>JAABUQ010006554.1_pt1 | contig 17556 bp, 14 predicted proteins | sample 5560001 | NCBI WGS metagenome assembly JAABUQ01 (sample SAMN10711888, study PRJNA513371) | rock metagenome | isolation source: Antarctica rocks | place: Antarctica: Victoria Land, Finger Mt nord | collected 2015-12-18
GGCCGCAAGCAGCTATTAGGGCATCGGCGCCGGCCAGAGCGCATCTCGTGGACGCGCGGAAACGGACGCCAACACCCACGCCATCCTCCTCCAGGAATTGCACGCCCCCAGCCTCCAGCGCGCAGCGTATTGCGGCCATGGTGGCGTCCCGCGGGCGGACCGTCTCGTTCTCGATCATGTTCAGGGTCACGGCAGAGATGGCAGCCCGGTGGGCGAGGCTCGCCTGCGTCCACCGCAGCAGTCCGCGGGCGGCGCGGATTTGGGCAGTGCTGATCATGCCGCATCCCTAGCGCAAACTTTAGAAAAAGTAAAGTTTTTGGTTGACGCCCGTGGGTCGCCCGGGCATACCCCCCGTCGTCGGGCCGGAACGGTTTGGGTTATCACTGCCAATGATCCACCCCAGGCCAACGCTTGCATGCCCGACAACGTGCCTAGACGGCGGGCCGAAGCCTGACGGTTATCGCACCCTGTATGTCGTGGGTTCGAAGCCCACCGGTGCCGCGAGGCATCGTAGCTCAGTTGGTAGAGCAACAGGATTATTCGTCGGCAACATCATGACCGCCGTGGCGGCAGCAAGAGGACCAGGAGGCAAGGATGAAACAGTATCGACCGTGGCAGACGCCGCATGTGCCTTCCAGTTGCTTTCGCCAACCCGGTCAACGGCTGCGGCTGCTGATCGGCGCATGAACACACATTCATGCATTCTTCCGGCGGGCCGGAGGTCGAGGGTTATCTGGAAGCCGTAGGTTCGAACCCTGAGGCGCCCAGACGGGCGCTGTAGCACCCCTCGCCACACCATGCCCGCCGGCGTACTTCCAACGAGGCGGGCCATGACAAACTACCTTTCTACCATCTTCTCGCGCCGTACTACGGCCGCCACGCCGCAGACGCTGCCGATCCCCGGCACGGCGCCCAACAGCGCCGGCGGGTTCGCGTTCGCCATGGACGACTGGGCGCGGCTGGACCGCTTCCTGATCCTGGGCTCCGAGGCCGGCAGCTACTACGCCGCCGAGCGGACGCTGACGCGCGACAACACCCAGGCGGTGCTGCGCGCCATCGCCGAGGACGGCCCCCGTGCGGTCGCGCACATCGTCGAGGTCAGCGTCGCCGGGCGTGCCCCCCGCAACGAACCGGCGCTGTTCGCCCTGGCGCTTGCCGCGTCGGCCATTGACCTGGCAACCCGCCGCGCCGCCCTGGCAGCGCTGCCGCAGGTGGCGCGGACGGGCACGCACCTGTTCGCGTTCGCCGGGTTCGTGCAGGGGACGCGCGGCTGGGGCCGGGCGCTGCGCCGGGCCGTGGCGGCGTGGTACCTGCAGCAGCCCGTGGACCGGCTGGCCTACCAACTGGTGAAGTACCGCCAGCGCGCCGGCTGGTCGCACCGCGACCTGCTGCGCCTGGCGCACCCGGAGGGGGCCACTCCCGCGCAGGCGGCGCTGTTCGACTGGGCCTGCCGCGGGACCGCAAGCGATGCGCTGCCCGCGTTTGTGCAGGCCGCGATGGCGCTGAACGACGGGGAGGTGCTGACCGAGCCGCACGCCGCCAAGGCCGCCGCGCTGATCCGCGCGCACGACCTGCCGCGGGAGGCCGTGCCCACCACGCTGCTGAACGACCCGGCCGTGTGGGAGGCGCTGCTGCAGCGCATGCCGCTGACCGCGCTCGTGCGGTCGCTGGCCAAGCTGACCGCAGTCGGCGTGGTGCGTCCGCTGGGTGACCACCTGCCGCTGGTGCTGTCGGCGCTGGGCGACGTGGACCGCATCGCCAAGGCCCGCCTGCACCCGCTGGCGGTGCTGCTGGCGCTGCGGACCTACGCCGCCGGGCAGGGCGAGCGCGGCAAGCTGCGGTGGGAGCCGGTGCAGCCGGTGATCGACGCCCTGAACGCCGCGTTCTACACGGCCTTCAAGGCGGTGGAGCCGACGGGCAAGCGGCGGCTGCTGGCGCTGGACGTGTCGGGTTCGATGGCGGGCGGCGGCGTGGCCGGGTCGTCGCTGACCCCTCGTGAGGCGTCGGCGGCGATGGCGCTGATGACGGCGGCGACGGAGGCGAGCACCCACATCGTGGGGTTCGCCGCCTCTGGGCGTGGGGCGGCCTACACCCGGGACGCGGTGCTGACGCCGCTGCCGCTGTCGCCGTCGATGCGCCTGGACCAGGCGGTGCGGGCGGTGTCCGACCTGCCGTTCGGCGGGACCGACTGCTCGCTGCCGATGCGGTATGCGCTGGAGCGGCGGCTGCCGGTCGAGGCGTTCGTTGTCTATACCGACAGCGAGACCTGGGCCGGGCCGGTGCACCCGGTGCAGGCGCTGCGGGAGTACCGCGCGGCGACCGGCATCGCGGCCAAGCTGGTCGTGGTCGGCATGGTGTCCAACGGGTTCAGCATCGCTGACCCGGACGACGCCGGGATGCTGGACGTGGTGGGCTTCGACGCCGCTGCCCCGGCGGTGATCGCCGACTTCATCCGGCTCTAGGCTACCCCCGGCGGTTCCCTGCGGAGCCGCTGGGGGGACTGTTTCCAACAATGCCAACGGCATGCTTCCACAAGCTCGTCATTGCGAGGAGCGCTTGCGACGCGGCAATCCAGGGCGGCAAGAACAGTCCTCGCCCTCTGGATCGCCACGTCGCCAACGCGGCCCGCGATGACGGATGACCGGATGCTGCCGATGGCGCCAACACAAGGAGGACGGCCATGCGCCGCCCCGCTCCGCTTGAGACCCGTGCCCGCGAGCTGGCCCTTGCCGCGGGTGTCGATCCCGACAGCCGCGTCGCCCGCCCCGGCGAGGATCCCACCCGCAAGGGCAGCCCCCGCGGCCAGCCCGCCTGGTGCAGCTTCCGCGACGCCGCGGAGGCCGAGCGCCAGGCTGCCGAGGCCGCCGCCGTCGCCGTGCCGGAGGGCCAGCCCGCGCAGTATCGGGAGGCTCCCCTGCAGGTGTTCGGCCCGCACGAGGACACCACCCTGAAGCAGATGCGCAACTGCATGGGCGTGGGCAACGTCGTGGCTGGCGTGGTGTGCGCCGACGGCCACCTGGGCTACGCGCAGCCGGTCGGCGGCGTGATCGCCTACGAGGGCCAGGTCAGCATCAGCGGCGTCGGGTTCGACATCGGCTGCGGCAACATGGCCGTGCGGCTGGACACGCCGTATGACGCCATCGCGCCCCGGGCCGCCGCCATCCTGGCCGACGTGCGGCGGGTGGTGTCGTTCGGCGTCGGCCGGGCCAATGCCGAGCGGGCGGAGCACCCCCTGTTCGACGACGACGACGCCTGGCGGGCGGCGGGCATGGACGCCTACCGCCAGAAGGCGGCGGGGCAGCTCGGCACGGTCGGCGGCGGCAACCACTACGTGGATCTGATGCGGGACGAGCACGGCTGGGTCTGGATCGGCGTCCACTTCGGCAGCCGCGGGCTAGGGCACACCACGGCCACCAAGTACCTGAAGCTGGCCGGGGGCAAGGACGGCATGCACGTGCCGCCCGCCGTGGTGGACGAGGACAGCGAGCTGGGCCGCGCTTACCTCGCCGGGATGGAGCTGGCCGGGCGCTACGCCTACGCCGGGCGGGAGTGGGTGGTAGAGCGGGTGCGGCAGATTATCGGCGGGGCCGTGACCAGCAGCGTCCACAACCACCACAACTACGCCTGGCGGGAGATGCATGGCGGGCGGGACGTGTGGGTGGTCCGCAAGGGCGCCACCCCCGCGCAGCCGGGCCAGCGCGGCTTCGTCGGCGGCAGCATGGGGGACGATGCCGTCATCATCGAGGGCATCGACGGCCCGGCCTCCAAGGCGGCGCTGTACTCGACGATCCACGGCGCCGGCCGGCTGTTTGGCCGCAACCAGGCCAAGCGGACATTTACGCGCGAGCAGATGGACGGCTGGCTGCGCGGGCGCGGGGTACTGCTGGCCGGGGGCGACCTGGACGAAAGCCCGATGGCCTACCGCCGGCTGCCGGATGTGCTGGCGGAGCATGCGGGCACGATCCGGGTGCTGCACACGCTACGGCCGTTCGCGGTGGCGATGGCGGGGGAGGGGGAGTTCGACCCGTTCAAGGACTGAACAGGCAGTCTCCGGCCGGGCTTGCGGCAGCCGCTGCCAGGGCCGTCCTCGCGCGAGACAGGACTTCCGGCGTCTGGCATGAGTCTCGCCCCCCCGGTGTCACGACGCAGTCGGCTCGGGGTGGCGGCGCGAGCTGGGACGGGTTGGCCAGAACTTCAGGGGCTCGGCGCAAGGTGTCCCGGTGTCGACGCTCCCGGGCTACCGTCCGATGACCCGGCGCGCCAGCCGCTCCTCCACGTGCCCATCCGGGTACGTCGTCCTCAGTTCCAGGAACACGTCGCCGCCGCTGCCGGGCAGGGTGCGGCCGGCGGCCTCGATCATCAGGCCGTCGCGCCGGATGGTCTGCTGCTCTGCTGGCCCGAACGGGCCACGTCCGGCAGCAGCGGCCCAGGTGCCGGTCAGCAACAGCCAGGGCAGGCGGTAGCGCGGTGCCGCCGCATAGGACCGGCGCACAGCGCAGGTGTGATAGGGCGGGTCCTCGATAGTCACGATGTACTGGCCGCCAGCCGCCGTGTAGGACCACCCGCGGCCCGGGTCGTCATGCAGGTAGTCGCGCACCCGGCCCGGCGGCAGGGCGGCAACAAGCCCGGGCGCGGCGTCCTCGACCCGCTGCGCGCCGGGGAAGCGGTCCAGGCAGAACCGGCCGAAGGCATCAACCAGCGCCGCACCGGCTGGGTCCTGCTCCTGCAAGGCATCCTGCGGGATGAACACCTTGTCCGGCTGGGTGCTGCCCGGGCTGGTGGACGCAAGAAAAGCCAGGATCGCAGCGACGCAGCAGCGGTGCATGGGGTCGGTCTTCCCAGGATGTCCGGCGCGACACCTACCGCGGCCCGTCCTAGGATGCCACCGGCCCGGGGTGGCAGGACGACTTTCCGCAAGCACCAGCATTTTAGGGATTCACAAAGCGTTCGCCGGGACTCATGCTAGGCCACCTCGATCGCAGGAGCCAAGCCGCTTGCCGCAACGCCCGCTGCGGACACATCAGGCCCGGGTGGCCGCCATCGTCGAGGCCATCGCAGCCGGGGAGGGCGGCGATGTCGCCGACATCCTGGCCGCCGTCACCCCAGGCGGCGGCAAGAGCCTGCTGCCGGTGATCGCCGCCGCCGCCCTGATCCGCGCCGGGGTGGTGGACCGGGTGTGCTGGGTGGTGCCGCGCGACAGCCTGCGCCTGCAAGCCGAGGAAGCCTTCGCCGACCCGGCCTGGCGCGCTGCCCTGGGCCACGGCCTGTCTGTCCGCGCCGCTGCTAACGATCCTGATCCCTGCCGCGGCCTGGCCGGCTACGTCGCCACCTACCAGGGCATCGCCGCCGCCCCAGACCTGCACCTGGCCGAGTTCTCCAAGCACAAGTACCTGCTCGTGGTGGACGAGGTGCATCACCTGCCCGCCTTGTCCGACACCGTCCCCGACCCCCAGGCCGAACCCGGCGCCGCCGAAGCGTCCGGCTGGAGCCGCGCCCTGCAGCCCCTGCTGGAAACCGCCCGCCTGCGCCTGCTGCTGTCCGGCACCCTGGAGCGCGCCGACGGCCGCGGCATCCTGTGGCTGCCCTACCGAGCCGGCCCGCGGGCCGCGACGCGGGAGGTGGACCTGGCCGCGCCGGGCTGGGCCGTCGTGGGCTACAGCCGCGCCCAGGCCCTGGCGGAGCGCGCCGTGCTGCCGGTGATGTTCGGCGCGCTGGACGGCGAGGCGAGCTGGATCGACCACGACCAGAAGCAGCCGGACGGCACCCCCACCCAGGTCGGCCCGCACCGCCTGTTCAACCACTGGCCGACCGAGCTGACCCGGCCCGCCTTGTTCACCGCCCTGCGGACCGGGTTTGCCGACCAGTTGCTGCAGGAGGCGTTCACCGCCACCCGCGACCTGCGCGCGCGCCGCCGGGCGGAGATGGGCCTGGCGCCGGGTGCGCGCGGCCTGGGCAAGCTGCTGGTGGTGGCGCCCGACCAGGCCTCGGCCCGGCGTTACCAGGAGGTGATCCGCGCCTGGATGCCGCGGGCGCAGCAGGACAGCGTGCGCCTGGCCACCAGCGACGAGCGCGACGCCCGCGAGACCCTCGCGAGCTACCGCCTACGCGCCGAGCCGACGGTGCTGGTCACAGTCGCCATGGCGTATGAGGGGCTGGATGCGCCGGAGGTCGCGGTGATGGCGGCGCTGACACACATCCGCAGCCGCCCGTGGCTGGAGCAGATGGTCGCCCGCGCCACCCGCATCGATCCCAATGCCGGGCCGTATGACACGCAGCGCGCGCTGGTGTTCCACCCGGACGACCCCTTGTTCGCCCGCTTCCGCAAGCGTGTCGAAACCGAGCAAGGCACGCTCGCCAAGCGTCCCAAGCCGCAGAAGCAGGGCCGCCTGCCATTGTGGCTGCAGGATCTGCGGGCGGAGCAGGGCGGCGAGGACCGCGGCATCGTCCCGCTGGAGAGCAACGCGCTGGCCCTGCGCTTCGAGCTGCTCAAGCCCGGCCCGGAGCTGACGCTGCACCCTGCCGCGCCGGACGCGCAGGCCGACATGCTGGAGCCGCCCAGCGTGGCCGAGCGCCGGCTGCGCGCCCGCGTCGGCGAGATGGTGGCGGGCCAGGTCATCGAGGATGAAGGCGCAATGCAAGCCGGGCGCGGGGAGGGCGGCTACCACCGCTACAATGCCGCGCTGAAGCGTGTGCTGGGCAAGAGCCGGGCAGCCATGAGCCTATCGGAGCTGGAGGCGGCCGTCGGATGGCTGGAACGCAACCGTCTGCAGGAGAGCCTGCATTTGTTGGAGGGCGACCCCCAATACGCCTGGACGGCCCGGCAGCGGGGCGAGTGGCGCCCGCCGGTCGGCAAGGTGCGCAAGACCCGGGACACCGTTTCGTGACAATACTTAACCGACACCGCCCTTGCAGAATCGCAAGGGCATGGCCAACTTGTGCAGTGCAGCATGGCGGCTTGCCCCATGTTTGCAGGACGTTTCCTCCCTAAACTTGGCGGCACTTTCGGGTGCCGCCTTTTTTTTGTTCTCTCGGCACATGGCCAATGCGTCCGGCATTGGGCGGAGTAGGGCTGCAGCCTGGGCTGGCGCCGCTAGCTATTTGAGCGCACCGACGCCTGGTTGCATCATCGAGGCCCTGCCTGACGCCGCATGCATATCCCTGGTTGCACCCAGGCTTACTCGGAGATTCTGAAAGCCAACTTTAAACACCATCGAGCGGTCGGGTTCGACTGTGCTATGGTAAAGCAGTCACTCTGACCGCGATGGAGACGCCCCATGAGCCTGACCCGTAAGCGCGTGCTGGTGACCGGCGGCGCCGGCTTCCTCGGCTCCCACCTGTGCGAGCAGCTCATCGCCCGCGGCAACGACGTGCTCTGCGTTGACAACTACTTCACCGGTCGCAAAGACAACATCAGCCACCTCCTGCACCTGCCGCAGTTCGAGGCGCTCCGCCACGACGTGACCTTCCCGCTCTATGTCGAGGTCGATGAAATCTACAACCTCGCCTGCCCGGCATCCCCCATCCATTATCAATTCGATCCGGTCCAGACCACGAAAACCTCCGTCCTCGGCGCCATCAACATGCTCGGCCTCGCCAAGCGCGTGAAAGCCCGCGTCTTCCAGGCCAGCACCTCCGAGGTCTATGGCGACCCGACCGTCCACCCGCAGCGCGAGGACTACCGCGGCAACGTCAACCCGCTCGGCCCCCGCGCCTGCTACGACGAAGGCAAGCGCGCCGCCGAGACCCTGTTCTTCGACTACAACCGCCAGCACAGCACGCGCATCAAGGTGGCGCGCATCTTCAACACCTATGGCCCCCGCATGCACCCGAATGATGGCCGGGTCGTGTCCAACTTCATCGTCCAGGCCCTCCGCGGCGAGCCCATCACCCTGTACGGCGACGGCAGCCAAACCCGTGCGTTCTGCTTCGTCAGCGACTTGGTCGAAGGTTTCATCCGTTTGATGGCCACCCCCGACGACGTCACCGGCCCCGTCAACCTCGGCAACCCGCACGAGATCCCGGTTCGCGAGCTGGCCGAACGCGTCATCCGCCTCACCGGCTCGCGCTCGACCATCGTTTACCATCCCCTGCCTCAAGACGATCCGACCCAGCGCTGCCCCGACATCACCCTGGCCCGCAAGCTGCTCGACTGGGAACCCACCGTCGCCCTCGACGACGGCCTGCAACGCACCATCGCCTACTTCGCCAACCTTCTCGTCCGCGGCGTGGAAGGCAGCAGCCGGGTCACCGCTGTAGCTTAGAAGCAAGGCTGCACCCCGCGGGATCACAGGCTCGGCCGGAGGCGAAACGCGGCACGTCATACCAACAGCCGTCCGCTTCGACCTTTCCGCTATCGGACAGTCATTGCGAGCTGCTCTTGCTGCGTTGAGAGGCAGTGAGGACTACGCTTGCCGCCCTGGATCGCCGCGTCGATGCGCTCCTCGCAACGACAAGAACGGTCAGAGCAAATCTCCGCTGGCATAAGTCTGGCGATACATGCCCGCCAGGTGCTCCGAAACCGTCGTGGGTGCATACCGCGGCGCTTCCCCGGCCGGGACGCACCCGGGCGGCACTGTCACCGGATGGCCCGGGTTGCCCTCAAAGAAGAACGGCATCGAGTAGCGGTCCCGCCCCGACACGTTCACCACCCGGTGCAGCGTCGAGCGGTAGAGGTCGTTGGTCCAGCGGGTGAACATGTCGGCGATGTTCACGACGAACGTGCCCGGGACCGGCGGCGCGTCGATCCACTCCCCGCCCACCCGCACCTGCAGCCCGCCCGCCGCATCCTGCCACAGCAGGGTCAGGCAGCCCCAATCGGTGTGCGCGCCGCAGCCTTTCTCACCGGGCTGCGGGTTGGGCGGCTGCGGCGGATAGTGCAGCAGGCGCAGCACGGACATCGGATCGTCGCAGAACCCGGCGAAGTGGTCCGGAGCCAACCCCAGCGAGGCCGCCATGGCGCCCATCAGCCGCACCGCCAGGCCGGTCAGCGCGTCGAAGTACGCCTCCATCGCCGGGCGGAAGCCGGGCAGCGCCAGGGGCCACTGGTTCGGTCCCTGGTTGAACAGCCCGGCCCGCACGCGCGGATGGTCGTCCGCCAGGTCGTTGCCGATATAGAACCCCTCCTTGAGGTCCGGCGGCGTCCCCGGCTCCAGCCGCTGGGCCTGCATGGCCTCATAGCCGCGGCTGCAGCGGGAGTGCGCCAGCGACACCGCCATGCGCTGCTCCAGCGGCAGGGCGAAGAACAGCCGCGCCTGGTGCAGGGCCGCGTCGATCAGCGCAGGCGCGATGCCGTGGTTGGCGATGTAGAAGAAGCCCGTGCCCACACAGGCGCCGTGCAGGGCAGCGATATCCTGTCCCTGGTCGAGCGCGGCCATGTCCAGGACAGGAAGCTCCACGGCTACACCTTGATCCCGGAAAACAGGTGGTCCAGCTCGCGGTAGGACGGCGGCGTTGCGTCGATGCGCTGGCCCGCCCGCAGCACGACCCGGTCGGATTGCGGACGCGACAGCAGCTCGCTGTAGGCGCGGGCCGGGAACAGCACCAGGTCCGCCGCGGCGCCCGCCCGCACCCGCCCGGCCAGCACGCCCATCACCGCCGCAGGCACCGATGTGACAGAGGCGGGCCAATCCCCGACGGGCATGTCGAGGTGGCCGATGCGGACGGCCTCGCGGAACACCTCGGCCATGTCCAGGTCGCCGAAGCCGTAGAACGGGTCCCGCGTGTTGTCGCTGGCGACCGCCACCCGCACCCCGGCGGCCCGCAGCTCATGCAGCAGCGTCACACCGCGCCAAACCGGGGTCTCCGGCGCACGGCGGCCCTGCAGGTACAGGTTGACCATCGGCAGGCTGACCACCGACAGCCCGGCATCGGCCACCATGGCGATCGTCTCCCGCGCCTGCGCCGGCTCCACCACGGCCAGGCTGCAGCAGTGCCCGCAGGTCACGCGCCCGGCGTAGTTGCGGCGCAGCGCCTCCTGCGCGATCAGCCGCAGGGTGTGGGCGGCCGGGTCCCCCGTCTCGTCCACGTGCAAATCAATGTCGAGGTCCCGGTCCACCGCCAAATCAAAGATGCGGCGGATGTAGGCCGTAGCCTCCGGCTCCAACGCGCCGGACCCGCCGAGCAGCCCGCCCGCCTCCGCCACCACGTCCGCCAGCCGCTCACAGAACGGGGTGCCATACGCCGACAACGGCACGATGGCAGCGGCCTGCAGAGTAATCCGCCCGGCCCACTCCGCCCGCAACTGCTTGAACACCGGCCAGGTGATGTCAAGCTGCTCCCCCAGGCTGTCCAGATGCGTGCGCAGCGCCACCGTCCCATGGGCATAAGCGCACCGCAGGCTGAACCCGGCGCGCGCGGCCACGTCCTCGGCGCTCCAGTTCGCCTCCCGATCGGCCTTCACCGCGCCCAGCGCCCCGCCATGCGTGCCGTCCGGGTTGCTGGCGCGCGGCCAGATATGGCCCTTGTCGATATGGGTGTGCATGTCCACGAACCCCGGGAACACGATCCCCCCCGCCAGGTCCGCCGTCGCAGAATGCGGGGCCAGTGCCGGCCCGACCTCCGCGATAACACCGTCGGCGATGCGGATATCGCACTCCACCAGCTCGGGCCCGGCGGCCGGCGCATCCAGCAGGCAGCGCGGCACCCGGGCGCGCCGCAGCAGCAGCCCGGAGCCGGCAGAAGCAAATGGATCAGGCATAGGCGCGCGTAACCTCCTCCTCGCCGTTCTCGTGCAGCAGGTCCAGCAGGCGGCGGCGCATGATCATGCCGGGCCGGTCGGACGGCATGTGCTGCTCGATATGGCGGTCCACGCTCAGGATTGCGTCGGGGCTGGTGCTCTCCAGCACCTCGCGGTCCTCGGTGATGATCGCGCGGTCCCACTCGATCAGCTTCTGCTCGGGGCAGTCAGCCTCGGTGTCGTTGCGATAAAGCAGTTGCACGAGCTGGATGCGCCCGTCGTCGATCGGCGTCGCGCAGTTGATGATGATGTGGCGGATGCCGCTGGGGTACTCCATGTCCAGCCGGCGGCAGAACGGCAGGTACCAGTGGTTGCGCATCCGCCGCTCGGTCAGCTCGCCGGTGCTGCCGGTCACCTGGTGCGCCACGGGCGGGTTCAGGATGTCGATCACCGTCGTCGCCTGGAAGCCGTAGGGCGTCTCCTCGATCTCATACTTCTTAGGCTTCGGCGCGTTGATCATGCCGAACGTCGCCTTGTGCACGAACGAGAAGTGCGCGTTGTCGAACGAGTTTTCCATCAGCCGCAACGGCGCCGTCTGCCACTCGTCATAGAACTGGAAAATCCGGCGATACGCCGGGTCGCTGTCCTCGGGCACGTCGGGGATGTCCTGCAGCGGCTCGTCCAGCGCCACCCAGGCGTAGCCGTAGCGCTCCGTGCAGCGGAACTCCGGCACCCGGTGCTTCGGCAGCACGGTGCCGGGGTCGAACTGCGGGATGCGGACCAGGGCGCCAGTGCGGTCATAGGTCCAGCCGTGATAGCCGCAGACGATGTTGCCGTTGTCGATCCAGCCCTTCGACAGCTTGGCCGTGCGGTGGCAGCAGCGGTCGGCCAGCGCCGCCGGCTCTCCGTCCGCGCCGAGGAACAGCACGATGTCCTCGCCCATCAGGCGGAACGGCACCGGTCCGTCCCGCAGCGCGTCCATCCGCACCGTGGCATACCAGAACTTCCTCAATGTCTTCTGTTGGGTGGTCAGCATAGGTTCATCTCTCCGCGGTCATGGTGCTCTCGTGCCAGCGCCCCAGCAGCGCCCGTTCCAGCCAAACCATCAGGCCGAACAGGATGACGCCCGTCGCCGTGATCAGCAACAGGGCCGCGAACATCCGGGGGATGTCGAGCTGGAAGCTGGATTGCAGGATTTCGTAGGCCAGCCCGGCGCTGGTCCCCCCCGTGCCGGCAACGAACTCCGCCACCACCGCGCCCACCAGCGCCAGGCCGGACGAGATGCGCAGCCCCGCCAGGAAGAACGGCAGCGCACCCGGGATGCGCAGCCGCCATAGGGTCGCCATCCGCCCGGCCTTGTTCATGCGGAAGTACGCCGCCAGCCCGGGATCGACGCTGCGCAGCCCGATGGTGGTATTGGAGATGATCGGGAAGATGGCGATCACCGTCGCGCATAGCGTCAGCGCAACGGCGGTGTTCTTGACCAGGATGATGATAAGCGGCGCCACGGCCACGATGGGCGTCACCTGCAGGATCACCGCATAGGGCAGCAGGCTCAACTCCAGCAGCCGGCTTTGGACGAACACGAACGAGATCAGCGTGCCGACGATCACCGAGGCCGCGAACGCCAGCAGCGTCACCCGCAGCGTGCTCCACAGGCCATGCAGCAGCACCGGCCAGCCATCGGCAAATGACGCCGCGATGTCGGACGGGGCAGGGAACAAGTACTTCGGCACCTCCCAGTGCGCGCAGGACCACTCCCACACCGCCAGCACCAGCACCCCCACCCCAAGCGGCGCCATGACCCGGGCAAACCAGGGTTGCGCGATCAAAGGCCGCATCATCCCAGCCGGCTTGCGATGGAGGCGTCGGTCAGCAGCCCCGACAAGTCCCGGCACAGCAGCGCGAACCGCTCGGACGCCCGGAACGCCTCGCCGCGCGGTAGCGGCTCGTCCACCGTGAACGTGCCGAACACCCGCCCGGGATTCGCGGCCATGACGACGATACGGGTGGACAGGAACACGGCCTCATAAATGGAGTGGGTGACGAACACGTTGGTCAGCCGCCGCTCGTGCGACAGCCGCACCAGGTCCTCATCGAGCTTGTTGCGGGTGAACTCGTCCAGGGCGCCGAACGGCTCGTCCATCAGCAGCAGGTCCGGCTCCGTCACCAGCGCGCGGGCGATGGAGACGCGCATCCGCATCCCACCCGACAACTGCCGGGGATAGCGCCGGGCGGCCGGCGTCAGGTCCACCTGAGCCAGCGCCGCCGCGGTGCGCAGGGTTGCCTCCCGCCGCCCAACGCCAGCGAGGTCGAGCGGCAGGCGCACATTGGCCTCCACCCGGGACCACGGCATCAGTGTCGGGTCCTGGAACACGAAGGCCAGCCGCCGGCCAGGCGTGCCCACCTGGCCGAACCCGCCGCGCCACCACTGTACGCGGCCGTCGCTCGGCTCGATCAGGTTGGCGATCAGCTTCAATAATGTGGATTTGCCGCAGCCGGAGGGGCCGATCAGGCTGACGAACTCGCCGGGCATGATGCTGAGCTGGATCGGCGCCAATCCGCGCGCGCCGTTGGCGAACACCTTGTCCGCCGACAGCACCTCGATCGCGGGGACGGCAGCCGTGGCAGCGGCCGTATCGGACACGCGCACCAGCATGTCAGGCGGTGATGTTCAGGCCGTCGGTGAAGCGGGTGGTGAACGCCTTGCGCCAATCGACCCCCGGCTTCAGCAGGTCCGCCTTCACCAGGAAGTCCCGCGTCTGCTCCCACCGCCCGGCGGTCATGGTGCCGATGCCGTCCTTGGCGGCCGCCCCACGGTCGAGGATGTGCATGTCCTTCATCTTCTGGATTGCGAAGGCGATGCGCTCGTCCGTCATCTTGGGATTATCGACCTTAATCAGCGCATTGGCCGGCCCCGGATTACGGAAATAGTCCCGCCAGCCCTCCAGCGACGTGCGGACGAAGGCGGCCAGCGCCTCGGGGTTCTTGGCGACGAAGGCGTTGGTCGTGACCATGGTGCTGCCGTAAGGCGGGTAGCCCTCGTCGGCCAGCGGATAGAAGTTCACCTTCGCCCCGGCTGCGGCCGCCTCGAACGGCTCGGACGACGGATAGCCCTGCATGGCGACGGTCTTGTCCTGCAGGAACGGCTGCAGGTTGAACGTGTCCACCCCCGCCATGTCGTCGGTGAAGCCGAACCGCTGCTTCAGCCACGGCCAGAACGTGGTGTGGGATGACGACGCGATCAGGATCTTGTGCCCCTTCAGCGCCGCGATGTTCGGGATGTCGTCATGCGTCATGAGGCCCTGCGGATCGAACTGGAACGTCGTGGCGGCGGTGGTGACGGGCACGCCGTTCTCGATGGCCTTGAGCACCTGGATGTCGTAGCCCATGACCACGTCGGCTGCGCCGCCTTGAGGGCCGCGTTGAAGCTGGTCTCGACCGGATGCGCGTAAACGACCTGGACCCGCATCTACCGCCCGAGCCTGCCCAGCACGTCCAGGTCCTCGGCATCCAGCTCCGCCCGCACGCCGGAGCGGATGAGGGCGGCGAACTGGTCGTCCGGCACCATGATGGTCAGGCAATACAGGCGGCCCGGCCCGGTGTTGTGCAGCTCGTGCGTGGTGCCGGGCTTCAGTAGCAGGCTGTCACCGGCGCGCACGTCGATGGTCTTGCCGTCGCACCTGGCGCGGCCCTCGCCCTTGAGGACGAAGAACATCTCTTGCCCGACCGCGTGCTGGTTGGGCGGCGTGCAGCCGCCGTGGTCGAAGATCTCCACCGCGGCGATGAAGTTCGCCCCGTCCGCCACGGGATCGAAGATCAGCGCCAGGCGGTTGCTGTCGCCGGGGCTGATGCGCCAGGCCTCGTAGGACTGCGCGGGCTTGGCGATGGCCATGCTCATGGGGGCGTTCATGGGGCGTCTCCGTCTGGCATCGTGGCATCCGACATCGTTGCGACCGCCCCTGCAAGTTCCGCGCCGCTGAGCGTGAAGCCGAAACATTGGCGGACGTTGTACAGCGTGGCGTCCCAGCAGAACCGCGGCGAGGTCGTTGCGCTGCAGTCCTCCAGCAGGACGGTATCGTAACCGAGGAAGTTCGCGTCCTGCAACGTTGCCATCACGCACTGGTCGGCGTTGACCCCGCCGAACAGCAGGGTGTCGAGGCGCAGGTTGCGCAGGATGCTGTCCAGCGGCGTGTCCGGAAAGCCGCTCATGCGGAACTTGTCCACATGGATGTCGGCGGGCGCGGCCGGCAGGGCATCGACGACGGCGGCGCCCCAGCTCGCCTTCTCCAGCACCCGTGATCCATCAAGCCCTGGACCGCGCGGCAGCGGGTCGCCAAGGCCGATTCCCTCGCCGCCGGGGTTGTACACGTGCAGCAGGGCCGGGCTGAGGTTCAGCCGGTCCGGGCGGTTGCCCCAGTTGACCCACACCACTGGCACCCCCGCGCCGCGCAACACCGGCAGCAGCGCCTGCAGCCCGGCGGTGGCGCGCGCCGTCGGCGTCACGTCCACCCCGATACGGTCCAGCCAGCCGCCAGCGGTGCAGAAGTCGTTCTGCATGTCGATCACCACGATGGCGGTGCGGGCCAGGTCGAGCGTCACCGCCTTCGGCATCGCATCCACCCGAACCGCCCGGGCAGGCCGCGGCGGGCGCACCAGGTCCGCATGACCGGCGGAAACGCCCCAGCGGTTCTGCAAGGCGGAGCCAAGTGCGATCATGCCGGGCCCTCCCATCGAGATGATGCAATCTGGCGCAGGACCCAGGCTGGATGCAACGCCGTTGGGCATCGCGGTGCGGCTTTGCCTCGCTGGCAGGCATCGCGCTAGGCTTTGCCGCCATAGGTTGGAACGGGCCTGCATGGACATGAGCGGCGTGGTGCACGAGGCTGCGCATATGGTCACCTCCGATGGCGTGCGGCTGGACGCCGACGTATGGCGGCCCCCCGGCGCCGGGCCATGGCCGGTTCTGCTGATGCGGCAGCCCTATGGGCGGTCCATCGCCTCCACCGTCGTCTATGCCCATCCGGCCTGGTATGCGGCGCACGGCTACCTCGTCGTCATCCAGGACGTGCGCGGGCGCGGCACCTCGGAGGGCCAGTTCCGCCTGTGCGAGGCGGAGCAAGCAGACGGGGCGGAGACCGTGGCCTGGGCGGCGGCGCTGCCGGGATCGTCCGGGCGGGTGGGGATGTATGGGTTCTCCTACCAGGGCATGACGCAGCTGTTCGCCGCCGCCGCCCAGCCGCCGGCGCTGCGGGCCATCGCCCCGGCCATGGCGGCGTGGGACGTGCGCGAGGACTTCGCCACCGAGGGCGGGGCGTTCCGCTTGCAGGCCGGGTTCGGCTGGGGCTGCCAGCTTGCGCTGGAAACGGTGCGCCGGCTCGGCGACACGGCGGCGCACCAGGCGATCCATGCCGCATCCCGCGCCGCGCCGCTCGGGACGGCGGTGCCATGCCTGCCGCCGATTGCAGAGGCGCTGGGGCGGCACGGGCATTACCTGGATTGGCTGACCGAGCCGGAGGGCGCCGCCTACTGGGCGCGCGTATCACCCTCTGCCGCGGGCGCGATCAACGTGCCGGCGCTGCACATCGGCGGCTGGTACGACGGGCTGCTGAGCGGGACCCTAGCCTGCCACGCCGCGCTGTCCGCCGCCGGCCGGGCCACGCAGGGGCTGGTGGTCGGGCCGTGGGTGCACATCCCCTGGAGCCGCCACGTCGGGGACCGCGACTTCGGCCCGTCCGCCGCCAGCGAGATCGACGCCTTGCAGGTCCGCTGGTTCGACCATTGGCTCAAGGACGCCGACACCTGGCCGGGGAACGCCGCGCCGGTCTCGCTGTTCGAGCTGGGCGGCAGTTGGCGCAGCTTCCCGACTTGGCCCGATGGCCCGGCGGAGCAGTGGGACCTTGCCAGCACTGGCCGAGCCGGCATGACGGAGGCGGACGGCGCCCTGTGCCGCGGCAACAGCGCCCCTGGGTTGGACGTCATCGTCTATGACCCCTGGCGGCCAACCCCGTCAGTGGGCGGTCATGCCGGGTATCCGCCGGGGCCGCTGGACCGCACCGCCACGGACGCCCGCAGCGACATCCTGACGTTCACCACGGCGCCGCTCGCGCACGACCTGCACCTGGCCGGCGGGCTGCGGGCCACCCTGCGCGCAACGTCCGACGCCGCCAGCTTCGACCTGCACGCCATCCTGTCGGAGGTCCCGGTCGCAGGCGGCGTATACGAGCTGGCCAGCGGATACCGCCGCGTGGATGGCGCACCTGAGGGACCGGTCGCGGTGGACATGCGGGCCGTCTGCGCCCGCATCCCCGCCGGCAGCCGCCTGCGCCTGTCCGTCGCCGCGGGCGCCTACCCCGCGTTCCCCGTCAACTCGGGCACCGGCAAGCCGCCCGCGGAGGAGCGGCTGATCGAGCAGCGGATCATCACCGTCATGCTGCACCATGGCGCGGCATCCGGGACGGCGCTGCACCTGCCGGTAGTCGGTCCGACCGTGGCATAGCCCCTGGCATAGGATGTGCTTTTTCCCTCTGCGCCCTAAATCCACCGACGTCCGCCCCCTAGCCCGTCCGCCAAGGAACCCAAGCCCCATGACCGACTGGACGCGCTTCGCCGCCGAGCTAGACGGCATTCCCGTCATCACCGACCCGGCGCTGGTGCGCCAGAAAAGCCGCGACTTCTTCTGGTACAGCCCCATCCTGAAGGCGCAGCTCAACCGCATGTCCGCCGACATCGTGGCCTGCCCGCGCACGGAGCAGGAGGTCGTCGCCGTCGCTGCCCAGTGCGCCCGCTGGCGTGTGCCGCTGACCACCCGCGGCGGCGGCACCGGCAACTACGGCCAGGCGGTTCCGCTGCACGGCGGCGTAGTGCTGGAAACCACAGCG
>JAABUQ010006556.1_pt1 | contig 17555 bp, 13 predicted proteins | sample 5560001 | NCBI WGS metagenome assembly JAABUQ01 (sample SAMN10711888, study PRJNA513371) | rock metagenome | isolation source: Antarctica rocks | place: Antarctica: Victoria Land, Finger Mt nord | collected 2015-12-18
AAACATATAAACGATTGTTAGCTTGATCAATAGCTAAATAATCGTAACCGCCGTCGCCGGGCAGCGGTATGGTTTTGTCAGCTACATAAGTTTGTGCCTGTAAAAAGGCGGGGGCACTGCACAGCAGCAATGCGATCAAAAATTTTAGGGTTTGTTTCATGCTTCTTTTATCGGTTAAAAATTGTGTTGTTTAAATTTTGTATCAATCAGGATTAGCAACAGTTGGGTGGGGTATGGGATGTGCAGTTTCATTGCGGTAAAAAATACGGATCAGGGTAGGCAGCACAATCAGCAGCAGGGGCAAGGCAACAATAAAGCCCCCGATTACGGCAATAGCCAAAGGTTGGTGCAGTTGTGCGCCGGCCCCAATACCTAATGCCAGCGGCATTAAGGCAATAATAGCACCTAATGCAGTCATAAGCTTGGGGCGTAAGCGGGTTGAGATGGCATAAACAACAGCCTCTTCAACTGATTTTTCATGTAATGTTTCCTTAAACTGCCAGAAGGTGAAAATTGAGTTTTCGCCGATGATGCCCACAATCATGATCAGGCCGGTATAGCTGCCGACATTTAAAGGTGTGTTGGTAAGGAACAGCGCAAGATAACTTCCCGAAATGCCCAGCACGGAAACAACAAGGATAATAAGTGATACTTTAAAATCACGGAACAGGAATAAGATGACCACAAAAACCAAAAAGCTGCTGACGATCAATATCGTCAGTAATTCTTTAAATGATTGCTGCTGCTCTGAAAAGGCCCCTCCATATACAATATGATAGCCAACCGGAAGGCTTACTTCTTTTTTAATAATATTTTGTATATCAGTCATCACACTACCAAGGTCGCGGCTTTCAAGGCGTGCCGTAACCACGCCCATGGATTGCAGGTTTTCCCGTTCCTGCTCGGCATCGCCTGATAAAATGTTTACATCGGCCACATTTTCAATAGGGATAAGCCTGCCATTAGGCAAAAATATTTTTGTTTGCTTAATATCAGATAAGCTCCGTTGCCTACTGCCCGGCAGGACCATCCTGATGTTGGAAATTTGTACATTTTCCAGCAGGCTTCCAACCACAACCCCCTCCAGGCCAGTTTGTAATTGGGTTTGCAGGTCAGTAGGGGTTAAGCCATATTGTGCGAGTTTAGTAGAATTAGGCTGAATATCAACAGAGGGGCCGGCAATGACGATGCCATTAAAAACATCTGCCGTACCCTTAACATTGCTGATAGATTTAGAAACTTGTTGCGACAAACTTTGAAGTGTTGCCCGGTCATCTCCAAAAATCTTGATCTCAATAGGCTTTACGGAATTCATCAAATCGCCTAACATATCGGTAATTACCTGTCCGAAATCTATCGTTAAGGCCGGTTGGGAAGCCTGGATTTTTTGTCTCAGTTCATTAATGACCTCATCTGTTGTCCGGTTTCTCTTTTTCTTTAACTGGATGAGGTAATCGCCACGGTTGGGTTCGGTAATAAAAAAGCCCATTTGCGTGCCTGTTCGTCGTGAATAGGCCTGTACTTCCGGAACTTTAATGATGATCTTTTCTGCTTCCTGCAATATGCGGTCAGTTTCTTCAAGGGATGTACCGGGCGGTGTATTATAATCCAGTACAATGCTCCCCTCGTCCATTTCAGGCAAAAACCCGGTTTGCAAATGAGGCAATACAAGAACGATGGAAGCAACTAATACAGCCATAAAAATAAAGCTGATCCATGCCCTTGATATGAAAAAGCTTACCCATCCCTGCTTTTTAACCTGATGTTCTTTTGCTTTAACGGTGTTTACCTTTGCATCTCGTGTTAACAATAGATAAATAACGGGAAGGCCGATCCAGGTTACAAAAAAAGAACAGACCAGTGTGATGATCATGGTATTGGTCATGATGGAGAAATAGGCTCCTGCCACGCCTGTCATTAATATAAAAGGTATAAAAATAACAATGGTACTTAGTGAAGAGCCAATCATAGCCGGAAACAAATAGCTAATAGCATGTTGTATCAGTTCGGTAGTAGGTTCGCCCGGATGTTCTTCATGTGTGCGGTGTATTTGCTCTACCACCACAATCGCATCATCAATGATTAATCCGATTGAAGCTGCTATAGCGCCAAGCGTCATGATATTAAAAGTATATCCTAAAGCATATAGCACAACAAGCGTGAGCATTAATGTTATCGGAACAGTAATGAGGATCGTGGCACTTGCTTTTATTGACCTTAGAAAAATCATGGCAACAATAATGGCTAATGCCAAGCCGATCCATATACTGTCTGTTACACTTTTTACGCTGGTATCTACAAAGTCTGCCTGTACATAATAAGGTTTTACCACCACATCTTTAGGCAGGATCTGCTTCAAGAGCTCCACCTGTTTAGTCATTTTATCAGACAAATCAATCAGGTTGGCGTTAGGCTGTTTGATTACTGCAACCAAAACTCCCTGGCGTCCGTTTGCGTTGACTTTAGTATATTGAATGGCTGGGCTGATGTTTACGTCTGCAATGTCTTTTACCTGTACCACCCTTTTCCCATTGTTCCTGATGATCAGGTCTTCTACATCGCTTTTATTTTTTGGGGTAGCATCGGTAACTGTTAGATAGAGATATTTATAATCGGAGAGGTATCCTTCCGAGCGGATAAACCCGGTATTGTTTAAAGCGGCAGAAACCTGTTGGGGAGTGATAGACATAGCGGTCATCATTTCTGGCTTTAAAACCAGCCAGTATTCCTTTGTTTTCCCCCCGACTATCCTGATTTCGGAAACCCCGTCTACCTGAGAAAGGAAGGGTTTTATGGTATAAGTAGCAAGGATATTAAGCTCGATGGGCGACCGGTTGTTGCTCTCCAAAGTATATCCGCTTACCGGCAAGATGGAGGGGTTCATCTTTTCAACTGTAACGATTACTCCCGGAGGTAAATTAGCTTGTATTTCTGCTATTTGAGATTCAACTTGTTGTTTGCTAAGGTCAATATTAGCATTCCAGTTCATGAAGGCCGAAATTTCGGCACTGCCACGACTGGTAATGCTACGGATTGTTTGCAGGTCAGGCACTCTTTTTATGGCATTTTCCATGGGCCTGGTTACCGTCACCATCATCCTGTTAACCGGTTGAAGCCCGGCATCGGCAATCACTTTTATTTTAGGAAAAGTAATTTCAGGAAAAAGCGAAATATGGATGTTTTGATAGGCGGATATGCCTAAACCAAAGATAAGCAATAGAATAACCGCAATGGGATTTTTATAAGTTACAAAAAAGCTTTTCATGTTAGTGCCTGTTTAAATTTAGTTTGCGGGTTTTGCATGCTTCTTTTATCCCATTAAAATCTTTAAACTTCTTATGCTTTTCAAAGATATTTGGTGTACTGCATGGATTTTTACAGGCTAAAAGAAGCATTATCATTTTTTCAGACATACATTTGAACAGGCTCTTAATGCCCTGTAACTTTTACTTTCGCCGTATCTGCCAATCCATAATTTCCGGTAGTCAATATCTTGTCGTGTGCTGCTATATTTCCTGAAATGATCTGAACAGATTCAGCCGATTCAATGCCTTTTTTAACGGGTACTTTTATGGCGGTTGAATCATTGATCAGCTTCATCACCCAAAACTGGTCCTGCGTTTCATTGGTTAAAACGCCTGTCCGAGGAAGCAGCAAACTGTTGGAAATTGAATTTTTTAGGATGTTTACTTTAACGATGAGGTTTTCTGGTATTTGCTTTACGCTATTTGCCCTAATGATCACTCTTTGGGTTTGAGACAAAGAATCAACAACAGGCATGAAAGAAGCAATGGTTCCCGGTAATTTCCTACCATCCGGAAGCAGCATGTTTACTGATTTGCCCACTTGCACATATTGCCGAAGCTCGAAAGGTAGGTTCAGCACAAAAACAAAACTGTTGTTATTGCTGATAATTGCTAATGGTTCGCCGTCAAGGAGGTAATCCCCCTTTTGATGGTTTAAGGACGTGACAAAACCAGCCTGATTGGCTACGACACTGATAATACCCGAAAAATTAAGGCTGGGATCGAGTGAACTGATTGATTTTCCAATAGTTCTTGCTTCCTTGGTTTGTATGGTAAACAATTTTTGACCCGGAAAAACATGCTGGCCAAGCCTTACATTTACGCTCTGTAAATATCCGATTGAACTGGCTTTAATATAGTTTTTTTGCAAAAAGGCAGAAGTAGCGTTAAGCACTATCGAATCTGAAATAGTTTGCTGCTTTACTTCGGTTACCGAAACAGGTGTTACCGGGTCGGGCGTTGCTGCGGTATCCGAAGGCGCATTATTGCTTTTGCAGCCTTGTAGCCCAATGGTTGCAAAAAAGATTATACATAAAGTTTTAACCCTGATTTTTAACATACTTAACCCTATTTCTTCCAGTAATTTAATTCATTGATCAATTGTAAACGATTGATTTTGTTTAAAGTGAGCTGATTGCGTACCAATAAATAATTGTTTATTGCCAGCACTAAGTCGGCCACGCGAAGGTCCCCGGTTTGCATCAGCTCAAAATCCACTGTAGTTAAACGCTCCGAATATTTCAACTGCTCTGTGATCTGCTTAATCAGGCTTTCGTTTCCGCTGATCTGCTGCTGTAACCGGGCGATTTGCTGGTTATATTGTTTGTTAAAAAAAGCGCGGTAATTTACACGTGTTTCTTCCGCCAGGTTTAATTTTTTGTATTGCAGCTTGCGCTGTCCGCCATCATAAATGGGCAAGGTGAACGAAAAACCAAAACTGGTACCAAAACTGTTAAATGCCGGCCCTGTAAAAGCCGTATTATAACCACCGTCCCCAAAAATATTAATATGCGGACGGTAAGTAAAATCAAGTATTCTTCTGCTGTTTAGTAACCTAAGGCTATCCAGGCCATATTGTCTAAAGAAAATACTATTGGAGGTTGCCGATTGGTAATTCACTTCAATTCCTGGGTTTTGTAAAGTTACGGCTGTTGTATCTTCGATTCCGGATAAATAATTCAAGGTTGCAAAGTCATTTTGAAACTGGATGCGCGATTGGGACAGTTGCAAATTTTGCTGTTGCAGGGTAACTAAAAAAGTAAGGTAGTCGCTTTGGCGGTAAACGTTCTGTTGAGTTAACGTTTTCAGGATCTTCTCTTCTTTAGATAACAACTGGTTCACTTGCTGGTTAAACTCCAGTTGCTGCAAACTTCCGTAAGCCGTGATGTATTGGCCGATCACTGATTTCTTCAGGTCCTGTTCAGAAATTTTAGAGGTGTTCTGTAGGGATTGTGCCTGAAGGGCAATGGTTTGCAGTTGTGCCAGGATATAGCGTTTACTATCCAGTGATTGGGTTACGTTAAGCAGCCCGTTAAAAGTTTGCACGTTAGTGATGGCCCCGGCATAACCATAACCGTTAATAACCGGCGAAAAAGCTGCCGCACTGTTCAATGCCACCTGCGGTTTATAAAGAGCACGGACACGTGAACTGTCCAATCTGGCAGAAGCAAACTGGTTCTGGTAATCTTTCAGCAGCGGACTGTTTTTTAACGCCTGATTTTGGTAATATTCAAGCGTATTATTTTGTGAAAAAGCCGATAAACAGCCGGTTAAGAAAAAGATCAGCAGAAAGTATTTTCGTATCCATGGGCGCATAATTCTTAGAAAGATCAAATCAATTAAAATGGTGAACCATACTAAGGCCCGGATACCCTTGTATATATGCCGGTATGGCCACTGTTTTAAAGCTGTAGTTTTTAAACAAATGCCTGGCAACAAAAGGATAAATGGTATAAGCAACTTTGGTGGAAATAATGCCCAAACCGGCACCGGCAATTACATCGCCCAGGTAATGTTTATTGTTGTACATCCTTAAAATCCCGGTTGCGCTGGCAACGGCATAACCGCCAACGCCGATCCAGGGCGAAACATCTTTGTATTCCTGGTATAGAAACTCGGCAGCGGTAAAGGCAGAAGCTGTGTGGCCGGAAGGAAAAGATTGGGCGTCGCCGCCATCAGGCCGCATTTCGTAAACGGACCTTTTAATGATCGTGGTGCTAACACCCATGATACCATTGGAAATCAGGGCGATCATCGTCCGGTCTCGAAAATTGTGCTTCCCCTGTACCCCAATCAGGTTCAACCCGTAAACAGCGGCTGTAGGCACAAACCACAAATAATCATCTGCATGTGTAGAAAAATTAGGGTTATGTGTTACAATTTGGTTTTGGACATAATGATTCAGGTTTTTCAGCGGCTTCACTTCTAATGCCAATGCACCGTAAGCAAACATGGCCGTTGGAAGGATATAAGGCTTAAACCCTGGCGCAATGATCCCGGACGATGATTTTACAGGGGTAAAAGAAGTATCAATGATAGCGTTGTCAACAGACTTGGAAAATCCGGAAGCAACAATAAGATTAAACAGGATCAGGAATCTGAATTTTTGCAAATTAAGCATATATATTATTATTGGGGTTTTGCAAATGTCTATTTTATTTCTATTTACGGTACAATTTTAATTGCGAATATTGTAGATTTCCTGTAGATAGAAGCTGCTATTGGTTAAGCAGGGTTGAAATCTATTTTAAACGTATGAAAGGGTGGGCAAAAGGAGTATGAAAACTTGTAATGATAGTTCTCGCAGATTTGCCGGGCAATGGTCAAACCTAAGCCGCTGCCTTCGGAATCTGCTGATTTATTGAACCTTCTAAAAATCTCCTTGTCGTTTAAAGCCATATTTTTACCTGTATTTTGTATGGTAAGGCTTTCCTGGTTTAGGATGAGTTTGATTTTTCCACGGGAGATATTATGGCGAATAGCGTTGCTGATCAGGTTGTTCAGCAGCACCTCAATCAAATAACTATTCGCCCTGATCTCTTTATTTTCCAGCCCGCAGCTTACCTCTAATTCTTTATCTGCAAAAAGTTCCTGAAACGAAGCAACAAACTCCGAAATGATTTCTTTTAAATTGATAAGCTGCTCATCTTCAACCAATCCATTTTCAATTTTTACCAGCAGCAGCATCGCTTTGTTCAGTCTTTTTAACCGCGAAACCGTTCCGTAAAGGTCATTTAACAATTCACTTTGCCTGGTGCTGAAGTTGTCTGTTTGGATCAGTGTGTCCAGTTTGGAATTGATCACTGCAATTGGTGTAAGCAATTCATGTGCAGCATTTTCAGTGAATTTTTTAAGTTCAAGGTATTCCTTTCTAACCCTGGAAGACATTCCTTCAACTGCTTCGTTTAGTTTGTTAAACTCGTCAATATTTGTTTTCAGGTTTTGTTTTTCTCCCGGACCTGTAATGTTAAACGAGCTTATCCTTGACAGGATAGTGTAAAAAGGCTTCCATAACCGATTCAATATAAAACGGTTGATAAAAAATATTATGCCGATCAAAAGTAAAATAATACCAATTGTGATGATAAAAATAATCTGGATGAGGTCTTCTGTTTCTACCGTAGATTCGGCAATACGAACCCTATACCATGTTCCGTTAACTTTAACAGAAGTGATTAAACTGCGGCCGGGCTCGTTTTCCTGTTCCTTTTTATTATAATAATTAGTGTCGATAAAGCTTCTTTTAGCCGGTATATTTTGTGTTTTGGCAAATTCGATGTGCTGGTCTTTTAAATCAAAAACCTGTGGCAAACGATGGTTTAACTTTACAAAATCAAAAATTTCCTGTTCTTCCATTTCCAAGTCCCTATTGAGTTGGTTAGTCAGGATCAGACTGATGGCCTGGTAGTAAATTATGCCCGTGATTAGGATCACGATCACCGTTGTAAACAAATTTACCCTGTTGTACCTGGCAAAGAGTTTCATTGGGCAGTAAATTTGTAGCCCATCCCATAAGCTGCCTGGATATAATCCAAACAACCAGCTTCCATTAGTTTTTTGCGAAGGTTTTTAATGTGGGAATAGATAAAATCAAAATTATCGGAAACGTCAATTTCATCGCCCCACAAATGCTCTGCAATGGCATTTTTAGAAACTACTTTACCTTTATTCGCCAGAAAATAGAGCAGCAAAGCATATTCTTTTTTTGTGAGTTTGATATTATTGCTTCCGATCTTAACCGATTTCGCCAGCAAATCAATCTGTATTTCATTAAAAGTAAGCAGGTTATTTCCATCAAAAGATTTTCTGCGGATCACGGCCGTTACCCTTGCGCGTAATTCTGAAAGGTGAAAAGGCTTCACTAAATAATCATCGGCACCAAGGTCCAAACCTTGCAACCGGTCGTCTAAAGAATTTTTGGCAGAAATAATCAGGAGGCCGTCCGGATAGTTGTTCTCTTTCAGCTTTTTCAATATTTCCAGTCCGTTGCCATCTGGTAAAGTAATGTCAAGCAAAATGCAATCGTACCGGTAAAGGTTGATCTTTAGCAGGGCCGATTGGAAATTCTTTGCCGTTTCGCAGATATTGCCCGAATCGGTAAAGTATTCTTCAATACTTTCACGCAATCCGGCTTCGTCTTCAATAATCAGGAGTTTCAATGCTTCTTTTGTGGTAAAAATATAAATAGATTTTGTAGAAAATTGGCTGATTTTCAAAAGAAACCAAGAAATTGTTGAAACTAAAGTAATTGGGCAGTTTTAAAAGGAAGGTCAAAACCAAATATGGCATGATTGTCCTCCGTTATTGTGGAGACGGGATTTTAACCGGATCAATAAAATCAGTCTATTGCCGGAAATTATATTATAAAGATGAACGATTTGTTTTCTTTGTCGCTGGTATAATTGAATGGTCAATTGCTTCCAACAAGTTCAACTAATGTAATTATTAACCTATAAAAGAAGCATTGTTCATAAAAGCGGCGCCTTAAAACACTTCGCCCAAGTTTACAAATAAGCCTTGGGAATGTTGTCCAATTCCATAATCAATACATAAATTGGTTTGTGATTGTTTATTAAATTTTATCCTTAACCCTGGTCCATAGGCTGGCAATACTTTTTGAAACTGGTTGCCGGAATAGGCCGAAAAGCTTTCTGCATTGGCGAACATTACACCTCCCAATAAACGGTTACGGGTAATGTTAAAGCGGTATTCGCCTTCCAGGTATAGCATACTGTTCCCGCGAAACCTGCCCTGCGGATAACCTCTGCCTGTGTTTCCGCCCGTGTCCCAACCGGTGCTGGGCAAATCTAAATAAGGCGGTTTCCCGTTTAAAGTAACCCAATCCAGCATCCAAATAGCAAGTACATTATTGCTTTTGGGGGAAAGTTTGAAATATTTCCTAAAATCAACAGTTAAAGATTGCCAGGCAGTGTTGCTTCCCAAAAACTGAAAGTTAGAACGATAGATAACATCGGCATAAATACCGTTTAACGGGTTGATGGGATTTTTGCGGTCATCATATAATACATTATAGGTAATACCGGAAGATACAGAGGTTGGGTTTGAGCCATAGTTTTTGTAGTCGGATATGGAATGGTCATCATTTCCCTGTTCCAAAATTTGGTAATGATAATCTAAATTATAGCCGAAGCCCGAATAAAAGTTGGTAAAGATTTTTCGCAATATGGTTTCATAAAACCGGACGTAAGAATAATCGAGCAGGTTTGTTGTTGCTGTTGTGGTTAAACTTCCTAAGCCAAAAGTATTTTCGGGATATTTAAGCAACCGCCAGTCGCCAGAAAAGAGGTATTTCTGGCCTTCGGACCAAATGCTGGAGCTGGTGCGAAATAAAAACTGTTTGTGCTGATCGTATGTGACATTAGAATATATTGTTGAAAGTTTTTCCTTGTTGGCCGGATCGGTATAAAAAACAACATTGCCCGAAAGATCAACCGCAAAACCTGTTGACAAAGTATAGCCGGCAGAAGGTACAAGCGAAAAATTAAATTGCTTTTTTACGGTATCGGGTTTGGTTGCGGCTTTCCTGCTAAAAGAATGGAGAATATCAATTATATCTTTTTCTTTTACTGTGGTGTCCCGGCCAGGGTTCAAACAACCTGTTTTTATTAAACAGCTATTTTCTTTTGAATAGCCTTTTAAAAAAAAGAATACCTGTAAAAGGACGACGAACACTATTTTTTTCTTCTTCAAAAGGATGTGATCAGCGTGTGCTATAATTTATAGCTAAATATATCCGGGGAAATTTTATGATGCTTCTTTTAGCCCTTAAAAATAGTTTTTTGTACCCTATCTTCTCCACAAAAAAGCATTAACATTTACAGTTTTTTATAGGATAAAACCAGCATAGGATAAAATCGGACAAAATTTAAATCGTCGCTTAGTTTCCATCTCAAACTGATTTTGCTTCGTCTTGTTTTAAGATCGTTAATACGGGTTTAAAAAATGTTAACGGTTTACTTACTATTTTATGATTTTTTTGAAGGGCATTTGAAGGGTTTTAAAAAAGCTGCCGCAGGCGGTCTTGTCAAAATGTGTGTCCAGGCCAAAAACCGTATCCTGAGTAGTTAATTCTTTAAAGGTTCCGAAAAGCCTGTCCCAGATACTCAATACGTCGCCGTAATTACTATCTGTATAAGGAAGCTGATAATGATGGTGCACATGGTGCAAATTAGGTGTTATAAAAACCATCCCGATTGCTTTTTCTGTTTTGGCTGGCAGCCTTATTTTAGAATGGGCAAAAATATTGGCTATACTTTGAACGGTTTGCCTGACAACCAGGACACCAATGGATGCCCCGCTGATAAATACCCATATCATTAAAAAGCATACGCGGACAAAAGTTTCCCCCGGATGTTCCCTTACCGTAGTAGAAACATCAATGTCTAGATCTGTATGGTGTACCAAATGGAATTTCCAAAGCATGCCGGTTTTATGCATAATTACATGATACACGTATTCAAAAAAATCCAGCAATAAAAAAGACATGACGTAAAATAGAAATACATGTTTGTGAAGCGGTAAAAAATTAAGAATGCCCCAATGACGGATGGAAGCCCAATGTGAAATAGCGACCACAAAAAAAGTTAATATAAGCTGAATAGGGAGCGCGCTGAACATGAACAAAAAATTAGTGGCAGAATGCCGCCATTTTGCTGCCAGTTTATCTACACAGAAAACAACTTCTGCAACCCAGATTGAAGTGATCAGTACTGCAAATAAAGCAACCTGTATAGTAGTGGCATGGTCAAAAAAAATGTTTTTAGGGTCTGACATCGAAATTATTAATAAAAAATATTGTGTTAAGTTAACAAAAGGTTATGAAAGTGCTAAATTAAGATACCATTTTATATATCTGTCAAAATTGAAAAATTTGTGCCACATTAGAATCCACACCTCAAATAGTAGAACGTTGTCAAGCTGATGTGTCCTGGGTTTAATTTACCTTGATTTACTTTTTCAAGACATGAGCCCTAATCGTTTCTTTTTTGAGCATCCTCATCAAGGTTTCACCGGGTTGTTTTTTCAAATCTAACTACTGATTCTGTTTATTTTCTGTGGGAAATTTGCATTATTTAAAACCTGTTCAATTTTTTATGCTTCTTTTATCATATAAAAAACAGTAGCCTTTCAATATTTTTAGTAGAAAGCTAACTGCCGATACCATATCGATAATTAACAAACACTGATTTTATAGTGCTAAAAGAAGCATTACTACCCGTGCTGGTTTCAACAAAATTATGAACCTGCGCAAAGGGTCAGACGTAAATTTAAACAGGCAGCAGCCTTCAATTGAATTAAATGTGCCTATCCCTATCAGGAAAAACGGATGTTTCAGCCCTGTTCGGTTTATTCTTCAGATTTTATTTATCTCCCATGCTTTTGTACAGATCAATAAATCCCTGCCTGATCTTCTCCTGGTCAAACTGTTTGATCAATTCCGCAGAAATCTGTAACCCTTCCGCATAAAATTCAGGCTCGTTCAAAAGCTTTTTAGCGGTTTCGATAAATGCTGCCGTGGTTTTTGCTTTAAGATAAGGATACTCGTACAACAATTCGTACTCGCGGATGTCGCGGTAAACCACGGGCATTCCGCACGCAGCAGCTTCTATCGGTGCCAGCGGACAGTTTTCCTGGTAAGAAGGAAACAACAGCATATCGGCAGCTGCATAAATAGCGGGCATGTCTTTCAGCTCAAACATCCCGGGGAAATGAATATGTGCCGATGCGTTTTTTATACGTGTATTAATGCGTTCGATACCTTCGGTCAGTTTACCGAACGGACGGCCGCCAACCCAAACAAATATTGCTTCGGGCAGGGCTTCTGCAATGTCCAGGAAATCTTCCAGCCCTTTTCGGCTTTGCAATTGCCCAACGCCCAGAATTACTTTTTTATCGCCGTTTAGGTTCAATAATCCCCTCCCTTTTTGCCGGTTTTCATCTGTGCGTTTCCATTTGCCAATCAAAACCGGGTTGTAAATTTTTACGATCCGGCTTTTTACACCTAATGTTAAAATTGCTTCTTCTACCATCGGCGATAAAGCAATCACGACATCAGCATAAGAAAAAACTTTTTTAAAATACCAGTTTACAAACGGGAAAAGGCGTTTCCACATGGGCAGCGAGCCTTTGATAGAATCTGGGATTACGTGTGCAGTGTGGATGCGGCGACCTTTGTACTTGCGGCCTTTCCAGAAATAATACGGGCCGTAAGTGTGGCAGTGCATCAAATCGCCCCAGCCTTCCTCGTTCACAACTACTTTTACATCGTCTTTTTCTTTCAGCAAAGCAACATGTTCTACAAAAGCGGTATGCACGCCCTGGCCTTTCATCAGGTATTGGGTTTCTGATACCACATGTATCTTCATCGGCATAAAATCTTAATCCGTTTAACGATCAAAAAGTTTGATTTCTTCTGTAGCATCTTCTGCATGTTTTGCTTTTTTCCTGCGAAAATACCGGATTGTAAAAAAGCAGGCAATAATTAAGATGATAAAAAACAATCCATACTTAATGGTGGTCAGTTTAGCGGCAACCTGGCTCCAGTATGGGCCAAGGAAGTGGCCGGTCAATACATAAGTGCTTGTAACCAAACATGCGGTTATTAACGAAATGGGGACATAACTTTTAGGTTTGATATGCAGTAAACCAACAATTACAGAAATGTAACCGCGGATAAAAGGTGTGGTCCGGCCTAAAAAAATTGTCCATAACCCGCCCTTTGCTACTTTGGCCGACAGGTTGTTTATTTTTCTTGCAGATATAGGAAACCATTTGGGCTTATGGCGGATAAGATACGGGCCAAAAAAGTAAAAAGTGAAGTATAAGGTGCTGGCGCCCAAAAAATCGGCAGAAATGATGGTAAGCAGTACCAGGTATATATCAAGTGTGTGGTTATAAGCCAGGTAGCCCGAAAAAAGCATCAGCAGCTCGTTGGGTATTGGTGTTGGGATACCGATTTCCTGTATCAATATCAGCACAAAAATGGCCAGATAGCCATAGTGGTTAATGTATTGTACAAACTCATGAGGCATAACTTACAACAGTAATCTAATATTTTACAATAATACAACCATAAATACTTCTTTTGGCAAATAGTTTTTAGGTTGATAAAAGAAGTATGCCGGGCAACCGGAAAAACATTCTGATAAGGACCGGTTTACCGAAAAGTATCTGACCGGGTACTGTTTTTATCGTGGCAAAAAAGGAGAACCCGTGGGAAGGGACGTGGTTTTTTTTGGATAAAAGAAGTATCAAAGCTTGATTTACTTAGTTTTTAAGTCAGTCGAATCATTTTTAGCAAATGTGCAAAAACTTGTGTGCCTGACATTAGAAAAAGCAGAAGTATTGAGATTTTACGGTTCATAACATTCCTTGTTTTCAAAATAGACCAATTTATGAGCAAAATCCCCTTCCTATAAACAATTAAACATCAATCGAACTTATAGTTTTTACAATCAAATCTACAAACATGAGATCAATTTGGAACGGTACGATTTCTTTCGGGCTGGTAAGTATCCCCATTAAATTATTTTCGGCTGTTGAGGACAGCTCGTTGGACCTGGACATGCTTGACGGCCGCGATCATGCCAGGATCCATTTTATGCGGGTAAACGAAAAAACAAAGGAAGAAGTGCCCTACGAAAAAATTGTAAAAGGATACAAACTGAACGACGAATACGTGATCCTGGAAGATCAGGATTTTGAAGATGCCAGTCCGGCAAAAAGCAAGACCATCGATATTGAGAACTTTGTGAAAGCGGCAGAAATCAATCCGATGCTTTTTGAAACTTCGTATTATGCAGAAGCCACCAAACAAGGTCAGAAAGCGTATCTGCTGTTGCTGGAAGCTTTAAAAAAATCTAAAATGGCGGGTTTGGGCCAGTTTGTGTTACGGCAGAAAGAGCATTTATGCGTAATTTATGTGCAAAATGAAGTGATTGTTATTTCGAGGATCCGGTTTGCACAAGAGATCAGGGACAGCGCGGAAATTAAAACCGATCCCAATATCAGCATCAACAAAAAAGAAATTGATGTTGCCATGGCACTCATCAAGCAATACACAACTGATTTTGACATCGATCAATATAAAGACACTTACACGGAAGACCTGCTGAAAATCATTAAGGCAAAAGCAAAAGGCAAAAGGCCAACCATTAAAAAGTTAACGCCGCACAAACCGAAAAGCGATGACCTTTACGAGCAACTGATGGAAAGCCTGAACAAAAAAGGAGCCTGACAAATGGGATTGACCGAGTACAACAGCAAAAGAAAGTTTGACAAAACCCCCGAGCCAACAGCAGGAAAAAATGCGGATGAAGGACAATTGCGTTTTGTGGTGCAGCGGCATCATGCTTCGCATTTGCATTATGATTTCCGGCTGGAACTGGACGGCGTTTTAAAAAGCTGGGCAGTGCCGAAAGGGCCGTCGCTGAACCCGAAAGACAAGCGGCTTGCGATGATGGTGAAGATCACCCTTATGACTACCAGACATTTGAAGGCGAAATCCCGAAAGGGAATTACGGGGCTGGTGTAGTCACGATTTTTGATGAAGGCACTTATCAGTCTCTCGCTGAAAACAGGGAAGATGATGTAAAAGAGCTGCATAAAGGTTTGTATTCCGGTAACCTCAAATTTAGGTTAAAGGGTAAAAAACTACAGGGCGTGTTTGCACTGGTGAAGATTAAGGATGACGGGCAGAACTCCTGGCTGCTGATTAAACACCAGGACGAATTTGCTACGGATGAAAAATTTGACAGCGAACAACTGGTTCCGGACGAGGTGAAAAAGGCCGGCCAAAATTTCAAAAAAAAACCAGCTAAACCAGTTGAGAAAAAAGAGCCGGTAAAAACAGCAAAAGAAGAAAGTTTACCTTACAGCCCGATGCTGGCAGAACCTGCCAATGCTGTTTTTAACGATATAAATTGGGTGTTTGAACGGAAGCTTGACGGTTACCGCATTACAGCAACCACCGGAAAACAGGTAAAATTAATTACACGCAAAGGCCAGGATTACACCAATACTTATCCAGCTATTGCCAAGGCATTGGAAGAAATTGAAAATAACGCCGTTTTAGACGGGGAAATAACGGTGGAAAACAAAGCAGGAAAAGAAAACTTCCAATTGTTGCAGCATTTTGAGCACGACGATCAGCAGCATATTTTAAAATATTATGTTTTCGATCTGCTGTACCTGGACGGGCATGATTTGCTGAAAATGCCTTTGGTCCAACGAAAAGAAATCCTTAAAAAACTGTTGCAAAAACAGCATTCCGATAAAATCATCTACCACGGACATGTTGCAGAAAAAGGAAAAGAACTATTTGCCGAAGCCATTAAAAAAGGTTGGGAAGGTTTGATTGCCAAGAAAGCCGACAGCGAATATTTGATCGGTAAAAGAAGCGGTTCGTGGTTAAAATTTAAACAGGCAAACAGTCAGGAAGCAATTATCTGCGGTTTTACACAACCAGCCGGTTCACGCAAGTATTTTGGCGCGCTGGTTTTGGGTTTGTATGATGAGGATAATCAGCTGCAATACATCGGCAATTGCGGCACTGGTTTTAACGGTCAGGTTTTAAAAGAGCTTTACGATCAGATGGAAGCGATCATCATCTCCAAAAAACCATTTTTGGCAATTGTTGAGGTAAACCAGGAAAAAAGCCTGACCTGGATTAAACCTGATTTGGTTTGCGAAGTAAATTTTACAGAATGGACGGAAGGCGATCATTTGCGGCACCCGGTTTATAAAGGTTTAAGGCCAGACAAAGATGCAAGGGAAGTTAAGCGGGAACAGGCAGAAGCACCGGAGTCGGAAAAAGGGAAAATGCTTCTTTTAACGGGTAAAAATGTGAAACTGACTAACCTCGACAAGCTTTACTGGAAAAATGAAAAAATCACAAAAGGGGATTTACTTTATTATTACCAGCAGGTTTCGGAATATTTGCTGCCGTATTTAACAGACAAGCCGCTTTCGTTAAACCGTCATCCAAACGGTATAGACGGGCCGGGGTTTTTTCAGAAAGATGTAAAGGTGGAAGAGATGCCCGACTGGGTAAAAACAGTGCCCATTTATTCTGAAAGTAATCATAAAGAGATTGATTATTTGTTGTGTAACGATCCGGATTCCCTGCTTTTTGTGGCCAATTTAGGTTGTATCGAAATTAATCCCTGGTTAAGCAGTTATAAAACACCGCAAAACCCCGAATTTATGGTGATCGACCTCGACCCGGACGGCAATGATTTTAGTGTGGTAAAAGAAGTATCGCTAACGGTAAAATCGGTTTTTGAGCAGATGGAAATTCCGTCTTTTGTAAAAACTTCCGGTTCAACCGGCATACATATTTATATTTATCTGGCTGCCCTATACGATTATGATTTTGTAAAAAAGTTTGCCAATTATGTAGCGCAGTTGGTTCATGAACAACATCCTGATATAACCAGCCTGGAAAGAAGCCTGGATAAAAGAAAAGGCTTGATTTATATTGATTATTTGCAAAACCGGCGCGGGCAAACCATTGCCGCGCCTTATTCTGTTCGGCCAAAACCCGGCGCAACGGTTTCTATGCCTTTAAGCTGGGAGGAAGTGGATGATGATCTGCAAATTAAAACCTTCACCATAAAAAATGTCCCCAAATTGGTTAAGGAAAGAAGCGATCCCTGGAAAGAACTCAAAACAACCAAACCGGATTTATTGAAGGCTTTAAAACGAAGTAAGGCCGGCACTTAATTTTACCTGCTAAAAGAAGCATCGGTGCAAAGCTTGGTTAAAGCTGATTTAAAATTAAAAGATGCTCCCTTTATGCCATAAAAACTTTCATAATTTCTTTAAAAGAAATACTATAAAGAGGTATTGTCTGTTAGAATTAAGAATATCTATGGGGTTTTTTTAAAATTAGTATAATTATGGCGATCAGAATCTGGTAATCCCTTTAAATAATAAATTATCCGCTATTGATTCTTTAAAATCTTCATTTTTTTGTAACAGCATAAGTTATTAGCCGTAAATGAATTGAGTAAGAGAAAGAAAGTTTGTATTCCAGGTTATTTACTTAAGCTATTGTTTTATATGAAGAATTTTCACTTCCGGTTTTCCGTTAAACTATTGTTGTTGCTGTTTTTCTACAGTTTTAATTCAAAAGTTTATGCTTCGGTGTACTATGTTTCGTCATCTAAGGGTGACGACGGCCGTTCGCCGCGGGAGGCGCAGGACGCTTCCACGCCCTGGCGGAGTTTG
>JAABUQ010006558.1_pt1 | contig 17553 bp, 11 predicted proteins | sample 5560001 | NCBI WGS metagenome assembly JAABUQ01 (sample SAMN10711888, study PRJNA513371) | rock metagenome | isolation source: Antarctica rocks | place: Antarctica: Victoria Land, Finger Mt nord | collected 2015-12-18
AACTTTTGAATTGTGTTGCTTTAATTAAGGCATTTTTAAAACGATATCGTAAGTAACTATTCTCACTATATCAAAGATTAGTTTCTTATAATGTTGCTAAATAGCTATCGATAGTAACTTTGTTTCTTTATTCACTTTTTCATTCTTATTAAGTAACGAGTTTTCATTTACAATTACTAGATTGTAGGCGTCAAGCTTCTTTTAAGTAGAATAATCTTTCTTCTTAACAAAAGCTCTAGTCATAAAATTATCTATTGCACCAAAATCGATCATTGCGATGAATCGATAATCATTGATCTTAACTAGTGTGATAAAATATCGTGCGTATGCTATTAAGTTTAGTTGTTGCTATTGGGCTAACATATTGCATTTCTTTAATATGTTCTTTATTAAAGAATTTGAACTTTTTCTTGCTCTTGTGCTACGACTTTTGCTTCAAACGTTTGTTTGCGCTAAGCTTTCTTTTGTTGCTAGATTGCTAACTTTAATTTCCTAGAAAACTAGCTAGCTTCTTCCTTTTCTTTTAGGTAAGTCTAGCATAAGTCGTCGTAACAAGCGATTCAATTAAGTGTCTTATATTTCTTTGCTTCTTTTATCTTTTCTCTAGATAAACTAACATTGTTTAATTGTCGTTCAATTTCATCAAGAATATTCTTTTTTATAGTGGCGTCGCTTTCTAGCGCTTTCTCGCATTTGTTTACGATTTGACTAATCTATTTTTTCTTCGATAAACTAGCTAAAGTCTTAAGATAATTCATGATGTCTTCTATGCATTCGTGAAAGTTCTTTTAGTTATATTCTTTGTCTAAGTCGATAACTAGACTATAAGATTTAATAATTTTCTTAAGTGCTTGATTGACTTCTTGCGTAGATGCGAATGCCTTGTTTGATAATGTTTTATCTAGGACTTTTTGTAACTAATTTAGATTCTCTATCAAATAGTAGTCGTCGTTCGATCTAGTTTTGAGGATGTTCGCTTTTGTGTCAACTTGCTTTCTAATGTCGTTCTAGCTATTAGATATTCCTCTTAACATAGCATTAATTTGTCGTGGAATTATTAAGTTCTTTGAACGACAATCTCTTGCGAAGTGACTCAATTTGCCACATAAATAGCACGTTTTTTGGAATTTGTTATCTTGCTTTCCCCTAGGATTTTTCTCTTTGCGTCGTTGGATAGAATCTAGTTTCATAGATGTAAACTTGCGATAATTTGAGTTATTGTACTTTTAATTAGAACAAAATTCTTTCGAATAATATTTAATCGTTAATTCAAAGGAGGTTCTCGCTCTTTCTTGAGATTGATTGTATTTTTTTTTCATAGCTTTTTCATATAGCTTGTCGTCGAAATCGATAACTACTTCGATGAGATCGAACATATCGCTAATGAATTTGCCATCGCGCATAATTTCGTTCTTAAGGTTGTTCTTAAGATTTCGTCGAAACATTGTTATAAGTGCAGCATCGTTTTACTTGATAAAATTGACATACTTTTGAAACTTGACTACATAGTTCGTTGTAAAAATTCGTTAAATTAGATGCTAAATCACTCTTTTTACAATTTGTTTCTCGTTGAATGTTTCGAAGATTCTTCGAAGCTCTCTCTTGAAATTATCGAAATTCGTGAACATAGCTTGGGGGTTTTCGTCATAATTCTCTAGATACTTGCGTAGCGTTGACTTGAGCCAATGTTAAACTCTTTCTTTGAGGAATGTCGATGCGAAAATCGTTTTCTTGTTCGTTAAAACAAAATAGAAGGTGAAGTAAATATTCACTTGCATAAGCTAGTTCTCCAAGTCGATATAATCTTCATGATAGATGTTAGACTTGTTGACCTTGATCTTATCGTCTTTATCGATAGAAGGTCGACGTGATGCTGTAGAGCTATTGTTTGAGATAGGGGCGCATTGATCTAATATAGACATTCTTTTGGGTGTTCAAAGTGTTACGCTACTATTTGACGATTTAGGATATCAAAGAGAGTTGTGCTTTGAAAAGATTTATAGGCGTCTTTAGGCAATGCAAGCAATCACTTAGTAACAAGGGATTGCAACTTTAGTAGTCGTAACAATAAGTCAAGACTTAAAATGAGTTGAACACGATTCATAAGAGCATCGTGTTAGGAGATCTATATATTAAAGGAGATTCTCCTTGCTCGCTTAGCTCGCTGTCGAGCATGTCGAGCACTGCTCGCTTAGCTCGTTGTCGAGCATGTCGAGCACTGCTCGTTCGCCAAGTCGTCGAGCATGTAGGCGGTCGTGCTTCGTGCTATATGTTGTGCTGTAGTTAATATACCACGCTCTTCCGAGCCTAGGCTCGTAACAATCTTATCTTATCTTATCTATTCGCTAACTTGATTAAACTAGGATAGGGTCTACTCTAATCACATATGATTAGCGTGAACTTTGCGCTAATCATATGTGATTAGCGCGTCACGTGACGTCAGGTGATTGGGTGGGTCGGGTTGGACATTCGACGCGCATTCTTCGTTCGCCCTATCTTGTTGGGCTAGGAAATTTGCCTAACCCTAGGGTCAGGGTTGGGCGAATCAACCCGACGATCACGCTAGTCTTGCATAGAAGAAATTGTCAATAGTTGCAATAATCTTGATAACGATAGAAGTAACAACTGGTTTTGCTTTAAAGTTTGTCTAATATCTTAATCTTTGCATATCTTGCATCGTTTCGAGCATAAGAAGCTCTTTCTTTGGGATTCGACATAGCGAGTTCGCGATTTAGTATGCTCTTCTACAACGACGATGACGACGACGATAGACCTCTTCTTTCGAGGCATTCAGAGGTATAGAAACAGCGGCGACAAGATAGTCAACAATTATACTACTAGATTTTTAGGCGACGATGCGTATACCCCGCAGCTCTCTTGGCACTCTGCATGGGCATCTAAATAGTACTATTTAACGCGAATCCAAACAACGAAATAGCACTATTTATTAGGTACAGTTAGTGCTATTTGCACCTCCGGTACCAATAGTGCTATTAGGAACACTACTTGAATCCAAACAGGCCCTTACAAAGCAGAACTTCGATTAATGGACGAGGCGGTGAGGGACGAATTCAGTTATTAACCCGCGATTATCGAGCAACCACCAACGCCCGACATCGTTGCAATTTGATCCGGAATCTCTCATCTACAGCGATAGAGCAGAAAGACCAGATGAACAATTATCAAGGTGTGTGTCCTGCAATCGTGGGTCGGTGCGTCGAGCCGGACCTGTTTCTTCTTGAACCTCTGAGCTTATTGATGAAATCGCATCGCATTACAATTTTGGTTTGGTAGTGTTTCGAGGCATATCTGATTTCCTGTTACGGTAGTCTCTACCATTTTCGGAGTCTCTTGGTCCGATCGGCTGACAAGTGACTACGATTAGATATTTGAGGATTTGCTACTACTGTCAGCTAACGTAATTTATCATCACAGCTACCCATTCCCAAGATAATCGCAAGACCATCAAGTATCAGAATCAAGTATGGCCAACCAGCTCAAGCCGATCAAAGTCTGGGGTACAGGCGGCCCCAACCCGCCAAAGGTCGCCATGATCCTTGAAGAGCTCGGGATCCCCTACGACGCGGAAGCCGTCCTGCTGAAAGACATCAAGAAGCCCGAGTACCTCGCCGTCAACCCCAACGGCCGGATCCCATCCATCCACGACCCCAACACTGGCATTACCCTCTGGGAGTCGGGCGCCATCGTTGAGTACCTCATCGAGCGCTACGACACGGAGCACAAGCTGAGTTTCGAACCCGGCACAGCTGAGGCCTACCATGCCAAGCAGTGGCTCTTCTTCCAGGCCAGTGGGCAAGGCCCTTACTACGGCCAGTACGGGTGGTTCCGGCTGTACGCGCCCGAGGAGATCCCTTCGGTCCTCGACCGGTACGCAAAGGAGGTGAACCGCGTCACTGCTGTGCTGGAGGGACATCTGAGTAAGCAGAAAGACGGCGAGGAGTGGCTCGTGGGGGGGAAATGCTCGTATGCAGATATAGCCTTTGTCCCGTGGCAGCTTGGTATCTCCAAGGTGGCCAAGAAGGAGGAGTACGACGTGGACAATTATCCCCACGTCAAGGCCTGGATTGCTAGGATGCTAGAGCGGGAGGGCACTAAGAAGGGGTATCAGAGCAAGCAAGTGCTGCACTAGATACAATTATGTCAAACCACATGTTTGTGGTTGTTCAGCTGGTAAATCAACTCCCTGGTCCGTAGAAGTGAAACCACTTTGACTTCCTCCGGAATAACGTTGTTCCGGTAAGAAATTCTGGTGACGGCTAGGACAAAGCTCCATCTACCAGCACCTCCACCCATCCTCCTCAACGGCACCATGGAGTACAAAGAGTTCATCAACAACTCAACAGGTCCCTTAGAATACACAAGGGCATCTCGGTCGAGAAATCCGCCTGCGCCTCGGTGCTCGGCGATAATGGACGTACCAAGGTCGCCTGCCGCTCAATCGCACCCACCTGCGCTCTGCAGAGTCATCGGATCTAGAAGTGCATTATCCCCGTGAATCCCGGTGGATGCTCTTCCTGATGCCGAGTATTCGGTGCATGGAACAACGCCCATCAAGATCGTTCAGCTGAACATGATAATCAAGGCGGCTCCTAGACATCTGCCCACATTCAACAATTTTCTCTACCGGGCCATTGCTGAACGCAGCCCCCGAGGATATAGACTCTTGACACCATGGCGTCCACAGTCATTCTCATAACTGGTATGCATAGGAGGTATGCGCGTTGAATCATTCGTCTGCTGACAGAGGCACACAGGCGCCAACTCCGGAGTCGGCTTTGCGACGGCGAAGGTGCTAGCCTCCGCATCCGACACCTTCCATGTCATCATGGCCAGCCGGTCCCACGAGAAGGTCAAGGCTGCCATGTCCGAGATCGAAGCCGCTGGTCTGAAAGGAGCTCTCTCCACCATGCGGCTAGATGTCACCAACGAGAAGTCGGTCGAAGAAGCTGCAGCGCACGTGAAGGAGGAATTCGGACGGCTGGACGTACTCGTGAACAACGCGGGGGTGGGGAACATGGATGATAACGTCAAGACTCGTTTCCAAATCTGCTTGGAGACCAACGTGATGGGCCCAGCCATGGTTGCTGCGGCATTCCGACCGTTGCTGCTTGAGTCGCGGAACCCATACTCGATCTATGTGAGCAGTGGTGCGGGGACACTGGTACGGAATGCTGCCCAGAGGCCCCCAACCCATGACGGTATCAAGAATGGGGATGCATATCCAGTCAGCAAGGCGGCTCTGAACATGCTCGCCGTACTGGAGGCAGGGGAATACGGCCCGAAAGGCTTGAAAGTGTTCGTGATGAGCCCTGGGTTCGTACGGTCGAACCTTCGTGGTTCGACCGAAGAAGCGAGGAGTGGATGGGGCAAAGCCGGAGACCCAGAAGTTTCGGGACAGATCGTTCTGAGCATTGTGCAAGGGAAACGAGATGCAGATGTGGGTCGCTTCGTACACAAAGACGGTGTCTATGACTGGTGAAGACGAGCAGTACGTGGCAACGGAGCCAACATCATTCTTGCAAATTGCTGCTTCTGCATGCTTCATGGCTTTTGACTTGGAAGGCGATCATGAAATAGAAATCCATTGCGGTTGCCAAAATCGACTGTCTGCAACCACAGCTGAAGTCACGAAGAAAATTCAGTGGTTTCACATCGGTTCATTGCACATCTAGTAACGCTACACCTCGACGATTTACGACATTGACTGGTGGTTGTACATCGCAATGGCTGGGTCAAGAGTCACTACATGCTCTTGTCGCTGATGGCGTCTCCCTTTGCTGACCCCACTGTAGGTTCAGATCAAGCAATAGAAAATGGGACCTTAGTGTGCTCTCGGTACCACCATTCAGGGGTTGGGGGAACTCCTCGCCATAACGTGAAAATGCCATGATGTGAAAGTACACCAGCATTTGAGGACTCGATAGCGAGCTACGGCAGCATTCACCATTGAGATCAGGCATATTCTCTCCCAGCATTGGGGCGAATCGTGTAGCAGATGGACGCAATTATTTCAGTCCGGAGAAGACAGTCCCAAAATCGACTTCCTCCATTCTCTCGACAATGCGTGGCCGGCTATTCAGCGCTGGCCTATATGGACCTTACCATTAGTCTCAATCCTACAGTTCATGGACTAATACCACCAGGAGCTTAACATCTCTTCCACTCTTATGCTTTCAGAAGAAGGTCGCCGCTCTGCTCTACACCACCGGTACATCTCAATCAAGAAGACGCGCAAGGCGGCCCTGGCTTCACTCGGTGGACATATCAGCTAGAGCACCACCAGCCTATCCTAGCGAAAAATCTAGGACCTAGGACCGGTTGTTGGCCTATTCGATAGGTATGGCTTTCAAAACCAAATTGGAGTAAGCGGCGAGAGGCCATAGTCTGCAGGTCAGACTGATTGTCAATTGTAGCACGCTTGCGCAAATTGGTATAGGTGGGGAACCTGGGAGCCTCTACTTGAATGTTGAGTGTACCAAACATGAACTAATTCAATCACTCGTATCCCACCCAGGACCTCCTTCTACGTTCGATAGACGCGTATGTGGAGTCTCAATCATGTTAGCTCTCTCAAGTCAACTATACTCCCACTAGATAATTGGGGAAGAGAAGCAGTTTAGGAGGTGAAAGCGACGATTCTTGGTCTTATACATTTCTTATAATGGTTCTAAATACATAACAGCACGTTTGAACGAGTATTCGAAACTCAGTTTGGAAGCTTACTGGTGTCATTTTTTATGTATTTCGGAACAATCAACGTAAGATCAGTACATATTACCCAAAGTCAGTCCGTCTTGGTTCTTCGGTACTGCCTCCCATTCCCGTGGAAATGTCAAACACTCTTCCCTAGACACTCTTCCCTACTTCTGCGGCTGATACTTATACCCCGGCCACGCCTTCTCATGCTGAACCTTCTCCACCTCCGCCAGCCGCTTAAACGCATCCCTCACCTCCACCGTCTCCATCCGCCAGCTCTCCCCCGCCACCGACGAAACCACCTGATGGTTATCCGCGTCCCTGCCCCTCGCCTGTATCCGGTCCGTGTACGCCATCCTATACAGCATGAACGAGTTCGACGGGCGCGGGATCGCCTGGTTTTTCCGGTTGCGGGTGTAAGCGGCGTCCGTGCGACGTGTGGAGATGGGGCGCTTGACGTGCGCCGCGACGTCTTTGAGGGGGATGGGGGACGAGGCGGTGAGGATGGAGAGAGGGGCGGTGAGGGAGGGGTTCTTAGGCGCGGGCTTGGATGCCCGGCTGCGTTTTGGGTGGCTGGGGATGTCGTCGTCGGTGGTTGGGTGTTGCTTGCGCTTTTTGGAGGGGGACGAGCATGATGGGCTGGAGGCCGGCTCTGGGGCTGCTAGGCTGAGGGAAGGTTCGCGAGGCTGGGCGTCAATCATTTGGGGTGTGTTGGTGGATTGGAAGGGATTAGGGGGATCCAATGCCAACAGAGCTGGGTCGATGTTGATGCCGCCGAACAGAGAGGGGTTGGCGTCATACTGGCTGATCGGAGTGGCATCGGGCACCCAGACCCACGAGCCGGTTGTCAGCGAGGGGTTCTCAGGGTAGGATGATGCGTTTACCTGCTGCAGAGGCAGTTCCTGGGCTCCTGCGACGGCTTGTGGTGAGCCGATTTGAGGGAGGAACAGGCTGTCAAAGGTGCTGTCTTGTGTAAGTTGATACTGCGAGGCGGGGATGTCGAAGGCTCCATTGGGGACAGCCCAATCGTGACCGGACGCACCACACGCGGCTTCGGCTTGCGAACTGAACAGGTCGTTGCCGGCTTCGTTGGTCCACTGTGCCATCGTATCGTCCAATAGAAAGTTATCGTTCGGAAGAGTGTTTGGGGTGAAGGACTCGGAGTTGTTGGGACGGAATCGACGTGCAGACATCTTGCCCGGCAAGATAGGAGGCTTTCAACTATGTTCTGATTTGTAGTGAGTGATTTCCTTGTGACTAAAGCTTGTGAGAGATTGGTCAAAAAGTAGTCTCGAGAAATCACTGGCACAAGAAGAAAGGCATTGTGACGAAGGGTCGAACTCTTATACATCGCAAACATCTTCAAAGAAGGGGTTGATTTCTTTGTTTGGATTTCTGGTACACAATGTGATGAGGAGAGACAATGCGAGGAAGAAGACAAAGAGAGGCACAAAGCCTTTCTACCATGACCTTCCCCACGAATGCCTCCCCACGATCCATCTCATGGATTCTTTATCCCCCAATTACGAAAAACCTTACCACTTTACCCATTCCCATGTAATTTCGCCTACCTCCTCGGTCTTCGGCATTTTCGGATAGAAGAGGCCTGGTGAGACGATGCACTAATGTTTCTTTGTAAAGCAGTGCGTGCTTGCTGCGAGGACCAGAGGGACTCGAGATATGCAGTAGCTTGTATGTTGGCGGCTTGTGCTTTTGTAACTGGACCCTTTCGCTGTCTTGTGGGGCGGTAATGAGTGGCGCGCTTTTTTCTGCAAAAGCTGTGGGATTGAACGCCCAATCAAGGCTTATAAGCGAACAAGCGCAATATTCGCCTTACCCAGTCGAAAGATTCAAATGAAACTCCGGAAGGACACAGGGGAAATAAGAGTACCAGAGTTGACGAATCTCTCAGACGATCGAGTGTCTAGCATGCGAAGCCAACAGCCTCAAGGCTCGATGAGCGCAGTTGCCACACAAGAAGGGCAGAGTACATTGGGAAGGAAGGCAGAAGGTGGTCGCTCAACGTATCATAGGACTAGTTGTGTCAGAAGGTATTGAAGCAGCACCAGCTGTATCCGAAGGAAAAACACATCATCGTACATCATCGCACATAATACACGTAAAACAAAGACGTGATCATCATCGCAAGGAAAGCCCCAGACAACCAGGTTCAGCAATTTGGGAAACACCCTTCGCTCAACGCCTTGCACTTACTAGATCCCACAGAGACCGAGACTCAGTCCGACATAGTGGTTGAGTTCACTCATTTGCCATCGTTCCTCGTCCAATCGCCCTTCTTCGGGTCCCAACTGTTAGCGATCGTAGTATTCAACTGACTGGAACACCTGGAATTCCATTCCTGACCACCGAGACCAAACACAAGGTCTGGATGCTTGATCCTACTCAACGTATCCTTGTTCCAGGTAGCAGCCACAAAAGCGTTGCCAGCATCGCTTCCCGCAATCGAGACGAAGTTGGTAGTCACATTGACAACCGCGTATCCCGTAAACGGTGGTCCCTGGTAGAAGAACCCCGCCGTGCCGTTGTAGTTGGCGGTGTACGTGACGCCGCTGGCGCTTTGAGAGATGAGCGACGCGAATTCGCAGATCGCCGCGTTCTCGAAGAGCAGCGGACCGGTGGACCAGCCCTTCTCGAAGATTGTCCGCAGGAAAGTACCGCCTTGCTTTCCGGGCTTTTTGCCATCCTGGACGAGAGCGTAGGCGCTGTTGTGGGTCTCGCTGTACCACCAGTAGTTGTCGCACATGCTGTTGTTGTCGTAGCTGTTGCACGCCATCCATTTGGTGTCGCCCTTCCACCAGTTGCATTCATACTTCCCTGTTCCATTGGCCCACTGCGGACACGGTCCCGTACCTTGATCAAGCGTTAGAGGGTTCGCGCCAGGAACAATCAGGGCGTGCCACCCGTTCTGATGTAAGGCTTCAGACACGAGGTAGGTGGTGAAGAGCTGGAGCAGGCTTTTCTGGATGGATGAGCCAAGGTCTTCGAATGGTGAGGGGTTGTTGTCGGCTGAGAAATGGCCATTGGACGCGAATGCTAGGAATGCGGAGACATCGCTTTGGTTGGCGCCCTGAACAACCTCGAGTGTGCGGCCAAGGTTCCCCAAGATCGTCGTGTGTATGCCGTCCGGCCCTTGCAGCTCGTCTGTCAGATGGTCGATTTGGATGTCTTGGGACTCCGCCGTTTGCTTGGGCCAGATCTGATCGTACACCGTGGGAGCTTTCTCAATGGCGCCAATCACGTCAGAGAACAGTGATGTTACGGTAGAGCTGAGCCCGAAGTCGAGTCCGTTGAGGACTGTTAGCCCGAAGGTGAGGATATTGAGAAAAAGTTTTAGGCCGGTTTGCGAGGCCTTGATCGGGTCGACTACGCTGATAATACCGGAGACGCTATCTGCAGCTTGGTTCATGGTACTGCTCATCAGGTTGATCCAAGTCGAAAAGAACTGGTGGATATCTAAGGCAGTTAGCTCCAGGGTAATGATATCGAGCAGGTCGACGGAAGAGACCTATACATACTACTAATCGTGTACGACACATATTTATATCTAGCTCTCAACAAGGACGCAGGGCTGTTCCCAAGGAACGGGCAGGCATCTGGGCTCCACTGGCAATTTGTACTCCAAGGGTCGGAGCAGCCGTTCCAATCGCCACCCCTCATCGTCATTCGCATGAAAGTTGTCGTCCAGGGCTCCGGGGGGTCCTGTTTGTTACAATCGGTTTCGGAGGCTGCATGTTGAGCACACTGAGGGGTTTGGAGGTACCACTGAGGCAGCCACTCATCGAGCTTGAGGACACTCCAGCACTCCGCGTCATGTGGGCTACCATCATCAAGGCAATTGAGGCCGGTTGGCGTTAAATAGCTATTGCCTGCTTTGTCATCTGAGAGAACCACACTGGGCTGGGCGTTGAGGAAACAATCCTTGGCGCCAGCGAGCGCCGGGTTGCCTGTCTGCGTGATGGTCTGGGTGTCGGGGTTCCTTACTGCAGCCGCTATGCAGGTGGTTGGGTATAGGCATGTCAATAGTGCAATAGTAGGAATTGCTGATGACATTCTGAAGCACACCATCTTGTGTGAGCCAGGGTAGTTAGGGAGAGCGGTGTGTTCGTGGAAGGTAGATATAAAGACTGTAAGAAACTTATAGATTGTGTTTCAACGTGGGTGTTTGCGGTAGAGTAGTTGGGCTGGAAGGAAAGTTCTCGGTGCTCTGTACTCTAAGAAAGAGAGACAACTACGGTGATTAAATATTATTCCGGGGCATTGCACAGCCGGCGTGAACGCAGCTGCATTCCACCATCAGCAGAACGGCATCCCGCAGGTACATAGGTGTGAGATTGCAACTGATAAGGATGGTAGCCTATTCTTAGGCAGTCAGCCTGGAGGCCATATTATTGATGTGCTGTGCAACCATCACGAGAATGTTCAGCTGCATCCATCACAAGGTGATCAGCCGGAGATGGTCGTCCATAGGTCGTTTTGATGAACTGCATGGGATGACCTGCAGTTTGAACGGAATCTTGAAGTACAAGAGACAGGGGAGACAGGGGCAATCGGCCAAACAACCTTCAGGAATAGCGAGAAGACGGTACAGATCGACCCGTCGTGGGGTTGGTCAAGTCTCGATCGGAGATTTTTTCAAGACAAGAAGGATTTGTGCCACCACCTTGTATGCAGGGGGTTGCCGAATGACGATGTAGACTAAAAGTCCCAACCCGCGGGATTGGTGGGAGGTCATAATCAATAGTGAAGGCTCTGAGGCTTCGCCATGTGGATCGAAGAATAAGCCAAATCGGGCAAAACGTCCGAACAGGGCGTGATAGAAGAGCATCTTGTTGGTGTCGCATATTGTGCGGATAAATTAGGATCATCTCCCACGATCCCGCCGTGATGTACATGAGTGTCGGTCGTGGTCTCCGATGGAAGTATGCCTCTTGGTGTTGACAATGACAGGGGCGGAAGTAAGTAAGATATATGCGACTCGTGAGATACTTGCGACGTCAAGCGGGTCGGAACGTAACAGGAATTATGATAGGAAGATGTACCGCCCTTCTCGCTCTTCCGGCCGTACAAGATTGAGCATGAATCGTGAGAGGCAAGAAAAGGGGGTTGGATTTTCGTCAAAACGTGGTCTGATATGCAAGTCGTGTTGATCATCGCTTAGTATCACCACAAGGAATCGAGGATAGAATCGTGATAGTATAGTGGTCTTATCTGGTAGCTCTTGAGAGGAGACCACAGTGTCGAGTGTCAGGGTAACTCGATCGTGAGATCCTTCGAGGGTCTGCTTTCCTCGAGAGGAACGGTCATGCATGGATCTCTGTGTTAGGCGAGAGTCCACATGCTCTGATGGAAGATCAGGTTAGGCTAGGCTTGTCTTGCTGCCTGCTCACCCGGACCAACGGCGTGTGTATGGTCTCGTGGATGACTTCAAGGCCGGGTTTTTCTCCACCCAGTGTGCGCAATGCTGAGAATACCGAACCCTCCACACAATCCCAATTCACTCTCCGGACCCTCCAGGATTTTGCTAGGCTTGGCGCTTCCCTGCAGTCTGGCCGGTGTGAGAAAAATCCAACAAGTGTAAAAAGTACGTTGAGAAATGGCGAGCGTAAGCCATGTCATACCATAAGCACTACCTAGATACATGCGGAGTCAGCAAGAGAACTTGGATGGCAGTGCGCAACAGTCCAACGCAGCAGTGACTTATCTGTTTCAGATAGCGGGATCACGATCTCGTACACGAGGCTTCATCGTAGACAACTGAAGAGTCTGTAGTGTATTTTGCGTGCATGAAGCAGCTTCGTTGCGATGCTGATAGGATTGGAATTGTCTTTCGAAGTCGAAACTTTGAGCTTTTCTCGGTCGCCTGCTGTTAATAGCATCTTCCCTTGCACGGTGCTTCGCGCATCCCGCTGTTCAAGCCTCCAATGACAGTAACATAGAGAAAATCAGGTATATTACCGGCGATAGCCTCAGTAGAATATTGCGCCATCATGTATACATTTCCAATGTTGTTAGCAGAAAGGGGCGAAGGACGGTGCCGGTAAGCTATCCAAGAGTATAGTAAAATAGAAAGGCTAGTCAATAGTGCCAAGGGTAACGATCTCATGATCTAGATAAGATGTGGGCGAGGTTGAACAGAAGAGGTTGAAGATGGCGTTTGGATGTTCTACGACAATCCTGCTTGCTTGCCTTCTCCGTTGGCGGGCCAGCAAAGGCAACTATTAGAAAGGCCGCTGGGAAGAGAGCGCTATATACTCAGTCCCTACTTTTTCCATGATAGCTTCTCGTGATCCGCAGTCTCTGCACATGGAGTATTGAGAACAATCACGGATAAGGGAATGGTTGCATGAAGGATATAGCCTTGATCCAAGCACGCCAATTACTTGTGTTTCAGATAGGAGTTTGCTTTAGCAGCGCTGTAGTCCTGTAACATCGGTGGCTGAAAATCATCTCGAAGTATACTTTTATCGTATTGTACGTGGGCTATATGGGCGGGGCCAGAGCCGAATTCCCAATTTGGCCCTTCACTCGCATTTAGCGGCCGCGTCTGAACCGTTCGCGATCCAGATGAACTCCCGAGACTTACATATATGTTGACAGACCTGTCAGTAATCTTCCACTGGCCGTGCCGCTGTTTTGCCCAAACATCGTCATACCTCTCATAGAACGTATCAACGTCACTAGCAAAGGATTGTCCCTGACTGATCGGGCCGAAGTACAAAGTGTTGGCGTAGCTGATCGACTTGGCGCTCATGGGCGCTAGATCAGATCAAGCTGTCGAGATTGTTGGTGGGACACTTCTTCTTCCTAGAGGTTTCCTTAGGTCATTCCTCGTCGCGGAAGCAGGTTTCCCTAAATTCTAGGTACACTATCCATTATCAGTCAGAGGGTAAAGTCCGGTGTTCGACCAACGTAATATGCGCGTCTTGTTGTACTGGCGAGGTTGAAAAGCCCAGGTCGGGAGAGAGAAAAAGGGTCAAGACAGCTGGAGACGCTCAGACTTTATCCGCCGTTGGCTTGAATTCGCGAATAGTAGATGTTTAAGCGCCAGCTTATTACGTACGCAAGACGTCCTGTGGAATTCTCAACCCCAACTATGACGAAAGAAGCCTAGGATTTATATACCGGGGCTCAGAGGGGATTGGTGTTGCCATCTGCGCATCTCAACCTTGAAAACGCGTGTTTTCATGTCAGGTACAGCATCGCAAGGCCTAGAGTGGAGTCGAGCCGGCAATCTAATGAATATCGACGTAATCCTTGGCTCGTGCTTGGTAGAATTTCGAATTCTTCAAGTTCTTCAGCAGCATGAGCTGCAATATCCGTCACTGTTAATATATTCCGCGCCGCATATACCTTGCATTCAATCGAAATATAGGCCATTTCTATCGATCATCACCACGCCATTCTAGACCATTATGTACTCTAGAGCCCGCATCGCTGATTCCACAGCTGGAAGTCTGACAAAGCTACCTCCATGTCTGCCTTTTACAACGTGCCATTCTCTCATACCGTTGCAATTGTCTTAGAAGATCTTGAAAGCGTAGCGAGAATTTGGCGTGCGGACAGTATTCTGCTAGACTCGACACTCTGGAATGTTGAGTGGAAAACTCCTCAACCACGGGTAGAAGAAAATCTGTCTCGCTAGAGTGAGATCTGAAGCTCCCTGCCGGAGACCACCCGAAGGCCTCGAAAGCCGCGTCTGCGAGGACCGTCAAGATCCTGGAGCGAAGTTCTCAATCCTCGTACACAGCGCCGACAATTGGTATGGCAAGCACTTTGAGGCTGATACCGAAAGCGGGCAGCAGGTGTTATCACCTACGCTGCCTAGCTGGGCTCTGCTTCTCGTGAACATAGCCTAACGATCCTAGTGTCGCTGCACATCAATATCCGGGAATTGTGCTTGTTTTTCTAATGCTACACATTGCCTCGAGGCCATCGGTTCCAGCATGTGTCCAAAATCTGCCCTCCACATCCTCCGCATGCCACAAGCCTCCGGGCTCGAGAACATAATAGCTAGGAATAAGGCCCGGCCTTGAGCAGATCCGATGGAGGACAAGAAGTGGAGGCCGGCTAAAACATGATATTGATCCTGTTGGAGGATGGATTAAACACATGGTCTGTCAGTAAAATATAGCCAGACCAGTGAGGTTGCTTCAATGCATCTGCGAGTGTCGTTACTTTACTGTACGTGCCAAGCACATAATGCCAAGGCTATAACGTTTTAGCGTCGTTTGATTAGATCCTGTTATCGATAATCATGTCTAGTATGCTTGGCATGTTTCAGGATATCTGATGCAATGAAGCAACAGAGAACCTCTTCTCTCACTGTCAGGTACTGATTCCATTTGACCCTGATCCCGCCCCTCAAGCATCATGGAGGACCTAGAAAGACGCAGGATATCCTGCAACGGCAAAGCAATTGGGTTGGACACCACTCGAGGCTTTGCAACTGACTACGCGCGTCAAGGTAAGCTCCGAAGGCCGACAGATGACCACGGCATTGCCAAGAGTAAGCTCGACTGTGCCCTTTCGCTCTCCCCTCACAGGACAACCCGTGCGACGATTCTGTAGGCCATTACTGCGCTGCCAGAGTAATCTGTTGGATACTTGAGGGGTCATACTCGCTGCTCCTACCCCGAACGATAGACTTGGTGCGCTCAAGGTGCCACGGGCTCCCTTCCGTCCGATCTCAGGCTCGTCCAGACACCCAGGATGCCTAGGGGAAGACAGGGACGTTTGTCAAAGGGCATCAGCAGCGCCATTGGTCTCGCGACCGAAGCGTATGCCCATCCCAGGAATCCAAGCAAACGAAACCAGCAGCTACTGCACAGGACGGCCTTCCTCCGCCTGTCGCAGCGCATGACCCATCGAGCTCTACACTTGGACCGCCTCCTTACAACGAAGACCACAGCGGGTCGTCCGATGAAAGCAGCGACAATGAAGACGAAGAAGATTGGATCCGTGATGAGACCGAGACACAGCTTGCACCCCACCGAGCCGATGACTCGGCTGGCGAACAGCAACCGCTCGATCAGATCATCGAAACCTTCACACGTCAACATCCACCTCCCTCGTATCAACAGGCTGTCGGCCGATTGCCCTGCTCAGTCATCATTCCCCAGCGCAGACCTCAGAACAAGACTCGCGGTTTTGTGCGTGCCTATGCACCAGTCCTCGAAGAATGCGGCATCGACGAAGCCACATTCATGGACTTCCACGAAGGCTTTGATCGCTCAATCAACCAACAAGGCTGGTTCAACGCCGTGAACATCGCTATCGCCATCAGCGTCGTAGCTGAAACCGCAGCCCTAGCACCAAGCGTCATTGGCCACGTTACTGCCGTTGTTGTGCATACATCCGTAGAGGCCGGACGTCGCCTGTACATCTCCCACGAGACCAATAAATTCCTCGACGCCATGAACACCAGTCTCTTTAGACCTCGCGGTCTCTATGCGATGACTATGTGCTACCAACCCTCTTCCAGCACAGTCAGTGAAACCATTGACGTTAACACTCATATCACCTCTGCGGTTGCCTCCCGCACAACGGGAAATCAAAGTTCGTTCCGGTCCTCGAGCGGCAAAACCACGTTGGTGACGCAGATGCCTGAAGCAGCACCTCTTGTGTTTCCCCTTCTCCGCTCAGCCCCGGAAGAAGAGAAGAAGAACGCCTTCAAGCGTGCTGCGAATTTTGCCGCCGAATACTCGGACCGCCGTGCCCAAGCCACCTTCGAGGGCAAGAATCCAGATGCAGCCCACCTGAACGTCGCACCTCGGAAAGAATTCGCTTCTCGTTGGGCTGACCCAAACCATCCCGTTAACCAGGGGGGACTGGTCACCGTACTCACAGGTGGCGCCATCAGCCCAGGGGCGCGTCGGCAGCAGAAGCGAGACTATCGGGACTCACGAAGAGGTCGACCTTCGGTGCTCGGACGCCGAGAACAGCTGGCTGGGGGGCCGGGTGGAGCTATAGGAGCTGCGAAGAGGAAGTTACAAGAGGGGGTACTGTATCTCATGATTATCAATATGCCGTCCGAAGAGGAACTCAGAGCCGCCGCGGAGATCACTGCCAAAGCTAAGCAAGGTGGATTCGGAGCTCAGCTGCAGCAATTGATGGGTGGGAAGTAGTATTTCTCGCTTTTTCTATATATGCACAGCTCTCCTTCTTTCTTCTTCCAACGAGCAATCCCCTCAGCTTCCGTTGTTATCGTCAGCGCACACTTAAATTCTGATGGTCTTCCAGTGCATTCCTTTAGTGAAACTTTGACGGCCGCACCGTTTAGAAATTAAATCGCAATTATCATGTCAATTTTACCACTTGATCTCCTTCTTCATAGACTCCGCTTTTTCCTGGATCACGAGGTTCTCAAATCCACGCCCTCAACAGCTTCTTCTCGGCCTTCGCGCCCTCTAACATTCTACTTATACATTCGCCAGGGACGAGTCACAATAAACACTTCTCAGTAGCCAGATACACAAGTGTTTCTTGCCCCAAGACCACTACAAATATTCGAAAGAACCACACGCTAGTCATCCTAGATAAGAACCCCTCCAGCAACCTACCAGCTACCCCAAAAACTCACTCATCCACATCCTCTTCATCGCGCATAACCACCGCCCCCTCCCATCTCTCGTCACTAATCCCCATCCGTCCCCTCTCCCCTCTCGACAACTCCACCCCCTCCCACTTCTCCTCCTCCCTCACAGCTTTCTTCCCATACACATGCGCACACGCCCCAACGCATCCACTATACCCCAGATCCATCTCCACCACGATAAACCTCTCCCCCCTATCATCCGCACCTCACCCCTCCCCCCT
>JAABUQ010006559.1_pt1 | contig 17552 bp, 16 predicted proteins | sample 5560001 | NCBI WGS metagenome assembly JAABUQ01 (sample SAMN10711888, study PRJNA513371) | rock metagenome | isolation source: Antarctica rocks | place: Antarctica: Victoria Land, Finger Mt nord | collected 2015-12-18
AGAGGCGAGCTTGAGCACCAAGGCGATCAGTGCGTCGCGATCCAGGGCGGACAGGTCGGTTGCGTTCATAAAGACCAACGTAAGCGTGACGCTCAACCAGGGCAAGAGGGGCGCTAATCAGTTACCTCCCCGCCCCCGCGCCCCGACGGTTGACCCCGCCACCCCTCGCGCCGAGAATGGGACACGTCGCGACCCGACGGCCGAGGGGGACGGTGCTCGATGGCCCTGGAACGACCCGCGCGGCCCCGGTTCGGCGTCCGCGCGATGCTCGCCGCCGTGGCCGTCGCGGCGCTCGTCTGTGCGGCGGCGTTCGTCTGGCTGCCGCCGATCTACAACCGGGCGCGGATCGACGCGATCCTCCGGGCGATGTACGCCGCCCACAACCCGAAGTCGGGGTTCCTGAGCACCCCGGTCAACGACTTCCACCGGCTCCGCGACACCCGGCCCGACGACCACGCCGCGCTCCTCCGCGACCCGAGGGCCGTCGTCCGTCGCCTCCTCCGGTCGATCGAGGAGGGGGACGAGGTCGGCGAGCCGAACAAGCGTCGCAACGGCCCCGCGCTCTGGTTCCTCGACCTCTGGCTCGCGGAGGTCGACTCGGTCGCGCTCGCCCGCGAGGCCCTCGACCGCCTCTGGGACCTGGCCCTCTCCGGCCGGCTGCCCGGCGCGGTCCAGACCCGGGTCATCGCCCAGATCGGCCCGCTCGGCTCGCAGGTCGGGATCGACGAGGGCCGTCGGGCGGCGATCCGCGACCGGGTCCGCGCGGCGGCGGCCGACCCGTCGCGGGAGGGCTCGCCGCTCTGGGCCTGGGCGGGCCTCGCCGCCTCGATCGGCGGCCGGGAGGAGGTCGACCTCCTCCTCGACTTGCTCGACGGCGGCGACCCCGACGTGATCCTGGCCGTCCAGGACAGCGGCCTCCGCGACACCCGATGGCCCGGGATCATCCCCAGGCTCCGCCCCCTGCTCGACCGGACGAAGGTCGAGGTGCCCCTCGCCCGGGACGGCTTCCTCGAGCGGCTCAGCCTCGCCTCGTGGGCCCTCGGCTTCCCCGTCCTGGTCGCCACCCGCGAGGGGCGCGCGTTCCTCCTCGAATACGCCCGCGACGCCCGACGCCCGATCGACCTGAGGCGCAAGGCGATCCACATCCTCAAGCGCGACCCGCGCGGGCTCGCCCTCCTGGTCGCCGAGTCCGACGACCCGTCGCGGCGGCCGGCCGTCGCCGCCCTCTTCGGCAAGGACCATCGCAACCTCGTCGGCGGCCGGGGCGGCGACGTCCTCGACCTCGACAACTGGCCGACGTTCCCCTACGCCCAGGACGCCGCCGACCCCGCCGACCCCCGCCCCGAGCTGAGACGCCTCCAGGCCGACCGGACCGACACGGTCTCCCCCGCGAGCGACCTGATCGGCGAGGTCTTCCGCGGCGAGGCCACCAACCGGCCCGCCTCCGACCCCGTCCCCGCCGCCGACCGCGCCCGCCGCGCCGAGCTTGCCGTCGAGCGGCTCAAACGAGTCGTCCCGCCCCCGCACCCGAAGACCTCGACCGGATGGGCGGCCCGGGTCCGCGACCCCGACGTCAAGCCCCTCCCCTTCCCCGACTGGCTCGCCGTCCTCGAACAGACCCCCGACGACGCGGGCCGGATCGACCACCCCTACGGCATCCTCAGCCTGGGCGACGACAGCATCGCGATCCTCGCCCGGATCGCCCGGTCCCTCCCCGACGCCTTCGGGGCCGACCCCGCGAAGCTCCTCCTGCTCAAGGGCGACCGGGCCGACGAGGCCCCGATCCTGATCGGCCGGATGGCCCGCCTCCTCGCCGCCTCCCCCGACAAGCTCTCGGCCCGCGACCCCGCGACCCTCTCCGCCCTCCGCCGCCGGTTCGCCGTCAACCACTTCTGGGACGTCGAGGCCTGGAAGGCCTGGTGGAAGGCCGAGGCCGACGGGGCCCGATGACCGCCCCCCGGCCCCACGTATGGCCCCATCGATCGTCGCGACGTTCACGGCACGATCGACACCCCGGGGATCGCCTTCTTCAGCGCGGCGACCCCCGCCGGGGTGACCTTCGTCCCCGTCAGGACCAGTAGCCCGAGCCCTCCCCGCGCGGCCAGCGGGCCAAGGCCGGCGTCGGTGATCCCCGTCCCGGTCAGGTCGAGGTAGTCGAGCCGTGTGGGGGTGGCGAACAGCCCGGCGAGCCCGGCGTCGGTGACGCGCGTCTGCCTAAGGCTGAGCCACTTCAACCTCGTCAGGCCGCCGAGGTGGGCGAGCCCCGCGTCGCCGACGCGCGCATTGTTCAGCGAGAGCATCTCCAGCGCGCGTAGTCCGGCGACCGGCGCCAGGTCGGCGTCGTCCAGAGGTGTCCCGTCGAGGACGAGGGTCTTGAGCCCGGTCAGGCCCCCGATCGACTCGAGGCTCGCGACCCCGGACCACGAGAGGCCGAGCGACTCGAGCCGCCGCATCCCGCCGAAGTGGACGATGCCCGCCCCCGTGATCCCGGTCGAACGATGGCCGACGAGGGCGAACGCCTCGAGGTTCGTCAGCTTTCTCAGGTGGGCGAGGCCGGCGTCCGTCAGGCGCTCGCCCGAGAGGCAGAGGGATTCGAGCGCGATCAGGCCGGCGAGGTGGGCGAGGTCGTCGTCCTCCAACGGGAGGTAGGCGAGCGACAAGGATTCGAGCCGGGTCATGCCCTCCAGATGACGGAGGGCCCGGCCGGTCATCCCGATCAAGGTGAGGTCCAGGCTGCGGAGCCGGACCAGCCCTCTCAGATGGACCAAACCGGCGTCCGTCACCGAGGGCTGGGCCAGGATGGAGAGGTCTTCGAGCCGCGTCAGGTGCCGGAGGTGCGCCAGGCCGGCGTCGGTCACGGCCGTCTTACGAAGATCGAGCCTCCTGAGCCCCCGGAGCCGGCCGACCCGGGCCATCGTCGCGTCGTCGGTCCGATCGCCGAGGTAGACGCAGGCGACGTCCTGGAGGAAGTCGGGCCCGACGGCGTCGACGAGCCACTTCCGCCAGGCGGACAGGGTCGGCGGGGGGAAGGATCGACCGCCGAACGTCCACTCGTAGACGACGTGTCCCCCGGTCGCCTCGATCGCCGCGACGGCCTGGCGCTGGACCCGGACCCGGTAGGCATACCACCCGATCCCGCCGCCGAGCAGCAGCACGACGACCATCAGCGCCCGCAGGCTGAGCCCGACCCGCCTCCGCCGCCTCCCCGGGTCGGCGGGCGTCGCCGCAGGGTGAGTGCTGGCCCGATCCTCGGCAAGATTCATCGATCGATCCCATTCAGGCGGAATCTCGCGTCATCATCCCGCGGCCGACCGGATCGGGATCTCGCGACCCGCGGCGGATTCCTTGCGGGATCGCCGCCGGAGCCCCGACGCACGGCCCCGCCGGTCTTCGCGACGTTCAAGGCAGGACCTCGACCCCGGGGATCGCGATCCTCAGCGCGTCCAACCCCGCCGCGGTGGCCTTCGTCCCCGACAGGTACAGCTCCTTGAACCCTCCCCGCGCGGCCAGCAGGCCGAGCCCGGCATCGGTGATCGCCGTCCCGGACAGGTTGAGCCGGTCGAGCGGCGCGGCGGCGGCGAGCAGCGCGGGGAGCCCGGCGTCGGTGATCGCCGTCGAGGACAGGTCGAGGGACGAGAGGCGCGGGAGCCGGGCGAGCCCGGCGTCGGTGACGCGCGTCCCGGAGAGGTCCAGTTCGGTCAAGTTCGTCAGCCCGCCGAGGTGGGCGAGCCCCGCGTCGCCGACCTGGGTCTGGGCCAGGATGAGCTTCGCCAGCTCGGGAAACCCGGCGACCGGCGCCAGCCCGGCGTCGTCGATCGGCGTCCCGGTCAGGTCGAGGGACCAGAGCCGGGCCAGGCCCGCCAGCGGACGGAGGCTCGCGACCCCGGTCCCGGCGAGGGAAAGCTCCTCCAGGTGCGCCATCCCGCCGAAGTAGGCGAGCCCCGCGTCGGTGATCCGGGACGGGTCGCGGACGAACTCGGGCAATTTGAGGTCGGTCGGGACTTCGATCTCGGGGAATCCGGGGATGATCGGGACTTCGATCTCGAGCGCCCTGAGATGGGTCAGGCCCCGCAGGTGGGCCAGGCCGGCATCGGTCAGGCCCACGCCCGAGAGGTGGAGCCTTTTGAGCGTCGTCAGGCCGGCGAGGTGGGCGAGGGCGTCGTCCTCCAGGGCCCTGTTGATCTTCAGGTCTTCGAGCCGGGTCATGCCCGCCAGGTTCTTCAGGCCCGGGCCGTCGATCCCGGTCTGGCTCAGCTCCAGCTCGCGAAGCCGGGTCAACCCCCTCAGGTGATCCAGGCCGGCGTCGGTCACGGCGAGGCAGTCCTGGATCCACAAGTCCTCGAGCCGTGAGAGGTTCCGGAGGTGGGCCATCCCGGCGTCGGTCACCGTGCCCACCCCTTGCCCGGAGATCAGGAGCCGTTCGAGCCCGCCGAGCCGGCCGATCCGGGCCATCAGCGCGTCGTCGGTCCCCTTCTCTCCGAACATGTCACCGATGACCGCGACGACGGTCCCGAGGTAGTCGGGCCCGACGGCATCGACGAGCCATTTCCACCGAACCGACGTGGTGGGCGACGAGCCCTCGGGGCCGCCGAAGAGCCAGCGGTAGGTGACATGCCCCCCGGCCGCCTCGATCGCCGCGACGGCCTGGCGCTGGACCCGCGCCCGGTACGCGAGCCACCCGAGCCCGCCCCCGAACAGGAGCACGACGCCCATCAGCGCCCGCAGGCTCAGGCCGAAACGCCTCCGACGCCTCCCCGGCTTCGCGGGGGTCCCCGCGGGGGCCGGGCGGGCCTGATCTTCGATCGGATTCATCGATCGACTCCCTTCACCCGGAAGCCTGTGTCGTCGTCCCTCGGCCATCCTAACCCGTAATCCGACGATCCGCGCGGATCACCCCCGCGGCCTCCACCCGACCGGCACCGCCTCGGCGACGTGCCGCCAGGCCAGGGCCGCGAGCAAGGCGGGGTCGACGTCGGACGACCCCGCGCGCGTCGCGCGCGCCGCGAGGCGTTCGAGCGGCCAGGCGATCAGCGGGGCCGACGCCGCGGCGAGGAACCCGGCGATGCCCAGGTCGAGCAGGAGGAGGCACTCCGAGGCCAGGCCGCCCGCCGCGACGATCAGCGCCGAGGCCGTCCCCAGCCTCGCGGCGACCACCAGGGGGGTCCGCCATCGCGCGACCCTCCCGAGCGGGCCCGGCGCCAGGGCGATCCTCAGGTGCGCCGCCTCGAAGGCCGCGAGCGTCCGCGCCCCCGCGTCGCCGGACCCGGCCGTCCTCGCGGAGAGCCGGACGGACCGGCGCGCGGGGTCGGCCAGGTCGCGCGGGGCGTCGCGGACGATCGCCGCGTCGGCGTCGGCGAGGCCCGAGAGCGCCCCACGCGCGGCCTCGACCCCGGTCGGCCCACCGGGCCCGCCCGCGGCCAGGCGCCAGGCCCGACGGAGCCGGAGCCAGGGCCAGGAGACCGCGAGCAGGCCGGGCACGACCCAGACGAAGCGGCGGTCGTCGAGCCAGTAGGGTGCCGCGTGGGCCGGCCGGAGCGGTGCGTCGAAGGCCGGCGGGCCGTCGGCCACGGTCCCCTCGGGACGGTGGAAGACCCAGATCGTCGGGCCCCGGTGGACGAGGCCGAACCCCTGGTCGGTCCAGACGCTCGGCGCGAACTCGGACGGGCGGACGAAGGCCCACTGGAACGCCGGGCCCAGCGTCGGGAAGTCCGGCGGGCGGTCGGGCGTGAGGATGTAGCTCCTCAGCACCCGCCTCGACGAGAGCGGCGCCGCGACCTTGTAGTCGGCCAGGACGCCGTCGTCCGGCCCGACCCGGTCGATCCACGCCCTCAGCCCCGCCACCTCGCCCGCCGGGATCGGCCGGGGGGCATACGCCCACCGCGACCCGACCACGGCCCGCGCGGAGGCCAGGCCGACGGCCGAGGCCGCCGCCAGCCCCGCGACGGCCGCGAACCCCCACCCTCGGGGCGTCGTCCGCCCGAGCCGGGCCGCCAGCCGGGCATAGCCGAGGACCCCCGCCGCCACCCCGATCGCCGCCATCGGCGCGACGTACCGGACGTGGTGCCACTGCTCCTCCGCCAGGTACCGCAACGCCCACCGCCCCGATGCCAGCGGCCAGGCGATGGCGACCGCGATCGCCGCCGCCCTGGGCGCCGCCAGCATCGTCACGCCCCACGCCCCGAGGCCGACGAGCAGGAAGTCGGCGAGCGTCGCGAGCGTCTGGCCGAGCCCGGCATGCTCGCCGCCGAACTGGGCGAGGTAGAACTCGACGCTCGACGGCGACCGCGATAGGCCGAGGTAGACGAGGAACAGCACCGTCCACCCGACCCCGACCAGGACCGTCGCCCGCGCCCATCGCGCCGACCGGCCGAGGTCCTCGGGCCGCCTGGGCGGGACCAGGGCCAGCAGCGCGACCACCGGGCCGAACTCCTGCCGGCACGCGAGCAGCCCGCCGATCCCCAGCGCCGCGACGAGCGGCCGCCGTCCCCGGAGCCCCTCGATCGCCAGCGGGGCGAACGGGACGGCCAGTTGCAGCTCGCGGAAGTCGTTCGCCGCCATCGGCAGGAAGACCGGCGTCAGCGGCACGAGCGCCGCCGCCGTCAGGCCGACCACCACCGACCCGGACTCCCCCCTCGCCAGCAGGAACGCCGCCGGGACGACCAGCCAGAAGATCGCCGCCTCCGCCGCCAGCAAGGTCTCCGGCCCCGGCCGGATCGCGTAGATCGGCGCGATCAGGAGCCGGATCGGCGCCAGGTAGTTCGCCCGCCAGATCGACGGCCCCTCCGACCCGTAGCTCGACTGCGGCCGGACCGACAGCACGCCGTCCCCCCGCGTCAGGGCCCAGAACCACTGGTTGTAATAGGCGAGGTCCCAGCTCCAGCCGCTGTCGAGGTCGCGATACCGATCGAGCGAACTCCGCGCGTTCGCGGCGGCCAGCGCGGCCGTCAGGCCGGCGACGGCGACCCACGCCAGGATCAGGCCGCGACGACCGGCGATCATGCACGACCTCCACCTTGAGCGTCTGGATTTGCGTCCAGTGGCTTCTGACAGACGTAAACCTGGGCGAGGTCGTCCTCGGTGGTCGGCCCGTGGCGGACCTCGACCTCGAAGCCGGCCCGGCGGAGGAGGTCGGGCAGGTCGGCCCCGAACTCGGTGAACACGGGGTAGCCGACGTCGCCCCCTGGGTGGCAGATCGGGGTCGCCAGGTGACGGACGGAGCCGTCGGGGCCGACGACCGACCGGGCGAACGTCCGCCCGACCCCCGGCAGGACCGGGACCGTGAAGACGTGCCGACCCCCCGGCACCAGGACCCGGAGGGTCTCCGCCAGGGCCGTGGCGAGGTCCGGGACGTGCTCCAGGGTCTCGGACGTCAGGACCAGGTCGAACGCAGCGTCCGGATAAGTCAGGGACGTGAGGTCCTCGCTCCGGACGCCGTCGACGTAAGCCCCGGGCGGGACGCCCTCGCGGAAGTCGGACGGGCGGAGGCCCGGGAGCGGTGCCAGGGCCTCGTGGACGCCGTCGATCCGGTTCAGCTCGGCCACGCGGAGGCCTCGGTTCGCGGGGAGTCGGGCCCACCCGGCCAGCGACCGGGGCGGGACGGGGGGGCTCCCGACCCCCGGATACAGGTCGAGCACGGCCCGGGCGATCCGACGGCCGCGGAGCTTGGCCCCGCACGCCGAGCACTCCAGCGACTCCTTACGCGCCAGGGCCTCGGCCACCCGGGGGGACAGCCCCCAGAGTTCGGCCAGGCGATCGGGGATCACCCGGCGTCGGTAGAGCATCGCGGCGAACGACCCGCAGCAGTCGCATCGCGCGAACCGGCGGGCTCGGACCGCGTCGAGGCGGTCGCCGGCCGACCGGGCGAGCCGGTGCCCGCCGTTCCAGGCCGGCAGGAGCAGGCGCTTCAGCCAGGCCGGGGGGCGGGGGGAGGGGGAGGGGCGGCGAGGCATCGACGGCGGGTGTCCCATGTCCTGAGGGGACCCAGGTTTGCTTGACCCGGGGCGGCGATTTGACTACATTGACGGGGCCGGCCGGCGGGGCGTGGACGCTCCGTAACGGCCTATCTTATCGAGCGATAAGGACGGCGGCGATGGCCTACAGCACCTCGGTGGTCCGGCACAAGACCCGCGAGGTCGCCCTCGGCGACGACCACGTCGTCGGCGGCGACAACCCGATCTGGGTCCAGTCGATGACGACGACGAACACCTTCGACGTCGCCGAGACGATCGCGCAGATCCGCCGCCTCGAGGAGGCCGGCTGCGAGGTCGTCCGGGTGACCGTCCCCAAGAAGGAAGACGTCGAGGCCTGCTGCGCGATCCGCGACGAGATCAAGATCCCGCTGATCGCCGACATCCACTTCGACTACCGGATGGCGCTGGCCTGCCTCGACGCCGTGACCCCCTCGGGCCGCCGCGCGGTGGACAAGATCCGGATCAACCCGGGCAACATCGGCGGCGAGGCCCGGTTCCGCGAGGTCGTCCGCAAGGCGAAGGACAAGGGGGTGCCGATGCGGATCGGCGTCAACTCCGGGAGCCTGGAGGAGGACCTGATCGCCAAGTACGGCTTCCCCTGCCCCGAGGCGATGGTCGAGAGCGCCCTGCGGCACATCGAGACGGCCGAGTCGCTTGGCTACCGCGACCTGATCATCAGCCTGAAGGCCAGCCACGTCCCGACCGCGGTCGAGTGCTACACCCAGTACGCCGCCCAGGCCGACTACCCGACCCACGTCGGGATCACCGAGGCCGGGTCGCGCGAGTACGGCACGATCAAGAGCGCCGCGGGCATCGGCGCGATCGTCCTGCGGGGGATCGGCGACACGGTCCGGGTCTCGCTCCTGGGCGACCCCGTGCCCGAGATCGCCGCCTGCTTCGACATCCTCCGCTCGTGCGACCGCCGGGTGACCCGCCCCGAGGTGGTCGCCTGCCCGACCTGCGGCCGGCTCGACATCGACCTCGAGCGGATCGTCGCCGAGGTCGAGGACCGGATGAAGGGGCTCAAGAACCCCCTGCGGATCAGCATCCTCGGCTGCTTAGTCAACGGCTTCGGCGAGGCCAAGGAGGCCGACCTCGGGATCGCCGCCGGCAGCGGCAAGGGGATCATCTTCAAGCGCGGCGTGCCGATCCGCCACGTCCAGGAGGCCGAGATGGTCGAGGCCCTCCTCGAAGAGGTCGAGCGGTTCGCCGAGGAGACCCCCGCCCTCAAGTCGTACCAGGACAAGGAGCGGCGGAAGTCGGCCCTGACGGTCCTGAACTGAACCGGGCGGGACGAGAGGCGGCCACCGATGACGCGCACCTACGCGGCGATCCTCCACGGCGATCGGCTCGAATGGACGGGCGACGCCCCCTCGTCGCCCGAGATCGGCCGGGCGATCCCCGTCACCGTGGTCGTCGAGGACCCGCCGCCCCGCCCGGGCGGGGAAGACCCGGAGGCCTGGAGCCGCGCCGTCGATGCCATGAGGCGGCTGGCCGCCCGCGGGACGTTCGCCCAGATCACCGATCCCGTCGCCTGGCAGCGCGAGGCCCGCAAGGATCGGCCCCTCCCCGGCCGCGACGACGAGAGACCATCCTCGACAACGAGGTGATCATCGGGGCGGCGGACGCGAGGGCCGAACCTTGAGCTGTAGTAGCACGCTGATCGTCGTGGGCGACGACCTCGATCCCGAGGGGGTGACGAGCATCCTGGGGATGGAAGCCCATGAATCCTGGCGTCGCGGCGATCGCCAGAGTTTCACGCGACCCGACGGGACGATCCTCCTCTTTAAGAGCAGCCATGATCAGGGAGGATGGAAACACCGCATCCCGGGGCGGTACAGAGATCGTCCGCTCTCCGAGCAAGTCTCCCTCTGGCGTGCCCGACTCGGCGGGCTCGGCGATGCGATCCGGTCCTTGAGGGGACGCGGCTGGGAGGTCGAGCTGGATTGTTTTGTATCCGGGAGCGAGATCCTCTTCCTGCGTAACGCCGAGTTGCAGGAACTGTCGGGGCTTGGAATCGACCTGATCCTAACGTTCGCGGGCTGTCGTCAGTCCGACGATCAGCGGCCGATTGAATCGTCTTGATGGCCCGGACCCGTTTGCCCGTCGGAGGCTGCCGATGTCGTTCTTCTCGCGACGGAAGGAACTCGGGCCGATCCTGCTGGGGGTCTGGCTCGTCGCGACCGGCCTGACCGGGCTCGTCGCGGTCAACATCCCTTACCTGGCGCCTGCGCTGCACGTGCTGGCGATCGCGGCGGGGGTGTTGACCCTGCTCCACCGCTGAGGCCGGCCGCCCCGTCGATCAGGCGAAGAGGGCGGCGACCGGGGTGCGGAAGCCGGGGAGATCGGGCTCGCCCGCGAGTCCCTGGCCGACGTTGAACATCACGGGCTCGGCGTCGGGCCGGAGGACCGTCACGGTCTTCAGGTCGGGGTCGACGAGCCAGGCGACCGTGCCGACCTCGAGATAGAGCCGGACCTTCTCGACGACGTCGCCGTGCCCGTCCGACGGCGAGAGGATCTCGACGGCGAGGACCGGGGGGCCCTCGTAGAATTTCCACCTGCGGTCGTGCCCGGCGGCCTGCTCGGGCGAGACGTACGCCACGTCGATCCCGACGAACGTCTCGGGGTCGCGGACGAGCCGGAAGCCGACCTCGCCGCTGTGGACCCGCCCGTGCGGCCGGGGACTCCGGAGGATCCAGTCCGTGAGCAGATACGCCACCCTCGACTCGACGCCGCTGTGCTCCGAGTTCCGTCGCGTCATCGGCCGCTCCCGCAATTCGCCGCGGATCAGGTCGCGCTCGACGCCGTCGTCGGGCCGGTCCGCCAGGTCCTCGGCGGTGAGCGTCCTCAAGGGCTCCGCGATGCTCATGGTCGATCCTCCGTCGATCGGAGCGGGTCGGCTTCAGGGCCGGTCCCCGAAGAGGCTCGCCGTCGGGACGCGGAAGCCCGGCAGCTCGTCCTCGCACGCGAGGTCCTGCGAGGCCGAGAACATCATCGGCTCGCGGCCGGGACGATGCACCCGGACCGTCCGGAGCCGGGGTTCGACCTCCCAAACCACGGCCACCCCCGCGTCAAGATACAGCTCGATCTTCTCGAGGATGTCGCCGTGCCTGTCCGACGGCGAGAGGATCTCGACGGCGAGGACCGGGGGGCCCCGGAAGATCGACTGATCGGCGGGGGTCGCGGCCACCATCTCGGCCGAGACGTAGGCCACGTCGATGCCGACGGCGGATTCCCGCGTCCCCCCGAGCCGGAACGCCGCCTCGCCGCTGACGACCTGGCCGGAGGGCTTCGGCCGATTTTCGATCCAGGCCCAGAGGAAGTGGGCGATCCGCGACTCGACGGTCGCATGGAACCGATTGCGGACGGTCACGGACTGATCCCCCCAGACCCGGACCCTGCCCCGGATCAGCTCGCGATGGACCCCATCGTCGGGCAGCGCGAGGAATTCCTCGACCGTCATCGTCGGGCCATCGTCCTCGGCCTCGACCAGCCAGTCGGCGACGCTCATGGCAGGCCCTCCATCGTTCATCCGAGTGTCCGCCGGGATCAGGCCCGCAGGCCGATCGAGACGTACTTGGTCTCGAGATACGCCGCCAGGCCCTCGGACCCGAGCTCGCGGCCGAGGCCCGACTCCTTCATCCCGCCGAACGGGCACTGCGGGGTCGCGGGGACGGGGTCGTTGATCCCGATGATCCCCGCCTCCAGCCCCTCGGCCATCCGGGTGGCGACGGTCAGGTCGTTGGTGAACACATAGGCGGCCAGCCCGTACGGCGAGTCGTTCGCGGCGGCGATCACCTCGTCGAGCTTGCGGAAATCCAGCAGCGGCATCACCGGCGCGAACGGCTCGTCGGTCATGACCTTCATCCGGCCGTCGACCTCGCGGATCACGGTCGGTTCGAAGAAGTAGCCGCGGTCGAACCGGGTCGACCGGGCGCCGCCGGTCAGGACCTTCGCCCCGAGGGCCCTGGCGTCGTCGACCAGCCGGGCCGTCTTCTCGAGCGCCCGGGCCTCGAACATCGGCCCGACCTGCGTCCCCTCGGCCAGGCCGTTGCCCAGCTTGAGGGCCCTGGCCAGCTCGACCGCGGCCTCGGTGAAGCTCTCGCTGATCTCCTCGTGGAGGTAGAACCGCGACGGCGCGATGCAGACCTGGCCGTTGTTGCGGAACTTGCCGAGGACGGCCGCCTGCGCCACCTGGGCCACGTCGGCGTCGGGGAAGACGATCAGGGGGGCGTGGCCGCCCAGCTCGAGGCTCAGCCGCTTCACGCCGTCGGCCGCGCGTCGCATCAATTCCTTGCCGACGGCGGTGCTCCCGGTGAAGCTGATCTTCCGGACGCTCGGGTGCTCGAACAGGGCGTCGGCGAACCCGCGGGCGTCGCCCAGGACGAGGTTCGCCACGCCCGGCGGGGCCCCGGCGTCGGCCAGGCACTGGAACATCTGGATCAGGGTCAGCGGCGTCCCGTCGGCCGGCCGGCTCACGACCGTGCAGCCGGCGGCCAGCGCGGGGGCGATCTTCCGGCTGGGGAGGGCGGCGGGGAAGTTCCACGGGGTGATCGTGCCGACGACGCCGACCGGGTGGTGGATCGCCTGGTGCCGCTTCAGGACGTTCGACGGCGGGATGATCCGGCCGTAGGCCCGCTTCCCCTCCTCGGCGAACCATTCGAACGTGTCGGCGGCGTGGAGGACCTCGCCGCGGGCCTCGGCCAGGGGCTTGCCCTGCTCCTGGGTGAGCGTCCGGGCGATCGCGTCGGCCCGCTGCCGCATCAGGTCGGCGGTCGCCTTGAGGACCTTGGCCCGGTCATACGCCGACGCCGCCTTCCACGCGGGGAAGGCCCGCGCCGCCGCCTCGATCGCGAGGTCGGCCTCGGCCCGGCCGCCGAAGGCGATGTGGGCCAGGGTCGACTCGTCGGCCGGGTTGATCACCGGCAGCGTCCCGCCGTCCCGGGCGTCGCACCACCGGCCGTCGATGTACATCTGCGAGGGGAACGCCGCGGCGGCGTGGGGATCGGGAGCGGTGGCCGTGGCCATGGTCGTGGGCCTCGTCGGTCGGTGCGGCCCGGGTCGCTCGCCGGGCGTGACGAAAGCGGCGGGCGATCGCTCGTCCCGCCGCCCGGCCGTCCAGGATACCCGGGCGATGCCGGGGTCGCAATCGTCGCCGGCGCCGGGGTTATTCCAGAATTAGGTTCCCGAATAATTAAACGTAATTCAGGATAACAAGTTCATTAATAGATCTTTCCTGCGAATTGAGGTTGATCTCGCGACGATTGGCGATGTCGATCATCCTGAAGCCGTCGAACAGGGCGCGGATGAACGGAGTATCGCTGTTGCTCACGGCCCACCTGATCCCGCGTCCGTCCAACTCTCGGCAGACGGCGGCGAGCCGGATCTGATCGTTCTCCTTGAACTTGAACTTGGTGTAGCGGTCGAAGTCCGAGAAGCCCCCCTGCTTGTAGTAGGGCGGGTCGAGATAGACGAAGTCGTCGGGAGTTATATCGGCGAGGCATAATTCGAAATCGCCGTACCGGATCTCGACCGATTGGAGGCACCCGGCGACCGCGACGAGATTCACGGGGTCGTAATAGCGTCGTTCGTAGGCGCCATAGGGCACGTTGAACATGCCCTTCTTGTTCACCCGGAAGAGGCCGCGAAAGCAGGTTTTATTGAGATAGATGAAGTGGGCGGCCCGCTGGAAGGGTTCCAAGCTCTCGGGACGGACGTCCCTGATCCGCTCGTAAAATTCCTTCGTGTTCGACATGCCGTCGAGGATTCGTGCCACCTTGGCGTGGTCGACGCGGATGGCGTCGTAGGTGTCGAGAAGCCAGTCGTTGCGATCGCCGACGATGGCTTGCTCGGGCTGGAGGGCCAGCAGAACGCTACCCCCACCCAAAAAGGGTTCGTAGTAGCGCGCGAAGGATGGAGGGAAGAGGCGGATCAGTCGATCGGCCAGAGCCTGCTTGCCTCCCGCCCACTTGACCACCGGCTTGGCTTCGAATGCGAACTTCATGCGGGAATGATACTTCTAGTCTGTAGACTGTCAAGTAGCATTCGGTATCCTCATCTCGAATGCCCGACAAGGATCCGAAATGTGTGGCGTTCGGAAGGAACGTTCGTCGGGTTCGGGCTTCGTTGGGCCTTTCCCAGGAAGGCTTGGCGGACCGAGCCGACATCCATCGTACCTATATCGGCGGGATCGAGCGTGGAGAGCGAAATCCAACACTCACAATGATCCACCGCCTAGCTGAAGCACTCGGGGTTCCCCCCACCGACCTGCTGGGAGCCGAGGAAGCATCGTCCACCGATGAAGATTAATGAGAAGTGGCGTCGACTCGGATGGAGGCACCCCCTCTGGGATTACGTCCGTTTCTACTCCGTGGTCCGCGGACAGCAGAAAGCGTTGAAGGACAACTGGCTGGAGAACATGAGGTCCGCGAAGCTGGAAATTGTCCCCGGCGAAAATATCCCCATCGACCCGGGGCACGCTCAACTCTTCTTCGAGTATCTCGGTGCCCGTGACGCAGACGCGGCGCGAGCTAACGGGCGACTCCGCACCGAGGAAGAGGCCCTGGCGTTTTGCAGGAAAATGGAGGTTGAGGCGGCCACGAATGTGACCCAGTTGACCGGGTACTACCAATCGTCAAAGTCGTTGATCGCGGGAGTTGCCGCCGTCGTCAAGGCCGTCTGCGACGAGAAAAACATCGCTTTCGTACCGAGCCCACAACGGAGATGCGCCTGGTTGGTAGGCAACCAGTTGCACGTGACCGCCCGCAACCTCGACGGGGCCATCCCCGACCTGGCCAATCCCTCGGTGGTCTGGGAGATCAAGGAATACTGGGGCAAGACCAAGGGCGGCAGCAAGATGAGCGATGCCGTCTATGAGTGCAACCTCGTCGGGCGAGAATTGAGAGAGTTCGAAGAGAGGTCGGGTGCTAAGATAACACATGTCGTTTTCGTCGATGGCAAGGAACAGTGGGCGCACCGTCAGTCGGACATGAGACGATTCCTCGACCTGTTCCACCAGGGCTTGATCGACAACCTATTCGTTGGCCTTGATGTCGAGACCGAGTGGCGAGAGACGCTCTCTTCGCTCGTGTGACGAGGGCGGGTCATCGAGCGTCCTCGTGGTCTCGGGCGGGAAGGCCAATCCGTGGCACGCCGAGGTCCGCGCCTGCCGGGGCCGGGCGTGTCTGCCCATCCGGTCGTCCGGATCAGCATCGTCGCCCAGGGCACGCCCGGACCTCGCCGGATCGGCGTCAATCCTCCCTCCGATCACCCGGACGGCGAGAATTGAGGCCGATTGACGACGACGATCCCCCTCCCGGCCTCAGAAGCTGCCGTGGAGCGTCCGGAAGAAGGGGGCGGTCCAGGCCCCGGCGTCGTGGGGGGCGGGGCCGGCGAAGGTCCCGCGGAGATAGCCGTTGCCCGACGGGACGTAGGCCCCCTGGCCCTGGAGGCTCGTCCCGTCGCCCAGGTTGACCCGGAGCGCGTAGGTCGGCGCGCCGAGGAGCCCCGGCTGAGACAGGGTGACGACGTCAACCTGCCCGTCGGGGGTGGTCAGCGTCCCCCGGTTGCTCACGACGTCGATCAGGACGGCGCCCGAGTAGTGCCGGCCGTGGTCCGGGCCCTGGGCGAGGGTGCCGTCGAAGGCCAGGCCGAGGAGGGTGTCGGTCCTCGCCACCGGCGAGGCGGCCCAGACGCCGAGGTCGATCAGGGTCGGCCCGCGGGTGACCCGAAAAGTCCCCCGGTAGAGCCCGTGCGCGTCGGGCCGGCCCTGGCCGGTGACGGTGACGGCCAGCCCGTTGCTCAGGCTCGCCGGGAACGAGATCGTCAGGCTCGAATCGCCGCCGAGGGACCCCTGGACGGGCTGGTGGATCCCGTCGGCCAGGTAGATCACGCCCGAGATCGGCCCGGGGCGGGCGGCGACGATCGTCAGCCCGCCCGACAGCGTCATCCCGGCGAACGAACCCTGGGTGATCCGCCCGGCGAAGGCGTACTTCTGCGGGGCCGCCTCCGCACGGGGGGCGGACAGCGAGGAGGCCGCCGATGCAATCATCAAGGCAAATGAAGACGCTTTCATGATACTCCAGCGAAAAGAGAGAGGAAGTCCCGCGAGGCCCGGCCGGGCCGGGCCTCGCGGGACGTGGCCGCGACATCCGCGGGCCCCGCGGCGCGAGATCGACCCGGGCTCGCGCCGGCGGCGCGAGAAGGCCGGGCCCGCATCGCCTCACCCGGGCGGCCGACGTCGTCCCGATCTCCGACCGAGGGCCGTCGAGCACGGATGCCGGCCGGGCCCGCCCCGGCGTCGGACGACACGCCTCGATCGGAGATATCCAGGGCCATACACCTCGAAATATCGCCGATCCGATCGCGGCCGCGACCCGGAACCCCGCCGCGGCCCGTCCAGACTACCCGAACACCGCCGGGGTCGCAATCGTCGCCGACGTCCGCGTCGAATACCCGCCGTCTGATTCCGCCGCGACCCTCGACCCCAGTCGACTCGCCCGACGCCGAGCACGACGGCCGGACGATCGTCACGATGCCGGGCGTCCCCCGAGCGGGCGCGGCCCCGACCCCGTCCCGCGACGACGGGGGCACGGTCCCAACCGGGCCGCCGGCCGTCGCGGGTTCGTCACGCCCCTCGCGTTCCCTCGTAGGGTGCGGATGTCCGACCCCCGGGATCATCCATCGGAGACGAGCCGGCCGGCCCTTCCTCAACGCGGCCATCACGCCGGCCGCCCCGGACCATCTCGGGGCGGAGTTCGTCCGGGGCCACAATCGACGGTTCCACGACATCTTGGAGGTACGCCCACCTCGCGAGGCGCCCCAGGCTTCCCTGGGGCGTTTGCGATGTTGGTGTGGGAGGTGGGCGAGGGAAGCCCCGCCCGGTCGCCGCTCCCCCGGAGTTCAGGCCCTCGGCGGGCCGGATGCCGCTATCGCAGGGGCCACCGCGCCGCCGTGACACGGCGAGGGCGGCATGGCCGGTCCGGGCCTCGCGGCCCAGGTCGGGCCTGCGTCCACCGGGTTCGTCTTGCCAGGGGGGGATGCAACCCCACTCCCCCCCGATTCCTGGAGGAGCCGGGCGGCGCATTGCGGGCAGGCCCGCGCGGTCTTCACCGCCTCCCAGCCCGTCCCCCCGGGGTCGTCGAGCCAGGCCACGGTCCGCTTGCCGTTCCGCCAGGCCACCACCCGGTACACGCGGTTGCGGTGGGGGTAATGCCGCACCCGCCGCGTCAGGACCACCTCTCGACTCCGTTCGCCCGCCGCCGACTGGCCACCGCAGATGTCACACTTGAACACGTATGACAGCCCATGAAACGCTGCTCCCGGGGGGGCTGATGGCCCGGAAGTCTCAGGAACCCGACCCTCCGGGGTCGAGCAATCCGGGAGGGCGACGGCCCGCCCGGGGAGGACATCCTAACAGGTAAGTCGGCGACTGCCAACCCTCGGCTTGGGTCGGGCAGGACGATTGCAAAGTCCGTTTCGGCTGTTTATTCCTTGACAGGGGAGGGACTTGATTCGACCACCACCGGGATGGACTCCCATGACTCAACCCGCCGTCGATTCCCTGATGGCCGCCTTTGCGGG
>JAABUQ010006560.1_pt1 | contig 17551 bp, 22 predicted proteins | sample 5560001 | NCBI WGS metagenome assembly JAABUQ01 (sample SAMN10711888, study PRJNA513371) | rock metagenome | isolation source: Antarctica rocks | place: Antarctica: Victoria Land, Finger Mt nord | collected 2015-12-18
AGCGGGGTCGCTGTTGCTGCCACCGGCGTGCGCGTCGAAACTGAACTCAAGTCCAGGATAGGCAACAACAGCGCATCACGTGAGACCGTTGCTCCCGAGAGGTTCGCCGGTTCGCTTCCGCAGCAGGCAGACCCGCCACTGTCATTGGCGCCGGTGCTGCACACTCCGGTCTCAGGCAGCACCAGCTCCACGTTGCGGGCCGACTCCCAGTCGCCGGCGATGGCGGCCACGACGGACCGCACCTGCTCGTAGCCCGTCAAAAGGAGGAACGTCGGGGCTCGTCCGTAGCTCTTCATGCCAACCGCATAGAAGTCGGGCTCGGGATGCTTCAACTCATCGGCACCGTGAGGTGGGACAGAGCCGCACGAGTGGACGTTCGGATCGATCAAGGGCGCCAGCGACGAGGGCGCTTCGACTGCGGCATCCAGGTCAAGGCGCAGCTCACGCGTGAGGCTCAGGTCCGGACGGAAGCCGGTGGCGCACACGATCTCGTCGACGGGCCTGAGTGTGTCCCCGTCCTCGCCAATCACCGTCAGACCGTCGGCCGCACGGTGCACCTCGGCGATGCGCATCGAGGCGTAGCGCACCAGGCCGCCGTCGATCAACTGGCGCGTGCGCGTGCCAAGTCGGCCGCGCTCAGGTAGGGCATCGTTCTGCTCACCACCAAACAGCTGCCCAACCTGCTTGCGCCTGACAGCCCAGGTGATTTCCGTGCCAGGCGCCCGCTCGGCGAGAGTGGCCAACTCGAGCAACGTGTTGAACGCGGAGTGCCCGCTGCCGACCACCAGGACACGCCTGCCGGCGTATCGGGTTCGCTGACTATTGAGCACATCGGGGATGCCGTAAAAGATGTGGCCGGCTGCTGCCTTCTCGCCGATCGCCGGCAAACCGTCGGCGCCGAGCGGATTGGGCATGCGCCACGTGCCGGAGGCGTCGATGACCGCCCTGACCAGCAACTGGTCTTCGCGCCCGTCGCGGCGCTGAAAGCGCACAACGAACGGAGCGTCGGCGCGGCCGGGCGTCTTCATCTTGTCGTGGCCGCGGCGTGCGATCGCCAGGACTCGGGTGCCCAGGCGGATGTGCGGCGCGATCTGCGGCAAAGTTGCCAATGGTTCGAGGTAGCGCTCGACGATGTCGGCTCCGGTCGGCGCGCTTTCGGGATCGGGCATGCTCCAGCCAGTCGGCTCGAGCAGAGACACTGAGGCTGCGTCGACGGTGTACTTCCATGGCGAGAAGAAGCGGACATGGCTCCACTGACGGATCGAAGCGCCAACGACCTCACCGGCCTCGAATACCAGCGGCGTTTCGCCACGGGCTAGCAGGTTCGCGGCCGCTGCGAGGCCAACCGGACCGGCACCAATCACGGCAATGGGCAGCCTTGAATAAGGGATGGTCATGTCGAAGGTTTTCTCCTCGTGTCGTGGGCTTAGCAGCAGGTCAGGGTGTCGAACAGTGCCTGGACGGCGAACGGTGCGCTTCAGCCATGTCGCGAGCGATGGGTTTCTCCAGAAAGATGCTCGCGGCAATGGTGTGGCGCGGTAGCGCAGCGTAGTCGCCGAAAGGCGCGCAGTCGGTGAACCCGTAGCGGCGGTAGAGGCGGAGTGCATCGGTTTGCTTGTCGCCGGTCTCAAGGCGGAGGACGGGCAGGTTGGCGGCCGAGGTTTCGGCTTCGAGGCGGGCGAGAATGGCTTGCGCGATGCCCTGGCCCCGGGCGGCGGGGCGGACGTACATCCGTTTGACCTCGGCAAAGCCATCGAAGAGCGCAACACCGCCGCAGCCGACGGGGGCGTCGGCGCGGGTTGCGACGAAGAAGCGCACGTGCGGCTGGAAGATGGCTTCAAGTGGCAGGCCGTGGCGGTTCTCGGGCGGGTATTCCGCGGCCAGGATGTCTTCCAGTTCCCCGATCAGCATGCGGACGGCGTCGTAAGGGGCGGGGGTGAGGGTAACCTCGAGGCCGGCCATGTGGATCTCAGGTGTTGCTTGGCTTCGTTGCGCGGACGAAAGCGCTGACCAGTCGGCCGCCGGCTGCGCGGAGGTCGAGCATTCCGGTTTGGGACTCCGAACTGGTACAGCATTCACTCGCGGCAAGGTCCTCGGCCGAGTAGCCGCGAGTCACTTCTACACCAGCATGCGAAAAGCCCGCGTCGGCGAGGAGTGCACGATACGTGTCCTCTTCGAGGGCTCCAGCAATGCAGCCGACCCACAGCTCCATGCTCTTTCGGAGCGCCGCGGGCAGGTGACCCTGGACGATGACGTCAGAGACCGCGAAGCGACCGCCGGGCTTGAGCACACGAAACGCCTCGCGCAGCACGCGTGGTTTTTCAGAGCTCAAGTTGATAACGCAATTGGAAATGATCACATCCACGGAGTCGTCAGGCAGCGGGATCTGCTCAATGTGGCCCTTGAGACAGCGCACGTTTTTGACGCCACGTTCTTGACGGTTCTTCTCGGCCAGGAAAAGCATCTCGTCGGTCATGTCGAGGCCGTAGGCGAAGCCGGTCGGCCCGACCCGCTTGGCCGAAAGCAGCACGTCGATGCCGCCACCGGAACCGAGGTCGAGCACCGTTTCACCAGCTTTGAGCTCGGCCGGGGCCGTCGGATTGCCGCAGCCAAGCGACGCGAGCACGGCCGCGGATGGCAGGTCCGCCAACTCGTCCATGGCATACAAGTCGCTGGTAATGACGCTCTTCGAGGCATTCCCTGGGTCACTGCCACAACCGCGGGCTGCATCGGTCGTCGTTCCACAACAGCCAGCAGCATCGAGTACGGTTAGAGCGGACTCGGCGGCGGCATGTTCCTGGGTGACTCTGGTTGCGGCCGCGGCATAGCGCTGGCGGACCGCCTCGCGCAGCTGTTCCTGGTCCTGTGTGGTCGACTCGGTCATCGGATGTCCTTTCTCGCTTGTGCGCGTGAGCTAGCAGCAGGTGAGGCTGTCGAGCAGACCCTGCAGGGTCGCGACGATGGGCTCTTTGTTCAAGCGGTAGTACATCTCGCGGCCTTGCTTGCGGACGCGCAGGAGGCCCGCACGGCGCAGGATGTTCAGGTGGTGCGAGACGGTCGGGCGGCTCAGGGTAACCCGGTCGGCGATGTCGCCGACGTTGAGCTCGGCGCGGGCCAGCAGCTGGACCAGGTCCTGACGCATCGGATCGGCAAGGGCGGTCAGCAGGTCGCGGCTGACGGCGAGATGGTCGCCGAGGGTGCGCACCTCGGCATCGAGCGCGCTGGGATCGACCAGGCAGCACACGTCCTGCTCGTTCAGCAGGGCGATAGGTTGAAGCACGTCAACATATTAGGCAGAAGCCTGGCGTGTGTCAATGGCCCTTACGATCGATGGCCGGCTTCAGTCGATCGGCGCCTGACTCGTGTGAAAGTCATGCCGACCCAGGAGCCACACGCCAAGGAGGCCTGCCAGGGCGAGCAGCAGCCCGCTACTCCAGAACAGTAGCTGGATTCCGAGCACGTCCGCTACGAATCCACCAATCGCCAATGAGATCAGCCGCATCGCACTCCAGGTCACGTCAAGGAGCGTGAACACGCGTCCGCGCACTGTGTCTGGCACCGCCCCTTGCACGGTGCTGTTGAACACGACAACACCGGTCGACGTGTTCAGTCCGTAGATGAACAGGACCACTAGCCCGATTGGCAGCGGTGTGAAGATCGCCAGCAGGATGTCGCCAATGCCACGCACGATATACGGCACGAATAGCCAGCGGGCATCGCGGTAGTCTCGCGCCAACGTGTTAGGGATGAGCGGACCGAGGAGTGCACCAAACCCGATTGCGCCGATTAACCAGGCGAAACCCGCGGGCGGTAGGCCCAGATGCCTCTCGGCAAGAACAACCAGCATTGCGCCCGTCGCGCCGGTCGCCAGTGAGGCCAGGGCTTGGACTAGCAGGAGCCGCGATACGAAGCGATCGTGCAGGGCGTACCGCAGACCAGCCCTAGCGTCGACAAAGTAGCTCCCGAGTCCGCGCTTAGAACCGGGGCCGACCTGGCCCGCGTGCGCTGGAATCCGGAGGCTCGCGATCAGCAGAGCCGACACCACGAAACTCACTGCATTCAGGGCGAATGCGGGGCCGGTCCCAATAAGGGCGATGAGTCCACCCACGACTGCGGAGGCGAGGATCTGCACCAAACGGCCGGTGGACCACCCCACCGAGTTGGCCGCCAGACGCTGCTCGTCGGTTGTGAGCGCGGGGATCACCGCCTGAACCGTCGGTTGAAGAAGGCGTTGCCCGCGGCGAGGCCGGCTGCCACCAGGTACGCGTGCCACGCGCCCTGCGGCCACACCAGTGAGAGCACCAGAGCGGCTCGGAACAGGTCCGCGCCGATCAGCATGGCCTTGCGGCTGAAACGGTCAATGATGACCCCGGCGACGGGGGCCAGTAGGAGTACCGGGACGACCTCTGCTGCAACCAGGCCAGCCACCGCCAGCCCTTGCCCAGTGAGCTGGAAGACCAGGACGACGAGCGCGATGTAGTGCAAGGTGTCCCCGAAGCTGGAGACGAGCTGGCCCAGCCAGAGCGGGAAATACGTGCGGCCGCGGACTACGTCGCCATAGCTGCGGCCGACCTCCAACAGACGCGACAGCACGCCGATACAGGTGCCTGAAGACTTAGCAGGCGAGCGCTACGCCCAGCAGCTTCTCCACGATCACGCAGTCACGCCATACCCCGTCCAGCTTGCCGTGACGGCTGTAAACGCCAACCTCGCGAAAGCCGACCTTGCGGTGTAGCGCCAGGCTGGGCCTCGTTCTCCGGAAAGATACGACTGATCAGCTTCAAGAAGCCGCCGGCCTCGGCGTCGGCCATCAGCGCTTGCAGTGCCAGCCGGCCGACACCTGTACCACGGTGCGCTCGTTCGACATAGACGGAATGCTCCGCAATCGGGTCGTAGCACGGCCGCGCGCGGTAGACGCCGGCACTGGCCCAGGCGACGACCTCGCCCTCGCGAACGACGACAATCGCGGGGTAGCGGCCTGCCCGCTCGGCGAGAAGGCGCTCAATGTCGGCTGTAGTGCGCGGCTCGGTCTCGAACGTGGCGATGCGGTCCTCGATGCCCTGGTTGTAGATGCGTGCGATCGTCGCGGCGTCTTCGTGCCTCGCATCCCTGGCCATCGCAACTTGTTGCGCAGTCACCCGGGCGAATTTACCAGCAGCTCGCGCTCGATGCGTTGGCGGATGCCGTCGCGCCCCTGGCGGTAGACCTCGAGCTGCTGATCCTCATCTCCCGCGGCTTTGCTAGGGTCCGGAAAGCTCCAGTGCAGGCGTTCTCTGGCGCCGAAGAAGACCGGGCATGACTCGTTGGCCTGATCACAGACGGTGATCACCGCGTCGAAAGGCTTGTCGAGGAAGCGTTCGAGCGTTTTGCTTTCCTGGCCCGAGATATCGATGCCGAGCTCGGCCATCGCGCGGATTGCGAGTGGCCGCACTTGCGTGGCCTCGGTCCCAGCGGAGAACGCCTCGAAGTGCTCGCCGCCGAGTGCCCGCAAAAGGCCTTCGGCCATCTGACTGCGAGCCGAGTTGTGGGTACACAGAAAGAGCACCCGGTGTTTCGTTTCAGCCTGGGGCACGCTCGATCTCGTAAACGCCCACATCAGCGGTCTCGTGCGGCACCACCACGTCCTGCCCGATATCGTCTGCGAGTGGCCAGAGAACGCGAACGACAAGGCAGGCGAGAGCCGTGCCGACGAGCTGCGCGACCACAAACGGGACCAGTGAAGAAGGCGCGATACCGGCGAACGTGTCCGAGAGCATCCGCGCCAGCGTGACCGCGGGGTTGGCGAAGCTAGTAGAAGACGTGAAGAAATAGGCGCCCGTGATGTATGCGCCGACAGCGAACGGCGCAGCGGCGCTGCGTCCACCACGGCTCACGCCGAAGACCACTAGCAACAAGCCGAATGTCGCGACCACCTCACCTAGCCACAAGCCAGGACTGCTGCGCGCATGGCTCGAAATGCTCACCGCGGGCAGCGAGAACATCACGTTGGCGATGATGACCCCGGTGACGGCGCCGAGCACCTGAGCGAACACGTAGACGCCCAGCTCGAGACGCGCCAGTCCACGGAAGAACGCGTCGGCGCAGCTGAGACCGGATTGAGATGCGCCCCCGAGATAGACCCGACAGCCAGGATGATGGCCACCAGAGCTGCCCCGGTGGCGGCCGCGTTCTCAAGCAGCTCCAGGCCGGTGTCGCCAGGACTGAGGCCCTTTGCGGCTATGCCAGAACCAATCACAGCGATCAAAAGCAGCGCCGTTCCAATGAACTCGGCGAGTGCTCGTCGGACCAGCGGCACTATTTGCTCCTTTCCACGAAATTGATGGGGGCTCGTCGGCGCCTGGGCATTTCGACCATGGCCCCGCTCACGTCGGTCCTGCTGCATTTACCCGCTCCCATGCTTGAGCTGCGACCTGGACAGCGTCCCACGGGCTGCCGAACGGGGGCGTGTAGCTCAGGTCGAGATCATTTATGGCGTCCACGGTCATGCCGTGAAAAAGCGCGGTGGCATAGACGTCGATGCGCTTGGCCACCTCAGCCTGCCACGGCCCCAGGATCTGCGCGCCGAGGAGCCGACCAGTCTGACGGTCTCCGCTGACGCGAATACTCATCTGCTGGGCGCCCGGGTAGTACGCTTTGTGGTCCCAGGCGGCCGTTTCCACGGTGAGCGGATCGAAGCTCGCTCCGCGGGCCTCCTGCTCGCGCAGTCCAGTTCGCGCAATCGCCACGTCGAAGACCTTCACGACCTGGGTGCCAACAGATCCCTGGAACACCCGCTGCCCCCCGACGGCGTTCTCACCCACCACTCGGCCTTGTTTGTGGGCGGTGTTGGGGTATCCGTCGGCGACGACCACCGTGACCTTGCACCTGGCGCACACTCGCGTGCCCGAAGTGCGGCGCTAATGCCGGCGTCGCTGCCCCCAATGACGAGCAGGCGCACCGTCAGCCCATGCGTTCCCGCGAGCGTACGTAACCGCTCACGGGCAATCGCACGCGGTAGAACACGAGCTCGAGCCGACGGCCGGGTTGTCGGTGGCGTCACCCCCCAGCGCCTCCCGCAGACCGTCCAGCGCCCCGTTCACGGCCCGGTAATAGACCCAGTTCGCACGCCGATCGCGATCCACCAGCCCTGCCTCATACAGCACACGCAGGTGGTGGCTGACCGTCGGCTGTGAAAGATCGAGCGCGTCGGTCAGATGGCAAACACAGGCCTCGCGCGTAGGCTGGGCCTGGATCAAGCTCAGGATGCGCAGCCGCGCCGGGTCGGCCAGGACCCTCAATAGGGCCGCGAGGCGGGATGCAGCTTCGTGATCCAGCGCTGCCCCTGAGAAGAGCGGCGTGCAGTCGAGGATCTGCGGCGCGAGCCGCCTGGACGTGGGAACCAGCAGGGTGGTCATCGGGTACCAAAGCATATTGACACAGATCAATACGGGCGTGGAACATGGGCCACATCGATTGTCATCAATGTAGACGTTAGCGTTTTGACTCGCACCCAGGGAGTCCATCATGTCCGATCCCGTCTTCGATCCGGTGACGCACAACTTCATCCGCAAAGCTGTCGAGCGCCTGCAAAGAGGAGTTCCGCGGCATCTTTTCTCCGCAGAGCGTCGGGCGCTTCGTCGACGAGGCAATAGCGTCTCTTGCGGGCTCGCGCATCAAGGATTTCGTACCGCTGTTCGTCAACCGCTTCGCTCGCGAACGACTGCGTGCTCTGGCCCAAACGCAAGGCAGCCTGGCCAAGGACGTCCCGGAGGTGCTCTTCGTGTGCGTCCCACAACGCCGGGCGTAGCCAGATGGCGGCTGGCGTGCTGGAGCGCCATGCCAACGGTCGAGTACACGTTCGCTCCGCGGGCAGTACGCCGGCTGACCAGATCAATCCAGCGGCCGTGCAGGCAATGGAGGAGATCGGCATTGACCTGTCTCAGGAATTCCCAAAGCCACTTACCGACGAATTCGTCAGCGCGGCCGATGTCGTCATCACCATGGGCTGCGGCGATGCGTGCCCGATTTATCCCGGCAAGCGATACGAGGACTGGGAGTTAGATGATCCGGCCGGCAAGAACATCGAGGAGGTCAGACAAATCCGCGACGAAATCGACACTCGCGTCAAGCGACTGCTTGGGAGCCTCGTCGCATCGGAGGTCGTGCTCTAGGGCGATGGACGCACGGCAGCCTGAGCGACGGTTGGCGACCCCAGAATATGTGAACGATGCGACATTCTGGCCGTCGCTGCCGTGCCAAGAACGCCGGGCGGACGTCGTACCGTTTTGTCTCGACGCTGGCGTGCAGACTTCGGGCGCATGCGAGCAGCACATCGCGCTTTTGCTCAAACGACTGGTGGTCGAGCAGCAGCTCGAGGTGCTCGTCATTCGCAACGTCCCCGTTGGTCCACTTCCACCGCATTGGGATGAACAGGGAGCCGGGTACGCGGAGCAGCCTCTCGACGAGGGGGTGAGCCCGTAGCGAGCACTGTCCCGCCTTCCACTCATGATTCTGCAATCCGCAACGTTCGCCCGCATTCAGCACCATCGCAGCAGTCCTGCAGCCCGCACGAGCGTCGAACACAAACTACACTTACTTCATAGTAGTAATCGCACTGTTTTTGTCACATTTTGAACTCACAGACCGCCTCGGCGGCGTCAAGCTGAGTATGGATCTCAGCGGTCCCGGATCCTTTCGACGGGACGGCTGAGGGACGGCCACAGGACGGGGCGAAGGCCCTGCATTGCACTGGCCATCGCAGGGATTTGCGCCCTCCTCACTGACTTCCGCGACGCCTGAGCCGGTACCGCGCTCTCACTTCGGCGCCCCCTGGTCGTTCGGCGCTGACCTTCCGACTTTGTGACGACGTCATGGCCTCCACATGCGGTCGTGCAGTTCCACCGCTGGTGTCCACATCGCTCACGGTCCAACGCGGTACAGGCGGGCGGGACTACTCCCGAGTGACCGAGAGGAACTCGCCCACTGCGCCGACGGCGCGCCGAGCCAGGAGGTCTAAGTCATCGCCGGCCTCGCCCAAAAACCCTGCGTAAGCGCGCGCGCCAGCCCGATCGATATCGCCGAACTGGTCTTGGAGCGTGGCCAATGTCTGTGCGACTTCCGGTCGTTCGATGAACGGCGATTGGCGTACCACCTCGCCGGCGCCGGCAGGTCCTCCCGGCCAAGCCTCCAGCACCCAGACAATGTCATACGCGTCCTTGCGCTTGTCTCGCCGGCGCAGCGCATCGGCTTTCGCAGTGAGGAGGGCTGTAAGGCCTGTCACGCGAAACTCCATCAACTGTTTGCCTTTTCCTCGTGGCAGTTCCACCTCCCGCGTGACGACGTGCACGTCGTCCGAGATCATGCTGCCAGCCTCTAGTGCGAGGGCTGAGAGCGAGCTGCCAAGATTGTGCTTGGCGGTCGGACTCTCCTGCTGCTTAGGGCGAAAGAGCTTACCGGGCTCTCGCCCAGGTCCCGCTGGGCAGAAGAACTCGACCAGCAAGCGACCGTCCGGTCCACCGCGCCATCGCCATGATTCGACCGCGACGAAGCCAGCCTGCTTGAGACCCTGCTCGATGCGTTCATACTGCGCAGTCTCGCCCTCTACGATCGCCACGCTAAGACAAAAATCCAGGTCTGTGGTGCCGACGTGCGGTTCGATGCCCGGATCGAGTTCGGGAACGAGTAGTCCGGGGACACTCCCACCAATCAAGATCACATGGTGCGCGGCGAAACCGATTGATTTGAGTAGCGCCGCCGCCTCGTCGAGCACGGCACTGGAGAGAGATGGGTCGTACTCAGAGCGGTGCATCAGCTTGCGCTTCAGGCCTTGAGGACCAGTTCTCGGAAATGAGCTGCTGCATCCGCACCCCGTCGCTCCCCGAGAAGGTCGAGGTAGATGCGCACTGGTGGGGCGAGCCAGGCGCCGTCATGTTGCTCGCGACCGTGCGTACCCACCCGTCCTGTGTCGCTCCATAGCATCAGATTGGCGCCGCGTTCGGTAACTTCGGCATCGAGGGCTTGTGCGGCGCGCATAAGGGGCACGTCAGGGTCCACGCGCAACGTTGCGCGTGGCACGGCGGTCGGCCCTGCCCCGAGGAAGCTCGCCGCCAGACCGCCGGTGAAAGCGTGGGGGAGCCCCGCGGCATCAAGCGAACGCGAGGCACCACGCGCCAAGTCCTGAGGAGTGCGCGCGTAGAGGCTGCAGGCGAGCAAAGCGGAAACACGCCGTCGAGGTTGGGCGGCGAGCCAGTCGAGCAGAGCGCGATGGTCACGTACCCGGCGTCGCTTGCTTGGCCCCAAGCCTTGTGTCTCTATCAGATCAGCCGCCTGCATGGTCCGTAGCACGTTATGCGCGTGGCCGGTGGAAACACCGGCTGCCTCAGCCAGCTCAGCCACCGACCAGTTGCGTTCTGGGTTCTGGGCTAACACCTGGACTGCGCGAATGCCAACCACCCCGATCCCAGCGGCCCCGGCGTTGTCCCGTGAAGGCCGACTTACCGGGTTCGTGTCGATGTGGACGAACAGCCCAGGTGCGACCAGATGCGCATCGCCACGAGCGTCCGCATAGGAGACGCCCCGTTCCTCCAGAGCAGCCCGCAGCGGCCGCGGCAAGGACGAGGCAAACACCAGTGGGATCACCTCTTCGCCGTCCATGTGCGCCAGCCGCAGGAGTTCGTCCGCAGCTGCTTCGGGTGATCCGACGCCAACGGGGCGGGTAAGCAGTCGAATAGCTCGCCGTTGCGACCCGTGTTGAACATAAGGCGCTTCCGCCTCTCTCTGCACGGCGATCCCGGGCACGCGCTCTAGCACGGCGACCAGGGCACGCGGGACGCTCTCGTCGAGCACGACTTTGATCTGGTTCTTCACCCCACGCCAAACTTCACGAAAAAATGAATGTTCACGTGTAGTGAATACTAGACAAAATGGCCACCTCGCGTCCATGGCGTGGGCGTCCTCGCTCCCGTCTTTGCGACCTTCGCTTTTTTGTTCCGCTCGCCAGACGGCAGTTGTCGGACGGGCTCGACTCAGTTCCTGTCGAAGGCCCGAGGCTCAGTCTGAGCCGAAGCACACCGCCCTCGCCATACCAAGCGCTGCCTCCTCGCCCGTGGGTTCATTACTCACACCACACGCATCTTCACGAAAAAATGAATGTTCACTGACGTGAATATTGAGCCCACCTGTGATGACCGTCAGCCCCTTGAGTCGAACAAGACTACGGATCCCGAACCGACGGGCGACATGCTCGGGCGGGAATTGGACCAACTTCTCAGCACAGTCGGCGTCGTCGAAGAGCTCAGCCGCCGAGCGCGGGCTGCCGCAACGACCGACCTGGGACGATACGAGGCGCTGGTCGCATCGCATCAGCAATACGCGGTCCGTGTGAACGACGCTATCGGCATCCGCGAACGAGCACACGAAGTTCTCGAGCGTGCCTTCGGACAAGAGGCCAAAGATGCTGCAGAGCCACTATTTGCCGAATGCGAGCGCGTCTTGCAGGCATTCAGGCAACTGGAGAGTCACTGGCAGCAGCGCGCCTCCACTTTTCTCGACGAACACCCAGACGTCGAACTTCTGCTGTCCGAGCGTCGAGCCCAAGAGGAGCAGTTGCGGCAGCAAGAAGTGCTGGCGGCTCGTGCCCGCCGTCTCCAGACGCTCATCGCCAGCAGTGACGATGCCTTCACGCAAGGTCTGCCCCGCGAAGGGCGTCGTGTGCTGGAGGTGGTCGAGCGAGAGTTCCCCGAGCAGACCTCCACGATCCAGCAGTTGCGTTTGAGACTGGAGCAGTGCCTCCGTGCCGAGAAAGACAACGCCGCGCGCCAGGCACTTGCTGGCGCTGCCGAACACCAGGGGCGCGGCGACCTCGAGGGTACGGTGAACATCCTCGAGCAAGTCGATGTGCAGGGACTCTCCGTCGACGTCAGTCAGGACGTGTTCGGGCGCTGGTCAGATGCCTGTAGCCGCCTGGCTCAGACGGCCGGCGCAACCCTGGTTCGGTTTGCCCCAAGTCAAGGCCGCGGCCTCATCCTGTACGCGGACCCAGCCTATCCAAACGGGCTGATCGTCTTCTCATCGCTGGGCATGGGGCAGGGCTTTCCCCAGGGCAAGGTCGTCACCGACATGGCTGTTCTGCGCCGGGCGCGGCAGTTCCGTGAAGCCGCACCACTGCCGGTCACATCGTGGGCAAGCGTTGGGCCTTCCACATTCGCCTGGCCATCGGCCACACCCATCAGGCACTAGCGGCTGCGTTCACGGCCGCCAGCATCGCTGAGCACTCAGCGTTGATGTGTGGTCATTGGCCCCCGGTTGCCCATTGACAGCCGGGGGTCAGTGACAAACCACATATAGCCGTTTCGTCCGCCTACGCCGTTCATTCAATCCCTGGAGAAGTCATGTCTACCTACACCAGCAGTACTAACCAAATTGACCGGCTTACACGGCTAGAGCAGCTGACACTGAACACCTGGCGCTGGGCCGCGGTCTCACTTCGGAATACGCTCGATCCGGCGGCCGTTCTCGAACTCGCGGCCCTGCACGCGGTGCTGGCCTCGCTGCGCAATCTGGACAATCCGGTCGCGCTCTTCAACCGTCACTCTCAGGCGAACCCAGAGTTCAAGCTGATTGTGTCCGTCCTGCCCGATGATCACCACCCTGCCCTCGCGCACGACATCCTGGATGCCGCCTTCCTGTTGCACTGGACCGAACTGACGGCAGGTGGCGCGGCACCACAGGAGTTGCCGCCGCTTCGACGTCGCCAGCCTGGCGTGTCACGATCGGAGAAGTGACACACACAGCTGGTGGACCTCAGTCGCTTTTCTCCACAGCAATGCGCGGCCATTACTGCCGGCGAGGGACCGCTGAGCATTCTGGCCGGCCCTGGCAGCGGCAAAACCACGACGATGGCCGGTCGAGCTGCCTACCTCATTGCCGAGCGCGAGGTTCCAGCGGCCAGCATGCTCGCAATCACGTTCACGACGGCCGCGGCGGCAACCCTGCGCGGCCGTCTTGCAACTGTGCTCGGACCAACGGCCACCTACGTGGACATCCGCACGTTTCATTCTTTCGGCTTGAAGGTCATCCGCTCCTGGAGTGCTGAGCTCGGCTTTGGACATATGCCGCCGGTGGTCTACGGCAGAGACGAGACGCGTGCCATCCTGCGCCAGGCCGCGCAGGAGTTGGGCCTCGAGCTGGCTCCTGATCAGCCAATCGGTGAGCCGGACCCCTGGGCGCTGTCGGCAGCAAAACTGGCACGATCGCTCGATCGCTTCCGCTTGTCTGGACTCGAGACGGCATCCTCGTGGCAGGATGCCGATGGCCTGGACGATGCGGTGTTGAGCCAGCTGGCGGAGGCATACGAAACCCTGCTCCGAAAACAGGCAGCGGTCGACTACGCGGCGATGCTGGTCATGCCGCTGCGTCTGTTCGAGTCGGAGCCGCGGGCATTGCGCATGCTGCAGGACGCCTATCGGCATGTCCTGGTCGATGAGGTCCAGGACACGTGTCGCGTGCAGTACGCGATTCTTCAGTCACTCGCGGCGCGGCATCGCAACCTCGCGCTCGTCGGCGACCCTCTACAGAGCGTCTATGGCTTTCGCGGCGCCGATCCGTCCCTACTGCAGGCATTCCCGCGTGACTACCCTGACGCGCGGGTGTTCGTTCTGGACGAAAATCATCGCTCGACGGCAACGATCGTAACGCTGGCGAACGCGATCGCCGCGCCGCTTGCCAGCCGCCCTGCATCGTGGACGTCCAATCCACAGGGGCCGTCGGCGCGTCTGTACTGCGCCGACGATGACGCCGGCGAAGCTCGGTTCGTCGCCGACGAGATCTCGCGACTGCTGGTGACCGGCGCTATCGCACGCCCTGGCCAGGTTGGCGTCCTCTTTCGGACGAATGCTCAGGCGCGCGGGCTCGCCGATGCATTGCGCCGTCGTGCGATCCCCGTCCAGATGCGACCCGAACAGGATCTATTCACGAGGGCCGAGATCGGGGACATGCTGGCGTACCTTCGCCTTGCGCACAACCTGACCGATGTGCCTGCACTCGCACGAATTCTGGACACGCCCCCTCGACGCCTCCGCGCTGTCGAGCGCGCCTTTCGCAAGAAGCCGGTACCCGTCGCCGAGCTGCCCGACTACGCCCAGAAACGCGGGGGTACGTCGGCGAGGGCGGCTGTTGAAACACTCTTCGCATTACTCGAAGAGTTGCATGGTGCTGCAGAGGATCAAGCACCTGTGAAGGTGCTCGAAGCTGCGCTCGATTGCACCGGCTACGCGGTCTGGTTGGCGGCCCAGTCAGATGGGCCCGCTCGCCTGCAACAGGTAGAGCTGCTCCATGCTTCGCTAGAACAAACGGCGGCGCCGGATCTTGCGACGTGGCTGACCGACCTTCACCTCGGAGAGTCTGATCCGGTGCCGAACGACAACGCGGTGAATCTGCTCACCGTACACGGATCAAAAGGCAGGGAATGGCCCGTTGTGTTTGTCGTGGGCGTCGAGGAGGGGCTGTTGCCACATCTGCGGTTTGGAGGAGAAGCAGAGCCGGATGACGCCGAGGAGCGACGCCTGACGTACGTTGCTTTATCGCGTTGCCAGGTGCAGCTCTACTTGACGTACTGCCGCGCGCGACGGCCGCTAGTCGGGGGGCAGCCAGGTCGACCCGAGGCGCGTCGCCCGTCTCGGTACCTGCGTGCGCTGCCAGCGCCACTCATGGAGCCGGTGGCGTGAAGTGAACGCGACTTCCAGCACTCAGCCAGCACGGCTCCCCGAGCCCACGTATTCCACAATGTCTCATTTAGCGCATATACTTGGACAGATGGGCACACTATGACGGAGACGGTGATAATCCCACGGCTTCGACGCGTACTGGAGGACCGTAATCTCGGCCTCGACGAGCTGCACCGTCGGCTCGTCGTGCGAGGTAATGCCCCGAGCCGCGCGACGCTTGCCCGTCTTGCCCAGGAAAAACCGGTCCAGACCATACGCGCTGATACCGTTCTTCCTGTCATGGATGAACTCTCGGTGCCGCTCGCAGAGCTCTTTGAGACCGTACCGCGTGCCGAGTGGGAGCGTCGCCAGACAGTGAATGGCCTGGCCCACGCCGCCGCGAGCGCCCTCGTTCGGCGTAGAGTCGACCGTCGTGATCGCGCAGCCCGGGCGGAGGCGGAAAACGACGCGTTGATTGCTCGGCTCGAGAAAGATCTTCGTGCCGAAAGTCCAGACCTCTTTGACGGTCGCGGCCGTCTGCGAAAACGAGCGCTCGTGACGCGATTGTCCGAGCGCTTCGGCGCCACCACGGTCGAAGGCGACGAGATCATCCGCCGGATCAACCTGGCTCGCGCTGCCAGGTCCGGCGTGCGTGCCTCCTAGGCAATACGCGGAGGTTGCCCAGCGCGCCAACCACCAGTGTGAGTTTTGCCTCGCACCGGAGGAGTTCTTCAACAGTCCTTTCGAAGTAGAGCACCTGGTGCCGCGCGCCCGTGGAGGAATCAACGAGCTGGCGAATCTGGCGCTAGCATGTCGGAACTGCAACGGCTCTAAGCTCGCCCGCCTCCAGCTGCGCGACCGCGAAACCGATGCAATGGTGCGCATCTTCAACCCCCGCCTGGATCGTTGGAGTGACCATTTCGTCTTTCGCCTTGTCGACGGCGGCGTCGAGATTGCTGGCAAGACGGATACCGGCCGAGCGACCGCGCAGCACCTGAGATGAACAGCGCGAAAGCCGTCGAAGCGCGGACGCTCTGGTTCTACTTCTACTCGAGGTAAGAACAAGACGCGGGTCGCGATAGCCCTGGCGTCTCTCATACCCGAGGAGGATAGCTATGCCCACTTCCTTCTCCTCGGCCCAGTCTGGGCCGATGCGCATCGACACCGACCGCCTCCGACAACAGCATCCGATCGCGGACCTTGTTGGCCGCTACGGGATTCAGCTTCGTCGATCCGGATCATCGTTGATTGGCAGGTGTCCGTTTCACCTGGATCGCGGTCGACCGAACCTGACCGTTTATCCCCGGACTGACCGTTTTGTTTGCTACCGATGCGGTGTAAGCGGCGACGCGATCTCGTTCGTCCAGCAAATAGAAAACCTTACGTTCCGGGAAGCTGCTTCTCGACTGGGAGCCCAGCCGACGCCGGTGCGGGCACCTCGCCAAATGGGGACGCATCTGGCGCCTCACTCGTTTCGGCAGCCGCCAGATGCCGCCGAACTGGCGGTCCTCTCGGCGGCGCTCGATCTCTATCGTGGCCGACTGATGAGCGACTCCAAGGCGTTGGCATACCTTGCGCGCCGTGGTTTCGGCCGAGAGGTTCTCGATCGATTCCATGTCGGCTACGCCGCGGGCGACGAGCTGATTCCGTATCTCGCGTGGCGTAATCTGCCGGTCGGCAGTGCTCGACGCGTGGGCTTAGTCGGCGCTGAGGGGCGCGAGCATCTCGCCGGCCGTATCGTCTTCCCCGAGATTCGCCAGGGTCAGCCGGTCTGGTTTATCGGGCGTCAACTGGAAGATGAACAGACCAGGCCGAAATACCTCGGTCTACCGGGGCGGAAACCGCTGCTTGGCTGGGAGTCAGCGAACCGCGACCTGCGTGGAGTGAGCGTGGTCGAGGGACCACTCGACTGGCTGGTTCTGCTGCAATGGGGCTTACCGGGTCTGACGCTCTGCGGTACTCGCTTACATCATGACACGCTCCAGCTACTTGGGCGCTGGAGTCGCCTCTACCTCGTCCTGGACAACGACACCGCCGGCCGTGAGGCCACGGATCAATTGATTGAGGCGTACGGCCATCGGGTGATCCCGGTAAAGCTCCCACCCGGTGTCAAGGACCCCGCTGATCTCGCTTCACTCGCGGACGGCGAGGCGATGTTCCGTGCGGCGCTCGGAGACGCGATCGAGCGTGACGAAGCCGCCAATCGATAGCCCTCATCCCTAACTGTAGGTCCCGCAATTGCGCGCGCCGCACCCCGGCGTGCGCCAACTGCCGGTGTCCTGAGGAGGCTGCATGCGCTTTATGTTCCCAGAGCCCGTGCTGTTCGGTAGCCGGCCCGCGTCATCGATCGGGCCGGGCGCAAGCCTGATGTTTCCAGCAACGCGTCGTGACCTAGATGGCGAGGGTCTTCGTTGCGATCGTCGATAGCGGTACCGAGCTGCTTCGAATGCGCCGTCCTACGGATTGGGACTGGGCGCGCTGGTGCACTTTGGACGAGTGCAACGCTAGCTGCGCGAGTGTCTACGGCTGGTGGGAGGCAGGTGCTGCGACCATGATCGGCTGGCGTGCAGCCTGCTCGCGAAAACACGCGCTGGCAATCTGGCGCACTGAACTCGATCTCGACGCATCTGTGGCAGCCAGGCCGGCGCTCCCTTCCGCGTGAATTATCGGCGTCGGCACGTGCTGTTGTGCCCCGACATCGCGACCTTTGAAGCGGAGGTTTTGAAAACCTCACGATCGTCGAACCGATGTACCGAACCCCACCCATGACAGGAGGTGGACCCATGAACAGTGCCATTAGAAACTGGATTCTCGCCCGCTCACATCACACGACTCCGCGTTCGCCAAGCGCGACAACGATGCATCCGATG
>JAABUQ010006561.1_pt1 | contig 17549 bp, 14 predicted proteins | sample 5560001 | NCBI WGS metagenome assembly JAABUQ01 (sample SAMN10711888, study PRJNA513371) | rock metagenome | isolation source: Antarctica rocks | place: Antarctica: Victoria Land, Finger Mt nord | collected 2015-12-18
AAGGTGTCCACCGTCCGCGCGATCACGCGCTCCATGCTGATCGTATGAGGCGCGGCGTCCCCGGCGTCCCCGGCGTCCCCGGCGTCCCCGGCGTCCTCGGCGTCCTCGGCGTCCTCGGCGTCCTCGGCGTCCTCGGTGTCCTCGGCGTCCTCGGCGTCCTCGGCGTCCTCGGCGTCCTCGGTGTCCTCGGTGTCCTCGGTGTCCTCGGTGTCGTCCCCTGCCCCTTCCTCATCGGCGCTCTCCATGACGATCTGTAAGGGCAGCATCGTCGCGGACGGAGCGGACTCGGGATCGTCCAGGAGAGGCGCGTCCGGTTGCATCACCTCCCAGGCGTAGAACGGCAACGGGATCAAGGCCGGCGCCAGGTAGGCGAGCTCAGCGCCGTGGGCCAGGAGGACCGCGACCGCCAGGAGCAGCAGAGCGGGCAGCGCAAACTCGGCCGTGCGGCTACGCGCCCAGCGGCCGGCGCGCAACCGGCCACGGGCGTCGCGCAAGAACAGCGCGCACAGCATGGCCATGGCGCAGGCGCCGCCATAACCCGCTAGCGCGCCAAGGGCTCCCGACAGCGCGCCCACTGCCAGCAGCGCCGCGTCGACCGCTGTCCCAGCGCAGGCCAGCAACGCGCCGAAGCGCCAGCCCGGGTCCTCGCCGCCGTCCGGCTCCTCCTCGTCAGCCGTCATCGGCTTCGGCTGCGCGTCCTCTGACAGGCCCGGATCGTCGCTCGCTCGGTCATCCATCGGCCGCTCTTTCCGCGTCATGGACCATTCTTTGGTACCACAAGCATAGCAATCGTGCGCCCTAGGTCTGTAAATTGTCGAGCTGGGAGCGCGGGCATCTTGCCCGTCCCGAGGGCAACGCGGGACGGGCAAGATGCCCGCGCTCCCAGTACTTCCACCGCCTACAACTTTTCGTTGGCGCGCAGAAGGTCTGGGGTTGAGTGGCAAGGCCACTGGGAGCGCGGGCGGCGCGCCCGCATCGATCGCATCCACGACGGTCGCTGGCGCGCTCACGAGGCTGCCGCGGGGTCAAGCGGGCGAGCCGCCCGCGCTCCCAGTCGTCCCAGACCTTCTGCGCGCCTACAACTTTTCACAGACCCTGGTCGTGCGCCTGATCCAACCGTGCTGAGCGACCCGTGGCGGCGGTGTGCCCTTTTTCCATTGACGGGGCGCCTACGAATGCGTGGGCGCCCCGTTGGAGGCGCGAGCATGGAATTAGACGTTGACCTTGTTTTGCAGTCCGAGCGCGACGATGTGCTCCCGCACCACGTGACGCGGTGCGGAGCGCACAAAGATGTCGAGGATCGTGACGATGACCAGCACGTCGGCGGCTTGCCCGATCACCGGTATCCAGCCGGGGAGGTTGATCGGCGAGAGCACCAGCGCGATCGCGCCGAGCGTGGCGGCTTTGGCCAGGCGCGGCACGCGCGGGTCGCGCAGGAGTTGTAGCGAGAGGCGCGCGATGCTGGGCAGGCGCAGCGCGAGACGGGCGCGGTTGAGGGGCGAGAGAAAGCGGAGGGCAAGGACGCGTTGTCCGACAAGGTTTCCGAGTAGTGACATTGTCTTCTCCATCGGTTGACATGAGATGGGGCACGTACCCCTATCCTATACTGAGGGGGCCGCGTCAGGTGGCGGGTAACGTCGGAGCGTAAGCGATCACCAACGCTAAGTAGGTGTTGCGAAGTTCGTGCAACCCGAACAGGCTGCACGAGGTACGCACCCAAGCGTGCCGGCCGTGCAAGAACTTACCAGTGTCTACTTAGCCGTCTATGTCGGCGCACGACCGCGACAGACGAGGCGCGCCGCATCTCTGAGCGGCCGCTGCGCCGCCCCCTTCGAGCGCGATAAAGATGTATCGCGACCTATCGTGATATATCGCAAAGAGCGTGCCACGACTGCTACGACGGCGAGTTGGTGATCGCTAGCGGCGGTTAGTGCCCCCGGTAGCCGTCGAGACGCGGCTAAGGCGTGCCCCAAACCATGGTTCGTGAGGCTATTCCACGAGCTTGGAGTGGTAGCGGACGTTTAAGAGAGCGATAGCACTTTGCAGAGAGTGAAGCACGCATTTTCTTTGCTACAACGTTTATTTTGTGAGATAATAAGAGTACAGAGATTAGAGATCGTCGATGTTGCCCGAAGCGCCGCGGAGCGGTGGATGGTATACTCTCACCCCAACCTCCGCGCCGTTCGACCTGCCGCCGCGCGGGCGAAAGTAGAGACACGCCATGACCTACATGCAAGCCGCCCTGACCGTCCTTTCTTATGCCGACCGTCCCCTGACCGTCCCGGAGATTACTGCCGTCGCCGTGGCCGAGGGGCTGGTGCGCCCGCGCGGGCGCACTCCGGATCGCACCATGTCCTCGGTGTTGTACCGGCGCATGGCGGCCGACCCCGATGCGCCGGTGATCAGCCGCGGCGGTCGGCTCTGGTTGCGCGCCAGGCCCCTGCCCGCCGGCCAGGCCTCGTACCTGGCGCGGCGAGCCCGCCGCGCCAGGCGTCCCGCCGGCCCCAGCCGTCACGACCGCGCCGGCGCCCGCTCCATGGACACGCGGCGGCCAACGGTTTTGCCCGCGCCGCCGCTGCGCTTGCCGCTGTCCGATGGCAGCGCCGCGTCCGGGCAGCCCACGCCGACGCGCCCCACGTCTTCCTACACGCCGGTGCGCCGGGACCGCGCGGTCGTCCGCGCGGGCGAGCGCGCCGCCGATCTGCTGGCGCGGCTAGACCACCGCCGCGCCCTCGGAGCCAATCTCACGGCCGCTGAGGTCGAGCGTCTGCTCGTCGCGCCGCTGCTGCGCCACCTCGGCTACCGCGTCGGCGTCGACATCGCGCCGGCGGAGCGGGCGGGCCGTGGGACGGTGGCGCGCCTGCTGTCCGCGGGCGGTGCGCCGGTCATCGCGCTGCACGTGCGCCACGCCGCGCATGACCTTGGAGACGACGATGCCTGGCGCGCGCTGGGCACGGCGCGGCAGGCCGCCGCGCCCTATGCCGCGGTGACCAATGGACGTGAGCTGCGCCTCTATGGGGTTGCCCTGGCGGAGGCGCACGACGATGTGGCGGCCGCGTTGGCGCTGATGCTCGATCTGGCGCCGACCACCGCCGACGGCGAGGCGCGGCAGGCCCAGGCGGCGGCGCTGTGGCTGCTCTCGCGCGACGCGGCGGCCGATGGCGCCCTCGACGCCTATACGGCCGACCGGGCCGTCGGAGGCGCCTTGCTCGAGGCGCTGGACGCGGCCGAGTCCCCTTTGGCGCTGGCCCTGATCGCGGACGTGCGCGCCCGCACCGGTCTCGACCTGCCGGCCGGGCTGGTGTTGCGCCATGCCCGCATGGTCGTGCGCGGCCGGCGCGGACGCGACGGCGAGCCGCTGCCCGAGGACGTGGCCACCGTCGCCGCGGTGCGCGGGCCATCGTTCGACCTTGCCGTCGGCAGGGTTGTCGACGCCCGCAGCGCGTAACGTCGTCGGTCACGATGCTGTACAATGCGTAGCAGCACGCTCTCCCGCCCCGTCGCCACGCTATCGGCCCGATGGCTCGGCCGCCGTGCCAGCTCATCCGGGCATGGGCATGGAGGAGGGCGGGGACGCGCGCATCGATGGGGGGCGCGTTCTGGGTCCGGGGGCAGGCGGTCCTGGGCGACGAGCGCGAGCGGTTGGTCATCTACCTGTCGTACGTCATTGGCCTGACGCCGCGCGACATTCACGCGCGCCACGGGGAGCGATTCGCCGGTGTGCAAGAGGTCTACCGGCTCAAACGGCAGCGCTGGACCGTCTGCGCCGGGCCCCCGACCTCATTGCGACGTGATAGGGCTCGTCACAGCCCACGGCTCCCAATTTCGCGCGGCGCCACGTTTATAGTAGTAGGGGGTGGAAACAGACGTACGAGAGGGGCACAGATGTGACGATGGAGTGTACTGAACCGGGGTCGGTCGCGCCCGAGGATTTGCTGGCGCACGCCGAGGGGGCGGCCGATACGGACACGGCGGCGCATATTGCCTCGTGTCCGGCCTGCGCCGCTCTGGTCTCGTCGTACCGGGCAGCGGATTGCCGCCTGCGGGCGCGTCTCTACCGCGTCGATTGCCCCGCGCCGCTGACCCTGGGCGAGTTGGCGCTCGACCTGTTAGCGCCGGTGGAGACGCTCGCGGCGAGGCAACATCTGGCCCTGTGCCCACATTGCACGGCCGATTACCGCGCGCTCGCGGCGTCGCTAGCCGGCGACCCCTTGCGTGACCTTGCTCCTCGTCCTGGTTCCCTGCGCCGCGTGATTGCCCGGCTGTTCCCCGCCATCCCCGCCGCCCCCGCCCCCGGTGTCGGCCTTGGCGGCGCCTACGCGGGCGGGCGCGGCGGGGATGGCGGGGACGCCGCGACATGGACCTATGAAGCCGAGGATGTGACGCTCTCGCTCTCCGCCGAGCCTGAACAGGGCCACGCGGCCGGTCGCTGGTCGCTGCTGTGCCTCGTGCTCGACGAGTCGGGAGAGGCGCCCAATGTGGGCAGCCCGCTACGCTTGCTGCGGAACGGCCCTGTAATGGTCGAGGCCGCGCTCGACGAGTGGGGCAACGCCGCCTTCGGGGGCCTAGAGGCCGGCCTGTACGATCTGGAGGCCGAGCTGGGCGAGCGCGCCATCGCTGTTCCCGCCATCCCCATCGGTGTCGCCCTGCGGTCGTCCGAGACTGAGTCGTAGGAGCACCCTATGCCAAACGTCCACCACACGGCCTGCCTGTGCGTAAGGAACGAGCTCGTGACCTCCCCAACTCCCCTCGTGGTGGAATCCGTTACCCATGACCCGGAGGCAACGCGCGGGGCATCCTGCATCGCTGGCGCGCCTCCTTCCCGCAACGCGAAAAAGTGGCGCACGCCCCGCGCCGGTGTGCTACTATAGCGAGAGTTGCGGACGCACTATAATAGACGTGGCGTATCCTTGCGCCGTGCCTCGTTCCGGCGCGCCAGCGGTCTCCCCTGAACGGGCCTCTCGACAGGCCCAGGCTCCTGGCTGATAGTATAGTGAGAGACTCGGCGTCGCGCCGCCCTCGCGACGCGCGGACTGTCAAAGAAGGTCGAACATCATGGACGTTGAGGATCTGGCGTCGTTCCCCTTGCACAGGGTCGCCGCGCGCGATGGCCTCGTCATCGACGCCGCCACGTGGACAGACGCGCACACCTATCACCAGACGGCGCAACGGCTCCATCACCGCGCCCTCCACGGGTGGGGTATCGTGGCGGGGCTGACCGTCGTCCCCGGCGACCCGACGCGCCGCACGGTCATCCTGCAGCCGGGGCTCGCCCTCGACAACGATGGCCAGCTCATCGTCGTGCCGCAGCCGACACGCGCCGAGATCCCGCCGGGCTATCAGGGAGTGGTGTGCCTCGTGCTCCGCTTCGCCCAGGCGCCCCTCGCCTCGGGATCGCGCGGCCCGGCCACGCGCCTGGCCGACTCCTATCACCTCGAGTTGATCCCGCCGCCCATCCTGCCCGGGGACATCGAGGTGGCGCGCATCGACCTCGCGACGACTGACACGCCGATCCGGCCGAGCACGGGATCCTCGCGGCCGGCGCCGGGCGAGATTGACGCGCGTTTCCGCCGCCAGCCGCGCCCCGCGGTCGCCGACACCGTCACCATCGGCCAATTCGCCGGCGCCGCGGACGACGGCCTGCACGGCCAGGGACTGATCGACATGGTGCGCGAGTGTGGCGTGACAGCGCCGTTCGCGCTGCAGTTCCTCGGCCCGCTCCCTGTCGACGAGGCGGTCGCGCGCTGTGCCATCCTCTATATTAGCGGCGCCGGCGAGTTCCGCCTCACGCCCCACGAGGGCGCGCGCGTGCGCGCCTTTGTCGACGGCGGCGGGGTGGTCCTGGCCGAGCCCTGCGTCGACCGGGAGACGCGGCAGCAGGAGAACGGCCGCTTCGTGGCGAGCGTCCGACGGCTGATGGCGGATCTTCGGATCGACCTGACGGAGATCCGCCGGGACCATCCGCTCTTCCACGCGCGCCACGTGTTCGGCCTGGCGCCGGACGGCCTCGGCGGGTCGGCGCCGATCCTGAGCGGGGGTAACGTCTTCCTCAACCCCAATGACTACGCGTGTTGCTGGCAGGGCGGGACCGAGGCGGAGCCGTTACCGCGCGAGACCATCCGCGGGGCCATGGAGTTTGCCGCGAACCTGGCCTGGTACGCCGCGGATCGCGCCGGGCGGCAAGCGCCGGCGCATGACGGCGGAGCCGCCCCTGCCGTTGCCGGCAGGGCCCGGCAAGAGGAATAGAGAGAACACGCCATGGCTAACGGAATCCGCGTCAGCCTGACCCCCGAGACGCTGCACGCGCCCCTCGACGGCAGCCCCGTCGAGGCTGTCATCGTGATGCAGAATACGGGCACGGACGTCGACCAGTACGCCGTCGAGCTCGATGGCCTGCCCAGCACCTGGTACAGCCTGGTCAATCCAGCGGTCGCGATGTTCCCGCAGGACAAAGAGGAAGCCCGGCTGATCGTGCGGCCGCCCAAGGGGGGCAGCGTCACGGCCGGCGCCTACCCCTTCCGCGTCGCGGTCGTCTCGCGCAAGGACAATGCGGAGACCAGCCGCGTCGAGGGCGTGCTGCGCATCGGCGCCGTCTCGGTGTTCGACCTGGAGGTCGCGCCGCGCAAAGTCGTCGCCACGTGGTGGGGGCGCTTCAACATCGTCCTGCGCAATAGCGGCAACGTCGACCTGGACCTGACCCTGGAGGGCAGCGACCCCGAGGACGCCTGCCGCTACACCTTCCGCCCGGAGGCGCCGCTCCTGGGCGCCGGCGAGCGCCTCACCGTGCGCACCCGCGTGCGGCGGCGCGGCCTGCACCTGGTCGGCTACCGCAAGCAATTCGACGTCAAGTTCGCCGCCCAGCCCAGCACCGGGCAGTCCCGCACGGTGCACGCGCAGTACATACATACTCCGCTGTTCCGCACCTGGCGTCCCGTGCGGCGCTGGCTCTTGCTGTTCGTTCTGCTCTTCTTGCTGTTGCTCTATCTGACGGTGCCCCCGGTGAACCGCTACGTGCGCGCCGAGGCGTCCACCATCCGTGGCTTTGCCTGCGTGTACGTCAGTATGGTGTGTCTCGGCATCAAGGGCATCAACATCCGCGGGCGCGGCTCGAAGCCCATCACAGTGACGACCTTCGCCGTCGACGACGGCGTGCAGGGGACGGACCTCAAGCAGTTCAACTACGTGCCGGCCAGGGACTGGCAGCATTGCCTGACCCCGCCCATCGGCCACGATTGCCATCCTAGCTACTATGAAGGGACCAATAGCGCCTCAGACGTGCCCCTCGCCTACGCGACGATCTCATTCATGGGCACGGCAGTTGCCTACTATGCCACCAGGGGCAGCAACCGCGGCTTCGTGGCGGTCTCGATCGATGGCGGAAGCGAAACCACGGTCAACCTCTACGGCCCGGCGCCGCAGTACCACCCGCGACCGGGCGACCACCATAGCCCCTTAGTGACACAGAAGGGCGACTTGCCAGTCTACCACGTATCAGGTCTCAAGAACGGTGTTGTCCATACTTTGAAGATCCGCGTCACCGGCTCCAAGGACCTGAGCAGCACCGGCACCTTTGTGACCGTGGATCGCGTCGACATCACCACGGCCCCTACCCGCTCCTGACGACAGCCTATCGTGCAAAATAGTGCCGCTGGCCTGACCTTGAAAGGTCATGGCAGGGACGGACCTTAAAAGGTCAGCGTGGGAGCCCTGCGCGTACGGTGCGACCGCCAGGCGACGAGCAAGCCTAGACCCTTCAGGGTCCGTGCCCTGCCATGACCATTTATGGTCAGGCGGCGCTCACAAACGTGGGGCAGACCGCGGGTGGGCCGTGGCGTGCCTGGAGTGCATGCTACACTTGTAGATAACGCTGGGTCCTCGGCGATCCGGGAGAAGGCTATCATTCGGTGATCCAATGGCGTGCGCGGGAGTCGAGAGGATAGAGGGCGAGGCCAGCTACCATGCCGGAGACGATCCAGATCGGTCTTGCAGCCGATACGTTCCACGTTCTTGCCGACGGGAAGCCCGTGCGCGCGGAGGTCATCGTGCGGAATATCGGGCTGGCCGTGGACCAGTATGCCCTCGTGCTCGATGGTCTGCCGCACTCCTGGTACACCATGCGCGCCACCACCGGGGTGCTTTTCCCGCAGGACAAGGAAACGGTCGAGTTGCTCTTGTGCCCCCCCCCGGGCCTGGTCAAGGCGGGCGTGTACCCCTTCACGGTCTCGGCGGCGGCGCTGGCCGACCGGTCCCAAACACGGCTGGCCTCGGCCAGGCTGGACGTGGCGGCCGTGACCACGCTGGACCTCAGGCTGACGCCTCACCGTGTGATCGGCCACAAGGCGACCTTCGAGGCCACGGTTCATAATAACAACAGCAACGTCGACGTGGACCTGGATTTCGACGTGCGCGACGAGGACGACTACTGCTACGCCATCTTCCGACCGCGCGCGCCGCACGTGGAGGCGGGGCGTCAGGCCACGGTGCGCATGAAGGTCCGGGCGCACCGCCATCGCGTGGTGGGCAAGCGCCAGTCCTGCCAGCTCCAGGTCACGGCGCGGCCGAGTCATGGCGAGCCGCGCACGGTGCGGGTTGAGTTCGAACACATACCCTGGCTCGGCAGCTGGCGGCCCCTGCGGCGTCTCCTGCTGCTCGTCGTCGTCGTATTCACGATCGGCGTGCCGTACCCGCGCAACCCGGTCAAGCAGTTCTTTTGCATGCGCACCGCCGTCTGCACCCTGTTGCACGCCGGCTGGCAACTGCTCGGCGCGGAGGGGCCCCTCACCCCCCGACCCATGGCTGACTGGCCCCCCGATCCCTACCCGCGGGATCGCCGGTCCAGCGCGATGGCTGACTGGCCCCCCAGCTTCGCTTTGCGGACTGGCCCCCGACCGGTTGCGACCGGTCCCGGTCCAGCCGGACCCTACCCTCGGGATCGCCAGGCCAGCGCGCCTCTCCAGACCGTGGGAGAGGGGGAGCAGGACAGAGTTTCCGGCCAACTGGCAACTGGCAACTGGCAACTGGCAACCGGTAACTGCCAACTGCCAACTGCCAACTGGCAACCGGTAACTGCCAACTGCCAACTGCCAACTGGCCCATCCGGCGTTGTCTCCGCATCTATCCCACGACGTTCGGCAGCGGACGCGCCGTCCGTGGTAGGATAGACGGTCGGGGAGGACCGCTGACCGATGACGATGACGCCCGGCGCTGATGCGATCAGCGTCCGCTTGACACCCAATACCGTGCTCGCCCTCGACGGCAACAATGCGCTGCCGGCCGATGCGGTCATTACCGTCGAGAACATGGGCGTGACGGTCGATCACTATGATCTGATGCTGGACGGGCTCCCGGAGTCGTGGTATACCCTGTCCGCGATGAGCGTAGCCCTGTTCCCGCGGGACAGCGAAGAGGTGCAACTGGCGCTGCACCCGCCCAAGGGTGAGGGCGTCAAGGCCGGCTCTTATCCTTTTAGCGTCACCGCCCGCGCTCATGCCGATCTGGCGCAGATCGGCCGCGTCGAGGGGACCCTGCGGATCGGGGCCGTCACCGCGTTCGAGCTCGATCTGCTGCCCGCCAGGGCCACCGGCCGCATCGGGCGCTATAGCGTCCTGCTCAACAACAACGGCAACGCCGATCTGGATGTCCACCTGGACGCGACCGACGCCGAGAACGCGCTGCGCTACTCCTTCGTGCCCGCCCTGGTGCGCGTCGAGCCGGGTCAGCGTAGCCGCACCCGCCTGGTGGTGCGGCCGCCCCATCGCTTCGGCTTGATCGGCAAACCCAGGCGCTACGAGTTCGACCTGCATGCCCAGCCCGACCAGGGCGGGGCGCGCGATATCCGCGGCACGCTTATCCATACCCCCCGGCTGGCCAGTTGGCGTCCGGTATGGCGCTTGCTGCTGGTGCTTCTGGCGCTGGGGCTGATCATTGGAGGAATCTGGTACATCAGCCACCCGACGCCGCAGCTCGCCAAGACCAATCTCGCGTTCGGTGACCGCCAGATCGGCGCGAATAGCGGCGTCGACACCATCCCGCTGACCAATACGGGCACCACGCCGCTCGACGTCTCTAACGTCGCGGTCACCGGCAAGAATCCCGGCGACTTTTTCATCACCGGCAACACCTGCACCGGCGCCCCCATCCAGCCGAACAGTGGCTGCGTCATACGCGTCCTTTTCCGGCCGCGAACCATCGGCAAGCGCAGCGCCCAGATCCTGATCGCCGACAACGCCCGCAAGGGGCTCAAACAGACGCCGTTCCAGGACGTGGAGTTGAGCGGCAACGGCATCGACCCCTACAGCTATTTCAGCCCCGGCTCGGTGGTATTCCCGGAGAACCCGCAGCTCACGGCCAGCGATCCCGTCACCGTGACCCTGGCCAACACCGGTACCACCCCTCTCAAAATCGGCCGCATAGACATCATCGGCCCGGATCGCGGCGACTTCAGCCGCACCGGCGCGTGTCCATCGACGCTGCCGGTGGGCGGTGTCTGCTCCATCGGCATCCGCTTCACGCCCGCCGGCGTCGGGCCGCGCCGCGCGGCCCTGCGGCTCATCGGCAACGCCGCCAACAGCCCCGCGCTGTTGGCGTTGCGGGGCAGCGGCGTCAACCCGGAGGTCAACGCCAGCCCCGGCAACTACGGCTTTGCACAGTATGACCTCGGCGTCACAAGCAAGCCGACCACCATCTTGATCGCCAACAGCGGCACCACACCGCTCAGAATCGAGCGCGTCGCGTTCGATGGGGCCGACGACGCCGGCCAGCGCGACTTTAGCGTCTACCCCCGAGGCAACACCTGTCTCCACGCGGTCATCCTGCCCCAGCACAGCTGCACGGTCGGCGTGACCTTCACGCCGCAAGCGGCCGGCCTGCGCAACGGCGCGCTCTATATCCATTCCAACGCCAGCCGCTACCCGCAGAGGGTCAGCTTCACCGGGCTCGGGGTCATCGCCCCCACGTGGACGCCGACCCCGACCGCCACGCCGATACCCACGCGCACGCCGCGCCCCACGGCGACGCCGACGGCCACGCGGCCGGCGCCGACGCCCACGCTCGTGCCGACCCCGGTCGTCCTTCCGACGCAGCCGCCCGCGACGGCGACGCCCGTGCCCTCGGACACCCCTGTGCCAAGCGCAACGCCCGTGCCCTCGGACACGCCAACGCCGGCGCCCGCGCCGCCGACGGCCATCCCGCCGACAGCGCCGCCGCCGACGGCCGTGCCTCCGACAGTACCGCCGCCGCCGACGGCCGTGCCTCCGACAGTACCGCCGCCGCCGACGGCCGTGCCTCCGACAGTACCACCGCCGCCGACCGCTATCCCGCCGACAGCGCCGCCTCCGACGGCCGTGCCTCCGACGCCACGGCCGACCCATACCCCGCGGCCCCGGCCAACAGCAACGCCACGGCCGACCCATACCCCGCGGCCCCGGCCAACAGCAACGCCACGGCCGACCCATACTCCCCGGCCGACGGTGACGCCCCGGCCAACGCCCCGACCCACCGTCACGGCGACGCCCCGGCCCCGGCCAACCCCGACCGTCGTCCCGCTACGCATGTTCGTCCGCAGGCACAATTTGGCTTTCGCCAACCAGGAGGTCGGCACGTCCAGCCGCGCCGAGCGGATTGTCGTGGCCAACACGTCTACCAGGCCGATCGTGATGGGGCGGGTCTCGGCCACGGGCGATTTCGCGGTGGTCGCGCCCGATACCTGCTCAGGCCGACCGCTGGCGCCGCGCCAGACCTGTACGGTCGCGGTCGTCTTCCGTCCCCGCGCGGCGGGACGGCGCGCGGGGGTCCTGCGTATCACCAGTAACGCCATCAACAGCCCGCAACTCGTGGCGCTACAGGGCGCCGGCCTCCCTCCGCCGACAGCCACGCCCCGCCCAACGGCGACACGACGGCCGACGGCGACAGCCACGCCCCGTCCGACGGCGACACCACGGCCAACGGCGACACCACGGCCAACGGCCACACGACGGCCGACGGCGACGCCGCGTCCCACGGCGACGCCGATCCCGCCGCTGATGGTGTTGAGCACGTATCACATCACCTTTGCCGACCGGCGCGTCGGTGGAACGCCTAGCGGCGTCCATACCGTGATCGTCCTCAACGCGGGCAGCAGGGCGATCGCGCTGGGTCGGGTCGCCGTGGAGGGATCCGATTTTGCGCTCGCCCCGCCCGATACATGCTCAAACACGCTGTTGCAGCCGCGCCAGAAATGCACGATCGGCGTCATCTTCAAGCCGGTGGGTGTTGGGCCGCGCACCGGCCGCGTGCGCATCCTGAGCACCGCCGCGAATAGTCCGCGCTTCGTGGCGCTGACCGGCGTCGGCCTTGCGCCGCCCACGCCGACGCCGCTTCCCACCGCGACGCCACGTCCGACAGCCACGCCGACGCCGCGTCCAACGGCCACACCGCCGCCGCCGATGCTGGCGCCGAGCATAGATCGTCTGACGTTCTCGCCCCGCCGCATCGGTACGACGAGCCAGGTCCATCAGCTGATTCTGGTTGCCGTGGGCAGCCGATCGCTGACCGTGGGCCGCATCAGCGTCGAAGGCCAGAGCTATAGCTTGGTCCAACCCGACGCCTGCTCCGGGGTGACACTGCATCCGCGCGACCAGTGTACCATCGGGGTGATCTTCAAGCCGGTGGCCGTGGGTCCGCGCCATGGACGCCTGCGCATTCCAAGCACCGCGGCCAACGGCCTGCTCTATGTGAGCCTGCACGGCGCCGGTTTGCCCGCTCCGAAGCCGACTCCGATACCCCCGCCTCCGGCGTCGGCGGCGCGGATCGCCTTGACCAGCTACAGCCTTGCCTTTGGTACGCACAACGTCGGTACAGCCAGCGCGCCCCAGATGGTCACGATCGTCAACGTCGGCACAGCGCCGCTGACCCTGGCTCGCATCACCATCGGCGGTGAGAGCCAGGGCGATTTCGCCGTGGCACAACCGGACACGTGCTCCGGCGCCACGCTGGCGCCGCACACCCCGTGTATCATCGGGGTAGTCTTTACGCCATCGACGCCGGGCCTGCGCCGTGCGAGCCTGCGCATACCCGGAACCGCCACGAACAGTCCGCAGACCGTGGCGCTTGAAGGCGCCGGTAGATCATGACGAGTGATTAGTGGCTAGTGGCTAGTGACGAGTGAGGTACACTAGCCACTAACTCCTAGCCGCTAACCGCTAACCACTAGCCACTAACTCCTAGCCGCTAGCCGCTAACCGCTAACCGTTAGCCACTAGCCACTACGAAAGGACACTATGGCTCTTCCCCTGGTCACGACGCAACGTCATGCCCGCGCCGAGGAGGGACTTGCGCTTGCCTGGCAGGCTGTGCCGGGAGCGATGCGCTACGGCCTCATCATCGGCCTGCCCGACGTGCCGCTCCCCCCGCTCGACGTGGTGATGAAGGGCGCGCTGCGCAGTTTCACCATCATGGGCATCCCCGTGCGCTTCACAGGCGCGGTCGACGTTGGCTCACCGGTCGGCGAGGATCGCCAGTATAGCCTGATCGCCTATCGCGGCGACGGTACCATCGTGCCGGTGCCCGGGGTGGGATATTATCCGGCGCGACAGGCGCCACGCGACCGCGACTACCACCTCCTGCAACCGCCCGCGCTCGCGGCGGAGCCACAACCGGTTCCGGCACCGCCACAACCGGCGCCCGAGCCGATGAGCGATCCCGACGCCGCGCTCGACGAGTTCGGCGATCCGTTGCCGGTCGTCGCGGCGCCCGACGCTGCATCCGTAGCGCCAATAGACCCATCCGACGGTCCGACAGGCGTTCCAACGGGCAGCATTCCTGCTCAGGATGCGGCGCCCGTCGAGCGCAGACCACAGGTCGAGTTCGCCGCCGCGACGGCAGGACCCGCACAGGACGCGGGGCTCCTGGACTCCGCGGAGGAAGCGCCGTCCACGCCCGCGCCGTCCGTCACGGCGGAGCCCGCGCCCGCGTCGCCCGCCACGGCGGACGCGGCGGACGCGGCGGACGGGATGTTGGGGCCGCCGCGAACGGCGTCCAAGACCGCATCGCCGGCCGAGGACACTCCCCTGTTCGCCACCGCCGTGTCGGCCGACGACACGATGCGCCAGCCGGCGGCCGAACCGACGGGGACAGTCCCCGCGACGGTCGAACGACAGGATGGCGGGACGGGATGGAGCGACGCGGCCAGCGGGCGCCAGACCGCGGACGAATTGGAGACGGCCCCGGCGCCTACCGTGGCTCCGGCCGTGACAGAGCCGGCCACGAGCGAGGATCAAGCCGGGCGCGTGGATGAGGACCGCATCGGGCGCGAGAGTAAGGACCGAGGCGTGGGCGCGGGCGAGGATCAGGCCGCGGGCGAGATCCGGGATGATGGCGTCCGAGTCGAGCGGCCGGCGGGCAACGCGCCCGCGCGAGCGCACGAACTGGCGGCCCTGCTCGACGAGGCTGAGCTGCACCTCCGCTGGTCCGGCGGCGACGAGCGAGAGGTCGCGCGCCTGCTTGATCAGGCTGGCGCCCTCGCCCCCACGCACAGCCGCCTGCGCGAGTTGCGTGATCGGCTGCGACGGCGGCAAAAGGAAGGGGCCAGGGATGCCGCGCCGCCGTCGGCCGAGCGCCTGCTGGCCGAGGCGCGACGGTCGCTGGACACGGGCGACTACTGGCTGGCCGTCGACCTCTACGCGCAGGTCCTGGCCGTGCAGGAGCACAACGACGAGGCGCGGCAGGGTGCGGAGCGGGCGCGCACACTGGCCCTGTGGACGGCGCTGATGGCCGGCGCGCGCCGGGATGCCAAACGGTTACGGCGGATCGGCGATGAGTTCGTCCGCGCGCCCGACCTGGCCCTGCAATCCTTCGAGGCGTCCTTCAGTCTGCGGCCCACCGTGGCTGCCTTGCAGGGGTGGCTGCTGGGCCTGGCGCGCGACGGCCAATGGGATAACGCGGCGGAGGCGGCGCGCCAGGGCGTCGGGACGCTGCGCGCGTGCGGGCGCGTCGAGGGCAGCGCGACCCCGGCCCAGGAGCGCGCGCTGGCCCGCATCCAGAGCGAGGCGCGCGCGGGCGCGCCGGGGTCGCTGTCCGCCGTCGCGGACGCCGTCGCGGATCTCGCGGCGGCTCTGGAGGCGGTCCGGCTGTCGGCCGACTGAGCAAACGGGATTCTCTATCTTTGCAGTTTGTGCAGGGGCTCGACATGCTCCAGGGGCGCGCTGCCCGCTCGCGCCCCAGCTCTACCAGCAAAAGAGCGTCTGCGCGGCGCGCACGATGCCCTTCCGCAGCAAGATCGCTCTGATGGAGGAGCAGATGCGCACCTACGCGCCGGTGGCGGGGACCCTGACGCATGTCCTGCTCGCTAGTTGGTACGGGGCCAAGAGGCTCTGGAAGGCGGCGCGCGACCGGGCTTCCTGATCACCACTGGCCTCAAGAGCAACCGCGCTGCGCGTGCCCGACCCACAGGCGGCGTGCGGCTGGCGTTGGCAGCAGTTGTCGGACTATGCCGCCGGGCTCACGGCGGACGACTTTACGCTGCTGGACTGGCCGCGTCACGGCGACGACCCGGAGCAGCCCCGCCAGGTCTACGTCCATGTCGTCCAGACGCGGGTGCGCAAACTCTACCGCTGCCACCTCGTCATCGCCCGCCCGTCCCTCGACGTGCCGGCCACGGCGACACGCTAAGCACATGACCATAAGTTCGGCACAGTTTCTCGGGCGAATCGCGCCTAACAAAACTGTGCCAGATTCCTGAGCACATGCTTAGTGGGCCTCGAGCGATGTGGCCGCGGACGCGGCTACGCTGCTCGGCTACATCGCCGCGCGGTGGGACGTGGAGACCACCCAGTTACACTACCCCCATCCCATGCATCACTCTGCGGCATCGCGAGCGCCTGCGCCAGATCCACCACCCACCACTCGTCGGCGCCCAGCGCCAGGGCCGGCAGACGCCGTGGCCCATGCGGGCGCAGGTCCAACCGCTGAATCAGATCCTGCACCGCCTGCCGATCGAAGCGCGCGGACCGCTTGGGCGGGCGATCGCCCTCGGCGTGGAGGTGCGTGGCGATCGCTGCGGCCGCGTGCCCCTCGGCGACCAACGCGCGCACGCGCGCACAGAGCTGCGGATAATAGCTGAGTTGCTCCAGGCGTCCGGCCGGGCGGATCAGCGTCCCCGTCGTCTGGCTTCCGCCGGCCCATGTGATGGCGACCTGCACCCGCTCGCTCTGGCCGGCGACCGTGACCTCCCCGCGCTCCACCCCCTGGCGGATGATTTCCTTGCGCTCGGCCACCGTCGTCCTCGACGCCTGCCACAACGCCGGGATATCCGCCGCCAACTGCCGAAGGGTGTCCTACTGCGCTGCTGAAAGGAGGCGTGGTTGGCGCTGGAGGAAGCGCGCGTCGTCTTCCTCGACCTGCTGGTGCGCGGCCAGTTTCTCCTCCCACACGCGGGCCAACTGCCGCGCGACCAGCCGGTTCTCGGGTTCGAGCGCCTGGTAGTGGCGGCCGGCCCGCTCCGTCTCTAAGCCGAGCAAGAGCCGATCATTGTACTGCGCCGGGTCGTAGACGCCGTCGCTATCGGCGATGAGCGTCCCGACGAGGGCGCAGAGTTCGAGCAACGGGTACCAGTCGGCGCAGGAGCGGGCCAGGCGGGACATCTCGATGCCCAGGATGAGCCCGACGTGCCCCAGGCCCACCTCCGAGACCAGGTGCTGGAAGCCCGTCCGGTCCACCGCACTGGCTCCGGACTTGCCCAGGTCATCGTCGATGACGCGCACCCGCTCCGGCGCCCAGCCCAACGCTTCGGCGCGCCGACGTAAGCCGTACTGGAGGCGGGTGGAGTCTTGGTGGTCAAGCACCTGCTGGGGCGTCGACTGCCGCACGTAGACCAGGACCAGTCGCTCCCGATGCGCGGCCTGCACGTTGCCGGACAGGTCTACCAGCACAGCAGGCGCCGACATGGTCGGCTCCTGGCGCGCGCGTCTGGCTCATGCGCCACCTCCTCCACCACCTGACGCTCTAGATGTCTTGAAGACGGAGATATAGTGCGCTTGCGTCAAGTTTAGGCGGCAAGTTTGGCCTGATCAATCCAGCGATCAATGGCTCCCTCCACCTTATCGACATAGGGCTGGAGCGCCGTGTCGCCGGATGGGGCGGTCGGCGCAAGGCGTGCCAAGCCGGGACGCAGGATGCGGGCGGAGACGCGCGTGAAGAACAACGCTGTGCGCAGGCCCTCGGCGGTGACCCGATAGCGGTGGCTGTGCGGGATGCGCGCGATCAGCCCGTGCAGGCGCAAGCGGTGCAGGTCGTACGTCATGCGGCCCGGGGTCATGGCGCTGGGATCGAGGCCCCGCAGGGGCGCGAGGCGGCGCGCATGTCTTTGTTGGCGAACCCCTGCGGCAGCAGACAAGACAAGACCAGCACGCTCAGGAGGGTCTGCGTGCGCGGGTCGGCGAAGGGCAAGGCGGAGACGCGTTGGCCCGCGACGACCTGGGGCTGCGTGACCTGACGGAAGGCATCCTCGCCGAGCGGGCACTCATGGCTGAGGTGTTGGACGTCGAGCAGACGGCGGGTGGCGGCGAAGCCGACGG
>JAABUQ010006562.1_pt1 | contig 17549 bp, 16 predicted proteins | sample 5560001 | NCBI WGS metagenome assembly JAABUQ01 (sample SAMN10711888, study PRJNA513371) | rock metagenome | isolation source: Antarctica rocks | place: Antarctica: Victoria Land, Finger Mt nord | collected 2015-12-18
GCGGGGCGGGGTTTTGGGGGGGGGGGGGGGGATGGGGGGTCTCGGAGGGAGAGGTCAGGAGGTCCTCTACCAGAGGTTCTGTTCGTTGCAGTACGTATGGCTGGTATTGATTTTGTAAGAGCATTTGTTGTAGCTGGTATGGTGCTTGTTGAGGGGGATTGCTATAGTTTGCACCTGGGGGCTGAAAAGGCTGACTGGTGGATAGGGGCTGACCTTGCCGGAGTCGCGTTTCCTGCGGATGAGGTCTGTCTGGTGGAGGTCTTCTTTGCTGTGTGGGAGCTACAGCAGGGCTAATTGGGCGTACAGGGCCCAAGGACAAATGCCGACCCTGATATCGAGGATCCTGATCAACTGGATAGGGTCCACGAAGTTCACTTTGCAAGCTGCCGACTCTCTGTGGGGTACGCTGAGGTGTAGGTTGTGGACCCCGAGCGTATCCGTTTGTGGGGTCTTGCTGCGAGGGACCATAACGAGATTCCGAAGGCTGAGGATGGGGTGGTATCGGTGGTGGACTACGAGTGTATGCATAGGGTGGATCGCGAGCCTCGAACGATTTAGGCGGAGGCGGTGGGGCATGCTGTTCAGTCGACGACTGAGATTGCGATCGCCTGGGATTAGATGCTCCAAGCTCTGGGGGAAGCGGTGGTACTGGAGGAGGTACGCTGTCACGTTGCGGGATTGGTGCTTGTCTTTGCGGCTTTTCTTGACGAGCAATCACTGGTGGTTCTCGTGCAAAGACGTCTTGTATTATGTTGAGGAGTTCGAGAATGTTAGATCTCTGGATGTGGTCATGATTAGCCTTTGGTTCTTACAATGGAGACATTGATAGGAACAATCCTTGCGGACATGTTGCCCGCTCAATCTTGTCCATGCCTTTTCGGTGCGACTCACGTCATCCCTCCATCCTGCCAAATATGGATGATATATCCTCCCCTCCATACTTACATACTGCCCCGGTCTGATTGCCATGTCTTTGGTCGGCGTGACAAAACTGATCGGCGCAGTACTGGGGTATTCTCGAGGAACCCATATTGAGATTGGGAAAGCGTACGTGGTCCCTCTGAAAGAGACGGGAAGGGTGCCTCGGATGTTGAGAAGTAGCGAAGACGCGCCATTCTCGAATGCTGTTGTATTTTAGTACGTTGCTTCCTCGACGAATCAGGGAGGCCGTACTGTAGACGTCTGTTCGAAGGGAGAAGTTGGGATGATGAGACAGCGTTTGGGCTACATCGTTATATGTTCGACTGACGTCTCGATATTCCTGAGTGACGGTCAGAGAGAGTCACTGCTGACAAGAGTCGGGCAACTCACACTCGTCAAGACGCCATGTAGCCAATTAAGGATCTTTTGGGGAATTGCTGCCATGGCCGTGAGGCTGCGGTGAGGGGGTGTAATCCTCCGCGACCTAGAAGCAATACCCGATCGGTGTGCATTCTACCTTCTTTTCAACTCAGTCGAAGAGCAACAATCATAAACATTCAAAAAAGCGAGTATGTGTTCAGATAGCTGTGGGTGAAATCACAACAGGCCCCTTCAACAGCGGACAAATGCACTGATCTAGGCCTTGGCGTCATTAATCCATTGACCTTCAACATGATAGATGCCATTCAATGAATGTCTCGACTAGGGCATGAGGGGACATTGTAAATGGATTGGATGATTTTGGTCGTTCTGTACATAATTCAAGTGTCCCCAAGTCCCCGAACGAGTGAAGCTTGTAACCTCTTTGAAGCCCAGTATCACGCCCTTCCCAGAACCCCATATCTAAGCGCTTTCCATGCACGAGGCCTAACACTCCGAACGGCAAACAGTAAAGAGTAAACCTCCCAAACCCCGAAGCACATATGTACAATCAATTGAACCTCAAGTGTCTGTAGTCAACTTTCCTTTGAGACACGTCCATAAATCCGCTCACCAATGGCAGATGCCACCCTCACTGTCATCTATTCTCCACACGCCCGCAAGGCCGACGACTCCCAATTGACCGTCTGCATGCTCCCCCATGGACCCGAGTGCTGCGAAATTACTCGCATTGCCACCCGGGCTGTTAGTCATGGTCCTTCGGACCCAGGCGTTGACGGCTGGCTCAACTGTCTCGTCTCTCGCTTGTTTCAGGAAAGGGATGAGTGCAGTAGTGCCGCCCGTCCCACGCAGGTTCCTGCTACCGGTGCTGGCGTCGGTCTGTGTATCTCTATGGGCGTTTGCAAGATTTAGTGGGTCCTGCTGACTTGGTGCTGCTGGAGGCGAGAGAGATTGTGGGTGAGTTTGCGATTCACGGGCTTTAACAACAATGTATCGTGATACGATCTGGATATGTTTGTCTCGTAGGTTACGGAGCATGGCTAGGCAGGCATCATATGCAATACTCATAGGTCGGTCCGATGGATTCGCAGCCACGTATTCACGGATATTCGCCACAGAGCCCACTTCTTCTAGAAATCTGCGGTGTGGACCAGGCATGGAGGTACGCATGTCATGGATGAAGTTATTTCGAGGCGGTGGTGCCGTGGGTCCTTCGACTTCCGTGCCCGTAGAATTGTCTGCTGGCTTTCGAGATCCTGTAGGTCGGTGTTCAACGCCAAGCACGATGTCCAAGAACTGTATCAGTGATGATTGCGCATTACTGCCTCCGGCATATTGGCAGTACCGGTCTTTAGCGCTGCCAGTGTCGAAAATGATGCCATTGGGCAGACCCGCATCTGCCATGTTTTTCCCACCGGCAAGGAAAGGTCGGATACGATGGTAGAATACACGAGGATCGCAATCTGGGTACATCTTTTGAAAAAGGGAGCCCAACTCATCCACCCTCTCAGCGAAAATTTGCAGACATTCAGTGACAGTCAGACTGTCATTTGCGCGAGCTGCGGTGATAGCCTTAAGCATAAGGGGGATCAACGGTCCGCCTCGAGCCTCGATTGCCACCGAGATCAAATAAAACCATGATTCGTCGGATGAACCTGTAAAGGTGGCGAGAGTAGCCAGATTGTCCAGCGTATCGAAATGCTCGTTCAGAAAAATTGGCTTCCAGTTCCACAGACAAACACCAGCATATGTGGCGACTGTTGGCAGTTCAAGGTGCCTGCACACTTGGACGAATGGAATGGATATGGATGGTGGCACTCTCTGTTTCACCAATTAAATTTTGCTCTGGGCGTTTATCGTCTGACGTACCTCTTCAGGCCTGCCTCCACCCCAAATGTATGCGTGTGTCATGAATGACAAAAGTACATATGCCCGTCTCCATTCTGCAAGACTACGCAGTCTTGAGGTTGTAATGACCGGCAGCTCTTCAACGACTTGCCTCAGTCGCTTACTCAGAAGCAAAGCCTGTAGATTCCCCACAACCGCTTCCCACTTCCTGTAGTACGGGTCGGGAAGTTGCTCTAGGGGAGGTTGGTCTGGGAGGAAGCCACAGGATGGCGAGATGTCGTAGTCATCGAGGAGGGGGACAGGTGGTAGCATAGCCTCGGCTAGCAAGGATCCAAAGGAGATCAGGCTTAGCTGGTCTGGTTCAACGAGCTTCGCAGAGGGTATGTTTTGCAGTCAAGGTAGTGTTCTGCTATGTGGCGCAGGGAGAAAAGTAGCGGAGGCAGTAAGAGGCGAGTGTGCGGATAAAGCAACAAAAGAAGGTTGTGAATGCAGATGAAGGTCATCGATATATGGTTGCGGGCTGTACCGATAATTATTCATCAGCAAAGAATGATGACCAGATGAAGAAATGCGAATAAATCATCAGCATCTCGGAAATATGGAGTTCGGACCGAAGAGGAGTCAACGGCCATGCTCGGACATGCTACTCCCTTCACCAAGCGGAAGTCCAGGTAGCAATGAGCGCAATGGTCCTGCTGCTTGGTTCAATCTCCACCGTGGAAACCCGTTGCAATGGCGTGCTGTGGGTCATGTTGGAGCAAAATCAGTGCTCGGCCAAAGTCCGAAAGCTCCCGATTCCCGGAGCAAAGGGTTCAAGTGGACAGGCAGGTCACCAGGAATAGCAATACTTCGAGCTTCATAGCCCTGCTGTTTCCAGCATAATAACAATAGTCGAATGGAGGTCTGATAGAATGATTAACTGCGGTGAGGAGACGACATGCCATTTTTCACAAGGGCACATCGTTCATGAGAGGGGCACGTTCATCAGCCCTAGGGAGTACGGAGCTCGCCTCTACTAACTGCATTGCTGCTGGACTTTTTGATCTTGAAGAGTTACTATGGTAGGATCGGGCATTCAAGGCGTGCAGCGTACGTACGAACGTATTTTCTCAATAGAGGTTGCAAATATGCATAGTCTCGATCATCGATGTACATGAAGGATCAAGGATCAGTAGGATACAAATACTCTACTCGAGTGACCTCAAGTCCCGCCAATGGAAAGTCGTAACTCGTGACCATCCCATATGTACCACCTAGTGCTGGCTCCACTCGATACTATCAAGAGCAACTCTCTCTTGCACCAGTTCCCATAATGGACTGAGTTCCCTCAGGAATGACACCCGCTCCGTCACGGCCTTGAGCACATAATCGATTTCACTCTCGGTAGTAAACCTGCCAATACCAAAGCGGATACTGCTGTGTGCGCTCTCATCGCTGTTGCCAAGAGCTCGAAGGACGTAGCTGGGCTCTAAAGAGGCCGAAGTGCATGCACTGCCTGAGGACAACGCGATGTCTTTGAGAGCCATGAGCAGAGACTCGCCCTCGACATATGCGAAGGAGACGTTGACACAGCCAGGATAGAAGCGTTCCGGATCACCGTTTTGCGAAGTGTGCTCGAGGGAGAGTAGACCTTTCAAAAGACGATCCGATAGCTTCTGAATTCTTTTGGAATCATACTGTTACGATCGGTTAGCGAATTATGTGATTTCGTAGACCTCTTCATATACTGACAGCCATCTCTTCTTTCGCTATTCGGCAAGCCTCACCAAAGCCAACGACCAGAGCAGGCGCCAGGGTACCACTTCTCAATCCGCGCTCCTGGCCGCCTCCGCTAATAATCGGATCGATCCTGACCCTCGGTCGACGGCGGACATAACAGGCGCCGATCCCTTTCGGACCATATATCTTATGGGCAGATATCGACATCAGGTCAATATTCCACTCATCCACGCTGATCGGCATTTTGCCGACAGCCTGCGCGCCATCTGAGTGGAAGAAAGTCTTTTTCGACCTGCAAAGCTGTCCAATCTCTTTCATGGGCTGAATCACCCCAATTTCATTGTTGACGGTCATGATACTGACAAGGGCGGTGTCCGGGCGAATCGCAGCCTCCAATTCCTTGAGATCAATCACACCATTATTCTGCACTGGCAGATATGTAACCTCGAAGCCTTCTTCCTGCATGTGCCTGCAGCTATCCAAGACACACTTGTGCTCTGTCTGTGTGGTGATGATGTGCTTCTTTTTCCCGCTCCGACCAAAAAATCTCGCCACCCCTTTAATGCTCATATTGTTGCTCTCGGTCGCACCACTTGTAAATATGATCTCTTTCGAATCGGCGCCAATCAGATTCGCCACATGCTCCCTGGCTTGCTCCGTCGCCTTCTCCGTCTCCCAACCATATGCATGTGTTCTTGAATGCGGGTTTCCGTACAGTCCGGTGAAGAAAGGTAGCATAGCATCGAGGACACGAGGATCAGTGGGAGTAGTAGCTTGCATATCGAGGTAGATGGGCCGTGTTCCTTCGTCCATTATTGTAGCTTGCTTGAGGATTCCCGCTGCTGGGCTCATCATGATGTCCGCAGACATTCCGGTTCCTGGCATGATTGCCTTCTCCGGTAATATGCCTGTCTGTGCGGTGAAAGCATGTTGATCTGCCTTGATAGCAGTGGCGACATTGACGGAAGCTTTGGCTGGCTTTGATTCAGATACATATGTTTTTCTCGCCGCTCTGTTTACAACAGAAGCCACTGTTGTTGAAAGGTGTGTAGAACTTCTGGCTAGGCTGGAGGGCAAATATCTCGAAGATAGACGAGAAGTCTGTCGTAGTGCTGAGGCTGCTGGATTCGCCATACTGGATCGTGGTGTCGCTGATGAGAAGAAGGTGATGTAGATTCGTAAAGCATCTATGTCGCCTTCAGCCCTATCATTTTATGCAGTTGGGCGGGCCCGGAGATAGGTAGTACCGATGCAGCACGCATCTTCATCCCTCTCTACTTCTCGTCATCAAAGATTACTATAATCAGAATCCAGCATATCCAATTTCGCTCTTGGTTTAAGAGGATTAGCCTTGCAGGTCTGGTCAAGGTCTTCGTGAGCCTCCGCGCCACTCCAACTGTAAGGGAAGACTTCGCCACCTATAAAGCCAAGCCACTACTCGTCATTATTCCCGAATTCAGGCATCCAGTTGCTTTGTATCGTCTCGCACATACATTAACAGAGAATATCGACTGATTTCAGGAGTATCACACTCAACTACTTCGCAGCTTTGGGTTGTCTTACTCGGACGACATGAGCTTGAAGGGTTTCCAGAAGGCCGCCGTCCGTGCTCCGCAGACATTGAAGGCGAAGTTCAATGTTGGTGAGCATACAAAGGATGCCGTCTATATCGATGCCGAACGGCGCTTTGAGGAGCTAGAGAAGGAAACGAAGAAATTGCATGATGAGTCTAAGAAGTACTTTGAGGCGATCAACGGCATGCTCACTCATCAAATCGAATTCTCGAAAGCTGTACAAGAGATATACAAGCCCATATCCGGTCGAGTCTCCGATCCAGATTCCATAATACCAGAAGGGAATCCGGAAGGGATCGAAGCATGTGAAGAATACGAAAAGATTGTCAGGGAGCTACAGTCCACACTCGCTCCAGAGCTGGAGATGATACAAGCCCGAGTGATTGGGCCTGCGGACGAATTGCTACAAGTAATCAAAGTCGTTCAAAAAACGACACTAAAACGTCAGCATAAACAGTTGGACTACGACAGGTACCGAGCAAGCCTCAAAAAGATCCAAGACAAGAAGGAGAAGACTTTGAAGGACGAGAAGGCGCTTTACAAGGCCGAGAGCGATATGGAGCAAGCTACCCAAGAATTTGAATACTTCAACAACCTTCTCAAAGAAGAGCTACCAAGACTTTTCACTCTCGAGGCCCAATTCATCCGGCCCCTCTTCCAGTCGTTCTATTACATGCAGCTCAACGTCTTCTACACATTGCATGAAAAGATGCAAAATATCGACATTGGCTATTTTGATCTGACACTCGACATCGAAGCGGCATTCGAGAAGAAACGCGGCGATATCAGGGAGCAAGCGGAGGGACTGTCAATTGTCAAATTTAAAACGACAGGCGCCAAAAAGCCCCTTACGCCAAAGTACGGCCTAGGTAGTAGTAAGCTTGCCATAGAGGGTCGAAAACCACTGGCAATAGAAGGTCGGCAATCACTGGACAGTCCACCTCCACCCTACAGCTCCAGCCATTCACCCAGCCTCAACGGCGACTCCTCCGCCATGGTCCGAGCCAACAGCACCGGGAGCTCATGGGGTGCGGCAGCCAAGACCAAAGGAACCGCCCCCCCACCACCCAAACCTAAGCCGTCAAGACTGAGCGGAGCCCCGGCTGCGGCGGAACGAGCACAAGCTCTGTATGACTATGAAGCGCAAGCAGCAGGTGATTTGAGCTTTGCAACTGGGGATGTTATTCACATTATCCAGAAAGGAGCGACGGAAAACGAGTGGTGGACAGGGAGCCTGAACGGAAGGCAGGGCCAATTTCCCGGTGAGTTGCCTCGTCTGTTAACGATCACAGATATACGTAGACTGACTTGATAAGGGAACTATGTGCAATTGGTTTGACACTGGCATCGAGACACAGGGATACACGCATTGCTTGATGGTTGTCATGAGCGTTTCCTGCCTAGCATTGAGTCTCCTGGCTGTATGCGACTCATATTGCCACTAAAATTGTACATATGGCCCCTTAATCAAACCCATATCCTAATGATATACCCGAGTGTGTGAGTATTCAAGTATCCTGTAGATAGTACCTGATCGGCATCAATCATATCTCCCATGTACTCTCGGTAGGTGGTTCTCCCGTGGCTCGCACGGGTCCTGCAGCCCTAAACTACCCCTCCGTACCCCCACACTTGGCTCCGCTCAAATAAACTCTTTCCCAAGTCGATCTCCCCCGCGTTTTCCGGATCTGGCCGGCACCTCAAGTGCCCTCCCAACTCCTGTCGTATGACTCCCTTTGTTCTCCTTCTCCCACTCTCTTAAGCACCTCTACGTCTCCTCTACATTGCAAACATCCGGCATCATCCGCGACGTGGCCAATACATATATTCTATCCCTTTCAACCCCACTGCACCATCCAATTTACCCACAAAACCCCTCCCTCAAAATCCAGAATACCACTCCGCCACACTGCCCTGACATCCCAAAACCCATGACAACGAGGACTTAGAACCACTCAACCCTCCCACCTTACGCCCACAATGACCTCCGACTCATCGAATTACGCCTCAACGTCTGCCCCCCTCCCTTCCCCCTCCTCCAGCCAACCAGGCCAAAACTTCCCACAACAAACATCCAAATCCCAATCACGGTTTCGGTCCTCCTCCAACCTCTCGCAGCCACAAGCCGCCACATCGGCTCCAACATCTCACCCTTCCTCCTCATGCTCCTCCTCGCAGCCATATACACAACCCTACCATCACCCTTACGGGCAGCAGCAGCAGCAACAACCGCAAAGCAAACAGGCCCAGACACAATCCAAGCAGGGTTACCGCCAGGACCCTTATCCATCTCAGAGGCAGAATGATTTCTGCCTGGTAGCCGAAGCGGCGAAGAGGGCACAGATGCAGTGTCTAATGCGAGACATGGGCGAGGTGGGATTGCAATAGTTCCCATCCCCCTCAGAAACAAAAGCTTCCTCGGCGATCAAGAACGAAACGGGTGACGGGCCGGCCATGTGGAGTTCAGGCCATGATGTATAAACACTACTCGTAAGAGCTCTGCGGCGGGCTCTTGCTTTCTCTACTAGTTGCAAGGCGCCGGCTTGGATGGAGTCTGCGCACATTCATAAAAGCGGTGTCTTGATGGAGCTTCATAGAGCTTCTTTGGTCTATTGGGGGGGTACTCGCTAATGGTGAGGAAGGGTATATCTATAGTGCATATAGAGCATCGCTAGCTGAGTGGGGCCCATGAACTGTATTGGTATCATCATTGAGAGAGCTGGTTTATGAGGTAGCATACATAAATTGGTATTGAGCTCTTATGCATTCTACCAATCCTTGTGCCATCTGACAGAGAAAGAAAATCATTCGTATTAAGGGATGGAAATACCACCACTCGTCTGGTTATCCGATGTGCGCATCCTTTGACCCGCCTACCTTCATCTTCTACGTTGCCAACGCAAAATCTGGTTCTTATGCTGTGGTTGAATTGACGAGGTATTCGATGATAGCGAATGAAGCGCTGAAGGCTGCGTTAGTGAGGGGGGTTTCCATCTCATTATTAGGAGCGGTGGGTGTGGGGCAGTGGAGCATGAGGTTCGTAGGACAATTGGTGACTATTGTCGAGCTATACTGAAGAGGTCCACTGCGGTGCAAGGAAGCTGGGCTTGGGATCTATTGCAAAAGGTTCAGGGAATAGAATGTATACCTAGGGACACCCATGGATTTGTGCTTTGTTTGGAAGCACAAATGCACTCGAACGAGGGGAAGAGAGTTTTGATAGAGACGGACCCTGATCTGCACTGCCCCGAGGCTTGATTTCTTTTCGGAAACAAGCTTACGGCCGAGGGAGGCCGAGAGCTCTGGTCAATATCATCTTCAGCTTTCAAGTCTTCTTGTGCTCAGCACTCTTCATGAGTGATACATGGGGAAAGGGCATCCCCTGTCCCATGAACAAGCACAATGTGCCGGTAGGACAAGCCTTTGAAAAAGCCCCTTACAATTATAAATTAACAACCTCCAGCTGGTTCGCATATGTCTCGGAGCACGAGGAGTGTCTCCTCGAAGATGTTCTCATTGCTCCTGTATGCTTCGATAGTCATATCAGTCGGACCAAGCTCATTGCACCCTACAGGCTCACTCCCTCGCTAAACAAGTCCATGACCATTATTTGCCTAAACTCCTCTCCCACGACCCGGACAACATAACAACAGAACACGAAATCGCTGCTCGAAACAAACTCTTCAACATAGATGGCTTCGGCCTAGCCTGGTACACTCCGACGCAAACCTCCTTCAATAGGGAAGACCACCAAACTGGGCAACGACCCGCGTTGTACAAGAATGCCCAACCGCCGCTGCACGACACGAATTTCCTTTCCCTCTGCGCCAATACCTCCAGCACGGCAGTCTTCGCCCACATAAGAGCTGCAACGGCTACTCCAATCACCAGCATCAACAACCACCCTTTTGTCTTTGGCCGACACACCTTCATGCACAATGGGACCGTATCCTCGTTCATCTACATCTGTCGTGACCTAGACGCCCTTCTTGACGACGATGTCTACGGAAATATTAGCGGCTCGACGGACTCCGAACATCTCGCTGCATTATATATGACTTACTTGACGAATGGTAAGGGAAAGGCGAGTTGGGAGCTGGAATACCCCATCGAGAGCATGCGGGATGCGATGAGAAAGGCTACGGGTACAGTCGTAAGGCTGCAACGTGAAAAATTGGGAGAAAAGGCGGAGCCGAATTCGTTGAATCTGGCTGCTACGGATGGGATGAAGTTGGTTGCGTTCCGATGTAGGAACCATAAGACGGAGCAGCCGCCAAGTTTATATTGGAGTACTAGTGCTGGAGTGACATTAAACCGGAAATTTCCTGATCAGTGAACTCCACCTTTTACTTTTCGATCAGGTTTTTCAACGTATTCCTCTGTTCTTGAGATATTGAATGCTAATGGCGACACAGGCCCGATGGAGAAGACAATCCGCACGCGCGCAAAAAACCAGAGGAACATGGGAGCCATGTCATCGTTGCGAGTGAACCTTCTACATACAACGCTAAAGAATGGGCGTTGATCGAAAAGAATCATTGTTTGCTTGTGGGAAAGAATGGCAAGGCTCATACGGAGAAGTTGGAGTATCCAGACGAATGGAACGCTACTTTGAATTAAAAGGGGTTCATTGCAAAGTGCCCGTGATGGGAAGGGGTGGAAGGGGCTGGAGGGAGGTGAACACGAGCGCGGAACCATGATGGACCGTCATGAACACCGATTGGGTTGCTGGAGAGAGCAATAACCACCACAAACATGATGGCATGAGACAGAAGCTACCCTCCAAGTGGACAGGTATCAGAGGAGAAGCTAATACATTCTGGGAAATCATGTTATGGGATGTCCCAAACAGATCGAACAATCAGGAAGAGCGCGCAGAATTGTGGGGAAAGAACCAAGCATCACTTAGAGGGATGGAAACAATTGCAATGGCAATGACTTCTCAAGTTACCTTGAACATGCCTTAGACAGATCGCTAGATTCTATTGATTCCGCATTCAATTACTATAAAACCCCCGTCCAAAAGGTTACAGTACTGATACAGGGGCGGGACCGATGCAGGAGGATAAAGGTGGGGTTACAGTAAATATAGTGGCTCAAGACTAACGATTTCTGCATTCTCTCGGTCTGATATTCAGCCTCCTCTGCTTTGTGCCTATTATCAATCTTGATCAGCCATGTGCTGAGCCTTCGCCGTCTCTTACGTGCGTCAGCTTACCCTTCGCCTCTGCGGGAAGCAGTGCCAGCCGTTTGCCCAGTCAGATCATTGAAGACTTTGAATGCGCCCATTGATACCACTTCCTTGCTCCACAAAACGCACCTTTATGGCTTAGAGATCATTCCTGGCTTTGACCTGATCCTATCAAAATATGCCTTTTGACGAGCAGGGCGTGAAGTGGGCCTGGTGAGTCTAGCGATCAAAACATTCACAACTATGATTGACCCGCTCTGAAGCAAAACGTGCATCACAGGCCACAGAGCGTCCGTCTGCCCACACTACGAGAGATGGATGATGCGAGTCAACAGGCCCGGACGGCCTCTCAAAAGCTGCGTCCACACGGACAAAAAGAGTTGCGGTTGCAGGAAGAAACGGCAGGAGGTTATGATGGTCAAAGTAGCAAAGGGTTTGTCACCCCTCTGCTGGCAATCGGTCATCCTTGAATGCCGCTCATTGTAAATAGGGTCGCAATGTCTTTGCAGGATCCAACTTGTCAGACCGGATGATGATGCGAATGGTGATGATCCCAATCAAGAGGAGATACCGCCAGAGATCATTGCGAAGGCACATGCTCCGTCTGCGTCGACAGCGTTTACGGAGCCAATACCATCATCTGGGCCTCTCCAGCACGAAAAGACGCCGCTTCGTCTTCTACAACATTCAAATCCACAGTACCAAAAGTCTTTCGATCCCTTTCAATCAAACAACAATAACCCTATGTACCACCCATCCGCAGTGCCGTCTCCAGGAGCCATGTTTGGGCAACCTCCATCATATCATCTGCCTCCTGAAGCTCATGGCGCTCGAATGTTTCAGCCATACCAGGCACCTCCTGTACAACAACCAGGAAACCGTCTTGCCCCTAACAGTGTCAATCCAGCCGCTCCGCCTTTCGAAGCCCAGTCTGCGCCTCCGGTAAAAGAACCGAAGAGCTGTAGAGCCTGTGGTCATACCAACGTAGGCCTTTCGCCTTTCGAAAATCGGCCTGGTCCTTCTTTAGGTCAGCTTAATGGGCCCTTTGAGACTCCCACCATTCCAAATTGCCAGACCTCGGGAGATCGGGTACCTGCGCAAGTGGTTTTAGCTGGACTCAGCAAGAACGGAGCCCATCATCACCGGCCGAACTATGGGTACAAACCCAACGAGCCAACGCGCGAGACTACCATGTATCACATACCTACCTTCTGCGCAACCATGGAGAACCCTATCACACCAGAACGACAGTATCAATTGGAACATTTCGACCCTCACTACTCACAAAGAGTGCCACAACAGGCACCCAACGGCCTGATGGCGAAAGCCGCTCTCCCTGCAGAGTTCCGTGGAATGATTAATCCGACAAAAGATCGTGATGCACACGAATGTTCTTGTGGACCGAACTGCGCCTGCGAGTTCTGCGCTGTCCATCCCTTCAACAAGACAACGACAAGGTCCATGGAGCAGCTCAGCGAATACATGGATGCCGAAAACGATGGAGAGTACACATCAAGCCGGCCTCAATCGAGCTACAACGAATATTCTCCTATTGGTGATACTTTGTCGCCATTCACAAATGTTCCCACAAACATATCAAGCCCATCTTGGCGAGAAATTACTATCGACCCAACTCAGATGACTAGGAACGACGCCCATTCGGAGATGCCTACTATCGATTCGTCGAAATACTACCACATTGAATACCCAATGCCATTTATGTGCGCTTGTCCCGAAGGAGACTGTCAGTGTGGTCAAACGTGACTGCGATACCTCGATCGAGAAATTTCCGAATGAGTTGAGTACGGGGCTAAAATCCCGTCTCGAGATTATGAAAAGCGGGAGCAAGTTGGTCTTACAATATGTGGTAGATCCAGCTTCCACTATAGGTTCTATCGAGAAGAACATTGTGGCTGGAGAGCTCAAAGCCTATGTGTTCTATGGGCTGGAGTGGAAAGCGCCAATGACACTTGGTATAAGACACGTCTCACGGCCCGGGTTGCTAAGGGAAACCATCCAACCGTCGGAAGATTCTACGGTAACCACTGCTTGACCTAGTCGCTATCATACCTACCACATGATGTTCGAGGGCCCTTCGCAGGGTGGGCCAATGATTGGGAGCCAATCTGCGGTTGGGTTGCCGAGTAGTGGCTTCATGAAGGCTCAGGTGACTTTGGAGCAGTGGTGGAGAAATCTATGTCATTCCAAGAGCTGGAGCAGACGCAGTAGAATCCGCTCGCTGTGCTAAAGGGTATAGCATGCTCAGATCCTACTCGCGTAGATTTCAGTGTGCACTGAAGCTTCTCATACTATGTTCATCTCATCATAATGTGCATTCCATAAACAATTCTCTAGACAAGTCTCGAGTCAAGATTTGCGATGTCAAATAGTCAGGACGGCCTTCCCTACTCAACTCTCCCTCTCAACATCTTCATCCGTGCCACATTGTCTCGTTCAATCTATCTCTACGCTAATTCAATGAGACTATGTTGGAAAACAATGGTGCAAATTCTAGAATCTGGCACACGCTCTGATCTGGACACGTACTTCATTTAGAGCCAGTCTAATATCTCGAGAATATATCTAGGAAACTCGAATCCCACACGACTTTTCACCCACGTATCGCTACCATGAATTGGACAGGAGGATCACTTGGTAGATCCCGCAACGCGAACTCATCCCTGATGGTCGTTCAGAAGAGGCACTTTGCAAAAGCACGTGGAGCCCTGCAAACCAATCGACACTCCCCACCTTCGAATGCCTTCTCTGCATTTCCAGAGTGGAAGGGATGGAAAAGCACGCCAAGTCTTCCAGAATCAAGTCGCAACCAATCAGCAGAGAAGACCTTCAGGCAGAAATTTCTCGACGACTTCGAGAACACCAGGCCCGTCGTCAAGAAATTACAAAGTCTTAGGCCACACAGTCCAGATGGCCCCAAACGGAAGCGAACGGCAGCCGAGAACATCAGATCAGAACGTCCAGACTTCACTATCGACCGGCGTTCCGCTCCGATTGTCACCGGCACACAGGCGTCCTCCACCTATTCGCACGAGAGCGAAGAGCCAGCCCCAGGATCCTCCACTCGCAACGCCTCTAACCGCCCTGTTGCAGACGGGCTCGAGGCTCAGAGGCGCAAACTTCTAGGCATGGACGACTGGGTCGGTATCGAGCGCACCAAACCAGCAAGGATAGACTTTACAGACATGCAGGATCGAGATCAGATAGGGAAGCGTCGCAAATTGAGCCAGACGCGGCCCAAAGTTGTGAAGAAACGCATAGATCATAGGCCACTCTTCAACAGCGTCTTGCTTTCTTCACAACACCTTCTTAGCCAAGCCGATATAAGCGTACGGATTGGATCAGCAGTTGATCGAAGTGTGAACAATGAGAAGATCGAGCGCTCGAGGGGGCGGCCGGACTATGAGAGTGTCCCGTCTGAGGACATGTTCTTGGATAGTGGGTACGAGGAACACGATCGAAATCAAAAGACAAATGAATGGGTGAACAACGCAGATTCTCAGATCGAATGGCAGCAGTCTCCACCAGCAGTTGAATCATGCCACACAGGCAGTGTTTGTGCTTTTGCAGAAATGGCCTCCTCACAGGGCCCTGACAGCACCACGATAAAGCCAATAGGGGGTAATCATCCCACGGGCTTCCCTCCACATATCCTGGCTCGCGGACAGGAGGATCCAGCAGAGGATCTGGAAATGCCGGCCGCGTATGGTCAGCAACATCATCAAGAGCCCACTCAACTCCGACTCATTTTCGATCAAATACCTCGTCCTGCGATCGGCAGCTCAGACGAGACAATGGATGGGCCCATCATCCACAATGATTTTCCGGAACAAAACTCAGTTATAGAAGCTTCAGATGTTTCATCGCCGCCTCCAAAGGCCTCCTTTGCTCTAGCACCTCACCTCCTTGAGCCAACACCAGGAGAGACCAAGAACGTAGGCACATCTCCGTTGAGCGTGGCAACATCTAAGGAACTGGCACAGCTACACAGTCAAGCTTTTCGGTCTCCACGAGAAGTCAAGGCCAGTGAAGGTAATCCCAGAGGAAACCTTGAACCAGCAAATCCGCCTTTGAGACTACCTGAAATCTCACCATCGAGGAGGCAATTGAACAGGTTGAAAGCCTTCCTCGGGGTCGAAGGGGAAAACGGTCATGGTGAAGGAGACGTTGAAGGAGAAGTCGAAGATACGTGGATGAGGTTCCTCGAATTTGAGTGTTCGGAGACTCAGAATAAGTCTCCAAGTCCTGCTAGACTGGGCATCCAAGCTCTTCGGTCGGAAGATCGATCTCCGGTCAATGGCACCAAAAGGGCAGCAAGTGAAAATCAAGAAGACCGTGAAGAGGCAGAAGAAAATCATTGGAAGAACTTCCTCAGGATCGGTATCTTAGACGACCAATCACAACGATCGTCTCCCACAAGGCCCGCATCTAAGGAAACCCATATGGAAAGATATATATCACGTCGAGAGGAGCCGACAAAAGCAATCGAGTCCCAGCACGCACCGCCAGATCACCGACCAATGCATATCCCAGATGGGGAACAGCTATGGCGACAATTCGTCCTCGGCTCCGACGAAGACTCTCAAGATTCGACAATCAGTGAAGAACACGCGAAAAAGGAAAGCGCTCCGTCTTCCACCCATCCAGCGCATACCCAACCATCGATGATAGCGGAAGCAGCGACAAGCCCGTTAAAACAGAACCCCCATCTTGCGGCCGACCAAATTTCTGAATCGGCTGGGTTGGTTCTGGACGGGGTGTCAATGCTGGCAAAGGCGTCCACCACATCGCCAGAGCCATTTTTAGACTACGCTGATAGGGGAGTGAACCAAACGACCAAGCCGCATCTCCTTCGAAGTCGACCATCCTCGCCCCTGCAACCCTCCTTAGCCCACCCCGCTCTGCCCTTCTTTTACACAGAGCAATCTTCATCCTCACCTCGCGGTCTTTCCTCGCCTCCAGCAGGAGTGCCGTCATCTTCTGAAGCCGCAAAAGACACAAACCCGCAAGGCCTCACTTCCTCTGACCGTAGTCTCAACTACAAAGGCAGCCCTTCTTCCCTCCAAGCCCAAGCATCTTCCACTCATCAAAGATCCCCCCTTCCACCCATCACCCTCCCATCCCAGTACTACTCATTCAATCATACCAAGCCCACACACCGATCTCACACAAACATCCCTCTCCCCTCGTCGGAAACAGACGAGCTAGCTTGGTCGCCCTCACGTACGCAAAGAAGTACAGGAGGAAAGAAGGGGACAGTGTTCTTCACGAGACCAAGGAGATATGTCAGTACTAGTCCGAGGGCGGAACGGGAAACTGTATTTATTGGGCGAAAGGGGAAAGAGCCTGGAGGCTTGAGTACAGGAAAAGGGCTGGTGAGGGAGGTGGGGCGTAATGAGATAGAAAATGGGGATGACATTGAGGACGATTGATCATTTGTGGCGGGGCATAGTCTTTGATCTGACAGGGCAACGGAGGAGATGGGATTGCTGTTGTTGCTTTGCTTTGCTCTGCGGAAACATGTTGCACCCATATCAGGTCAATCTCACCATCTCATTAGGAGAACAACAGCGACGTCGACAAACACTCCACTTTTCTTCTCCGTCGACGAGTACCAGTCTCGATATCTCCGTGACACAGTGTCTCATGAGAGTTTTCTCCAAATGTATCGAATCCGAGCAAAGCAAGTCTCCTTCCGTGTCTCCAATCATTCCTATGCACTATTGTCAACACCCTCCCGTCATCTCCTTAAACTACCAATACAAGAATTCACACGTCCATTGCAAACTCCCCCTTATCCCACCCGCCCTACAAGCGCTCACACTCCAACAATTCGCGCACCATCGCATACCAGCCCAACGGCACCGGCACTCAGATCGCCTCCAACCTTATCACTC
>JAABUQ010006563.1_pt1 | contig 17548 bp, 15 predicted proteins | sample 5560001 | NCBI WGS metagenome assembly JAABUQ01 (sample SAMN10711888, study PRJNA513371) | rock metagenome | isolation source: Antarctica rocks | place: Antarctica: Victoria Land, Finger Mt nord | collected 2015-12-18
TCGGGCAGCAATTGATCTTCTTTTTTTGAACTTCTGAAACCATTAATGTGCTTACATAAAGTTTCACGTGCAATTTCGTCCAAACCTAATCCTCCGATACGTGTGATCCCTCCTGTAAAATATTGGTCAACAACCTCTTTATTAATCCCCAAAATTTCAAAAACCTGCGAACCATGATAGGATTGCAAGGTGGAGATGCCCATTTTAGAAAAAATCTTGAGCAAACCATCACAAACAGCTTTGATATAATTTTTTGAAAGGGCAGGAACATCCAAAGTGCTGTCCATCTTTCCTTCGTGAGACAAGGTATTGATGGTGGCCAAAGCCAAGTATGGATTAATAGCTGTGGCACCAAAGGCCAGCAAACAGGCAAAATGATGTACTTCCCAAATATCGCCTGCCTCCACAACCAAACCTACTGCCCCGCGTAAACCTTTTTTAATTAAATGATGATGAATAGCGGAAACAGCCAGTAAAGAAGGTATCGGCGCATGTTCAGAATCTACCGCACGATCTGACAAGATCAACACTTCAAAACCATCCTGAACAGCATCTTCGGCATATCGGCAAAGCCTGTTCAGTCCGTTTGCTAAAGATCCGGGCAAATTATCTGCTTTAAAGTAAGTCTGCAATGTTTTGGCATGAAACAAACCGGTATCAATACTCCTTAATTTTTCCAATTCGTAATCATGCAGGATCGGCTGATTATGCTCTACACAATGGCAGTGCATTTTATCTTCATCCAGCAAATTGCCATTGTTGCCGATAAAAGTTACCAAGCTCATTACCAACCTTTCCCGGATCGGATCAATCGGAGGATTGGTAACCTGCGCAAAAAATTGTTTGAAATAGCTGGAAATATGTTGCGGACGGTCTGATAAAACCGCCAGCGGCACATCTGTGCCCATCGAACCAATTGGTTCTTTGGCATCGGTTGCCATAGGTTTGATGATGGTTTCAATATCCTCGCGGGAGTAACCAAAAACCTGCTGATAACGGAACACGGATTCTTTGGATAAATTGGTGAAAGAAACGCGCGGTTCTGCCAGTTCATCCAGTCTGATTTTATAATTATCCAGCCAGCGGCCATAAGGCTGCCGGGCAGTAACCTGTTTTTTTATTTCCTCATCTGTAATGATTTTTCCTTGTGTGGTATCCACCAAAAACATTTTGCCGGGCTGCAAACGGCCTTTTTTAACAATCGTTTTTTCATCCAGCGGCAAAACACCCGCTTCCGAAGCTACGATTACCCGGCCGTCATCTGTTACCAAATAGCGCAACGGACGCAAACCATTCCGGTCTAACAATGCACCAATAATCTTTCCGTCGGTAAAATTCAAGGCAGCCGGCCCGTCCCAGGGTTCCATCAAAGTAGCGTGGTATTCGTAGAATGCTTTTTTTAACGGGTCCATTTGTTCGTTCCCGTCCCACGCCTCCGGGACCAGCATCATCATAACATGCGGCAACGAACGGCCGGAATGGAAAAGCACTTCTATTACATTATCCAAACAGGCAGAATCCGACTGGTTATTATCGATAACAGGAAAAAGGATGTCCATTTCTTCCTGGCTAAAATATTGGGAAACGTAAGAACCGATGCCGGAATAAAACCAGTTCAGGTTACCGGTCAAGGTGTTGATTTCGCCGTTGTGGGCCAGGAAACGAAAAGGCTGGGCCAGTTTCCAGGAAGGAAAAGTATTGGTGGAAAAACGGGAATGGATCATCCCAAAACCGGATGTAACGCGCTCGTCCCGCAGATCTGTATAATACTGCCGGACCTGATAGGTAGTCAACTGGCCTTTGTAAACAATAACTTTGCAGGAAAACGAAGTGAAGTAAAAGTGTTCTGCCCCTGCTTTGATGGTTTCGTTGACAGTTTTGGTAATCAACCTGCGCAACACATACAACCGGCGTTCAAAATCTTCTGCATTGTGGATATGCGGCGGCCTCGCAACAAACAATTGCTCTACATTTGGCTCAGCGGCACGGGCAGTTTCGCCGATGCAGGAAGAATCAACCGGAACTTTGCGGTAACCTAAAATCTTTAACCCTAACTTATCACAAGATTGCTGGATAATGGTGCGGCATGCTTTTTTTATACCAGAATCTTTGGGCAAAAACAGCATTCCGATTCCATATTCGCCTGGTTCTTTAAGCGATATTTCATCTGTGGTACATTCTTCCAGTAAAAATTCGTGTGGGATCTGAATCAACAAACCTGCACCGTCCCCGGAATCCGGGTCGCATCCGCAAGCACCCCTATGCTCCATATTTTCCAGCATCGTTAGGGCATCCGCTATAATACGGTGCGATTTATGGCCATGAATGTGCGTAATAAATCCGGTCCCGCAAGCATCATGCTCGAATTGAGGGTCGTACAATCCCTGCTGGTCAGTTTCAATTTGCTTCATGGCTTGTATAGAAGGATTAAAAGAATGGCTTATCAGACGAATATAGGCTTAGTAGGGGGATTTTTGCGGTCTTAGCCCACTTTTTAATAATCTGCAAAAATCCAGTTCTAAATAATGCTATTTTAAATTAATTTTAATAAAATATCACAAAATTTATTATTTTGATAATATTAACTTCATGTTTGTTTATCTAAAAAAACAATACGGAAATAAGGATCAGCAGTTTAGACAAAAACTTTTAACGGACAAGAATACTTCTTTTAAATACAATAAAATTTCTTTCGGGTTTGCTTAATGGTAAACTAACATTAGCCAACGTTATTTTATCTGGAACGAAATTGTAGAGTTTAAAAAACTTTACAATTTTAATTTACTTATATCCCATAACACTAACAGTTGGCAGCAAGAGTAATCTGTACTTGCCGTCTCCCTTATGATTATCTATATAACACCTATATTTATTTAATTTAGAATTGAATTTATGTCTGGTATCAACAAAGTTATTTTAGTAGGCCATTTAGGCAAAGATCCTGAATACAGGCATCTGGAAGACGGGGTTGCCGTAGCCAGTTTTCCTTTGGCTACCTCGGAAATTATTTTAAAAGACGGCAAAAGGACCGAACTGACCGAACGGCATAACGTTGTGCTGTGGAGAGGGCTGGCAGATATTGCCCAGCAATTGCTGAACAAAGGGAAATTGGTTTACATTGAAGGCAAATTAAAAACCCGGTCTTTTGAATCCAGGGAAGGCGTGAAAAAATTTACGACAGAGATCGTTGCTGAAAATTTTAAACTGCTTGGCCGTAAAACCGATTTTGTCAGCTTAGAGGGAGTTGAAAGTTTAAAAATGTAAGAGCCTGTTTAAAATTGACCCAACCTATTTTCTATGCTTCTTTTACCACCTTAAAATCATTAAACCCTTGTGCTTTTTGTATCGACACAATGTATAAACACAAAATTTACAAGCATAAAAGAAGCATTGGCATTAATCCTGAACATATCGAAGGACCTGATATAAATTTAAACAGGCTCTGATTATCCGCAAAAACAAAAGGTGCAGAAACCGTTCTGCACCTTTTGTTTGGTTATTCATCCTCGTCTTTATCCTGCTCCGGCTCCAGGTTATCGTCATCCGGCGTTACCGTCGGGATTTCCTTGGCAAGTTCCTCGTTATTAACGCCCTGCTCTTTCTGTTTCGATGCCGTTTCTTCTTCTTGGTTTTCCGGTGCTGTTTCCATGTTATTTTATTTAAGCTTTGTGTTTTTTTAACACGGATATTTTAGCTGATTGTTTTGAACAGCCTGAAAATTAAACGCCGCTCGTTTCCTGGTTGGGGAATTAAATAATCAAAAGGAGGAATTAATTGCATAACCCCGTTTTTGGACAGCAGACAACCGGTTTGCAAAAAGTTCAATTTCCCTGATCTTGAAAGAGAACACAGCACCGGCCAAATGATAGATTTTTAGCTCTTTCATCGAATCGCAATGCAGGCGGATGCGGTCGTCCCAGATAGCGACATCAAACATAAAACAACCCTCTTCATGCTGAGGCACAAATAGTTGCATAGTTTCATGCCGGGCAGTTACTTCAATCGTATCACCGATTTTTAGGTTGGCAGGATAATGAAAAATCAGGGAAACAGTGCGGCCATCCGGCAAATGTTGAGTGGTTTGGTTGATGATTTTATCAGCAATTTTCGTATTCATAAGACTATTTTTTAAAGATTGACAATCTTTGAATTGCAAGCATCAAACCAAAATTTGCAAGAGGAAATCATGCAAGAAAAATCAGTTTGAACAAAGCTGTTTTCTGACTTAAAACAGATACTGTTTTTATCGTCTTAAAATTTAAAAATCATCCTAAAAAAATAGTGCTAAAAGAAGCATCAGCTTAAACGGCAACAGCATTATCGGTTTTAATCTGATGGATAAAATCAGGGATTCTATCCAAATAATCCTTTTCCGTAGCCAGCATTTTTACAAAAGCACTGCCCACGATGGCAGCGTTTGCATACTTGCAAGCTTTTGCAAAAGCAGCGTGGCCGGAAATCCCGAAACCGATAACCGTCGGATTTTTCAGTTCCATGTTCCTGATCCGCTCAAAATAGCTTTCCACCGTATCAGAAACTTCCAAGTTTTTCCCGGTGATGGACGAAGAAGAAAGCAAATAAATAAAACTCTGGCTCAAACCATCAATTTTGCGGATCCTTTCTTCGGAAGTCAGAGGCGTTACCAGAAAGATATTGCTCAGGTTGTGTTCCAGAAAATATTTCTTGTACAAATTCTCGTATTCATACATAGGCAAATCCGGGATAATCACGCCGTCTGCACCAACTTCAACCGCTCTTTTGCAAAAATTTTCCACGCCAAATTGCATCATCGGATTGAAATAACCCATCAGCAAAACCGGTATAGTGACCCGCTGGCGCAACGTTTTTAACTGCTCAAACAAAACCTGCAGGTCCATACCGTTTTCCAAAGCCGTTTGAGAACTATGCTGGATCGTTGGCCCGTCTGCTACCGGATCTGAATATGGGAAACCGATCTCCAAAAAATCTGCACCGGCTTTTTCCAAGGCTTCTGCAATCGCAACCGTCGAACCCAATTGTGGAAAACCGGCTGTGTAATAAATAGATAAAAGGTTTTCTTTTTTGGTGGAGAAAAGCTGGTTCAGCCGGTTCATAAAATCAATATTGAGAGTAGAAAAAATGGCGATACTGTTTTTATGCCGATAAAAACAGTATCGTTAAAACCCGAAGTGGTTAATATAGGTTGTTAAATCCTTGTCGCCGCGGCCGGAAAGGCAAACCACCACGTTTTCATTTCCTTTAAACTTCATTTTCTTTAACTGAGCCAAAGCATGTGCAGTTTCAATCGCCGGGATAATGCCTTCCAAACGCGAACATTCCAAACCAGCTTCCATCGCTTCATCATCGGTAATACTGACATATTGGGCGCGTTTGATTTTATACAAATGCGCGTGCTGCGGCCCGATCCCCGGATAATCCAGACCAGCAGAAATAGAATACGGTTCTACCACTTGCCCATCGTCTGTTTGCATCAAAATGGTACGGCTTCCGTGCAAAACACCTTCCCTGCCCAAAAAAGTTGTCGCGGCAGATTCACCGGAATACAGGCCTTTTCCGGAAGCTTCCACCGCCACCAGTTTCACGCTTTCTTCATCCAGGAAATGATAGAACATGCCCATCGCATTGCTGCCGCCGCCCACGCAGGCAACAGCATAATCAGGCAGCTCGCTTCCGGTCTGTTCCAGCAATTGTTTTCTCGTTTCTTCGGAGATAATAGATTGAAAACGGGCAACCATTTCCGGGTACGGATACGGCCCAACTACAGAACCAATGATATAATGCGTATCTTCCGGGTTGTTGATCCAATCGCGCATAGCTTCATTGGTCGCATCTTTTAACGTTTTGCTGCCAGACGTTGCCGGAATAACCGTTGCGCCCAGCATTTTCATCCGGGCCACATTTGGCGCCTGCCGTTCTATATCAACTTCGCCCATATAAACCACGCATTCAATATTTTTAAGGGCACAAACCGTTGCCGTAGCCACGCCGTGCTGACCCGCGCCTGTTTCGGCAATCACTCGTTTTTTGCCCAGACGCTGCGCCAGCAAAATCTGCCCGATGGCATTGTTGATTTTGTGCGAACCGGTATGGTTCAAATCTTCCCGCTTAAAATAAATATTGGCACCGTACAATTCTGAAGTACGTTTTGCAAAATATAAAGGCGACGGCCGGCCAACGTAATCGCGCATCAACTGGTTAAATTCATGGATAAAAGCAGCATCCTTGGTAATCTCCAGGTATTGCTGCCTTAATTCCTCAATATTGGGGTAAAGCATTTCGGGAATGTACGCACCGCCGAAATCGCCGTAATAACCTTGTTCATTAACTCCGTACTTCATCTTTTTAGGTTTTATGCGGAGGGAAGCGATTTGTTATGCGCTTTAATCAAGCCGAAAGCTTCCTCCAGTTTTTTAATATTTTTTAGTCCGGGCTCATCTTCAAACCTGCTGTTCAAATCCAATCCGTAAAAGGCCGGATGTTTAAACTGCAAAACGGAACGGATATTTTCATTACTTAACCCTCCGCTAATGAAAAACGGAATATTTAAAGTATAATTTTCTAAAACATGCCAGTCGAAAATCTTTCCCGAGCCACCATAAACCACTGTTTTAGTATCAAATAAAAAGTAATCAACCTTATTTTCGTAATTTTTAAGCTGATGAAAATCAAAATTTTCATCTACCCCAAAAGCTTTGATTACTTCAACAGTTTCTCTTAAAGCGGCACAAGTTTCCGCAGATTCATTTCCATGAAGTTGCACAACATCAAGGTGATACTTTTGAATGATACTTTTGATTGTACTAAAATCTTTATCCACAAAAACACCTACTTTTTTTGCCGGTAAACGAAGCTCAGTTAATTCTTCGTTTGGCACATAGCCTACAAAACGCGGCGAATGCGGATAAAAAATAAAGCCCACATAATCCGGCTGCAAAGCTGCAACTGCTGCGGTATTATCCGGAAACTTCATACCACAAACCTTAATCTTCATCGCCTTTATTTATTGCTGCAACAATGTTTTAAAACTGTTTAACGCCTTTTTACTGCGCAAAGATACACTTGCTTCATCATAACAAGCAGCAAATGATTTTTCAGGATGAATTGTTTTGACCGCCATCGCCGCGTTGCACAGTACAACGCTGGTTTGCGCTTCGGTTGCTTCATCATTTAAAACATCCATAAAAACAGCAGCCGCTTCGGGAACGGTATGGCCGCTGCTGATTTGTGCGGGGGCAAGCTTTTGAAAACCCAGATCGTTCAATTTATAGATCCGTTCGCCCGCGTTAGAAAAGGCTTTGAAATCCCCTGTCAATGAAATTTCGTCGTAGCCGTCCAAAGCATGTACAATCGTGTAATTTTTATCCGTTTTCTGATAGAGGTAAGCATAAACCCGCGCCAGTTCTAAGCTAAACACGCCAACCATCTGGTTTTTTGGCTTCGCCGGATTGACCATCGGCCCAAGCATGTTAAAAAAAGTTTTTACGGCCAGTTCTTTGCGGATCGGTGCAATGATCTTCATGGCCGGGTTGAACAAAGGCGCATGTAAGAAACAAATCCCGGCCGTGTTGATGCTTCTTTTAAGGCGGTCAATATCATTGGTAAACTGATAACCCAGATATTCCATCACGTTGGAAGAACCCGAACCGGAAGAAACGCCATAATTGCCATGCTTGGCAACGGGGTAACCAGCGCCTGCAACCACAAAGGAGGCCAGCGTAGAAATATTAAAAGTATCTTTTCCGTCGCCGCCGGTCCCGCAAAGGTCAATCAGGTTTTCTGTTTCCAGGTTTACCGGCACGCAAAGTTCCAGCATCGCATCGCGGAAACCTTCCATCTCATCCACAGTGCTGCTGCGCATACAATAAGCCGTGATAAAAGCAGCCATTTGCGAAGGATTATACTGGCCGCGGGCAATATTGATCAGGATATTTTTTGCTTCTTCCCTGGCAAAACTTCTGTTTTCAAATAAATGGTTGAGTATGGCTTTCATGTATGGTTATTCCTGCCCAAAGCTAAGGCAAATGCATAGATAAACACAAGCAAAACAAAGGTTAATACGGGTTAAACCACCAATATAAAAATATAGCGATAAAAAAAGCATGCGTTGTTTTAGCCTTTGGGCTGCCGATAATTTTGCTTCTTTTACATTACTTTTTATAAATGACCTTTTTATTCAATATTTAACTTGCTCTTACCAATTTTAAGTGGTAAAAGAAGTATGACCAATTAATAGAATGCCGAAAACAAAATTTACCATGCAGGACGATCTGGGACTGGGACTGCAACCGGCTGTACAAAACCAGCGCACTATAAACCGGGACGGAACTTCGAATAGCCGCCGAACCGGTGTGCCTTTTTTTCGCACGGCGGATATATATAACAGCTTGATCAATATGTCGTGGGGAATGTTTAACCTCCTGGTTTTTGCGGCTTATGTGGCTATTAATATATTTTTCGCATCAATTTATGTGATTATCGGCATCCAAAACTTAGACGGAATTAAAACCGGCGGTTCTACTTTTCAACACTTTATGGATGCTTTTTTCTTTTCCGCACAAACCATTTCTACGGTTGGTTACGGGCATATCAGTCCTTCGGGTTTGCCCGCCAGTTCTGTTGCCGCGCTTGAATCGCTGATTGGTTTACTTAGCTTTGCACTTGCCACTGGTTTGCTATACGGGCGTTTTTCCCGGCCCTCGGCCAAAATAAGGTATAGTAAAAATATTATTGTTGCCCCTTATCATGATATTACGGCACTGATGTTTCGGCTGGCCAACTTTCGCAGTAACCAGTTGGTTGAGCTGGAAGTGCAGGTGATGTTCACTTACAATGCTATAATTGATGGAAAAGCGATACGGCAGTTTATGCCGCTGGAACTGGAAAGAAGCAACATCAGCCTGCTTACGTTAAGCTGGACAGTTGTGCATCCCATTACCGAAGACAGTCCGCTTAAAACTATGAACCTTGAATTTTTGCAGCACAACGAAGCCGAGTTTATTGTGATGCTGAAAGCTTTCGATGATAGTTTTTCGCAAACGGTACAGTCCAGAACCTCTTATTCGGATGAAGAAATCATTTGGGGCGCCAAATTTTTACCTGCTTTTTCGCGTGATGCGAATGGTATTAATGTATTGGCCTTAAATAAAATTGATGATTTGCAGAGAATAGAACTGGCAACGCAGATAAAGGGGCTTTAAATACTTTTTCTACGTGATTCTTACAAATTACATCGTTCGCAAATGCTCCAATGCTTTTCACATTACTAAATATCGCGATTGAAGTAACATTCCTACATCATAAGAAATATCCTTTTTAAATAACCTTTGTAATTTCATTTTTTACTACAAAAACATTTCCTGGTTATGATTTTATTAAATTTTTTGCAATAAAATTTAATAATTCCAGTTTTCTCAGTAACTTTAACATTATTTAACATCTAAAACTTAACTAATTAACTAAAACATGAAAAAACTTCTACATGTAAGTGTGGTTTTCCTGCTTTTATTTGCTTCGCAAGTTTACGCACAAAACCGCACGATTACCGGTACAGTTACAGCAAAGGAGGACGGTTTGCCGCTTCCGGGGGTAAGTGTGCGGGTACAGGGAACAACGATTGGTACGGTAACAGGGGCGGATGGTAGGTTTTCCGTCAACGCACCTTCTGGAAACAGCAGTTTGGTATTTACTTTTATCGGTTACGGGACTCAAACAATCGTTGTTGGTGCAAATACAAACCTTACGGTTGTTTTAACCAGCAGCAGCAGGCAATTAGGGGAAGTTGTTGTAACCGGAGCTTTAGGTTTAACCAGAACACGTAACCAGCAATCTTATGCAGCACAGCAAATTTCAGGAGACGAAATCAATAAAACACGTAACCCTAATTTTGCAAGTGAATTATCTGGCAAAGTGTCTGGGTTAGAAATTCGTCAATCCAATAGTTTAGGCGGTTCTACAAACGTAGTTTTGCGTGGTGTAAAATCAATAAGCGGTAATAACCAAGCTTTGTTTGTAGTTGATGGTGTGCCGTTTAGCAATGGAGGGCTTAATAGTTCCTCCTTAAACCCAAGCGATCAAAGAACAGGAAGAGGCGGGTACGATTATGGTAGTCCTGCTGCGGATATTAATCCTGATGATATAGAATCGGTAACGGTTTTAAAAGGTGCCGCAGCTACTGCATTATACGGTTCACAAGGAGCCAATGGTGTAATTTTAATTACGACCAAAAAAGCTAAAAATGGTCTAGGTATTACAGTTAATGCGGGTGTTAGTCTCGGATCTATTGATAAATCAACTTTTCCTAAATACCAAAAAGAGTATGGTGGTGGTTATGGAGCATATTACGAAGATCCAACATCAAGATTTCTTTTCCGGAATCCGAATGCAGGTTTTGCTGCTGTAAGTGCTACAGATCCTACCGGACGTTTGGTTGACCCTCTAAGTGAAGATGCTTCCTACGGTGCACGCTTCGATCCTAACTTGCAGGTTTACCAATGGGATGCTTTTACGCCTTCATCGGCTAACTTTGGCAAAGCCACACCTTGGGTAGCTGCACCGCATGATTTATCTACATTCTTTACCCATCCTGTATCTAACAATCAAAGTATATTCATCACTAATGGCACGGATCAGGGTTCCTTTAAATTAGGGTACACCCGCGATGACCAGAAAGGGATTATGCCAAACAGTGATATTCTTAAAAACAGCATTAATTTTGGGAGCACTTATAATGTTACCAAGAATTTAAGTGCCGGTGCCAATATTGATTTTACCAATACTGTTGGGTTAGGCCGTTACGGAACAGGTTATCAGGCTGATAATATTTTAAATTCATTCCGTCAGTGGTATCAGGTAAACAATGATATCCAGGAATTAAAACAACAATATTTTGCTTCCGGTGGTAAAAATGCTACCTGGAACTTTGCTGACCCTACAGACCTTACCCCTATTTATTGGGATAATCCATACTTTATCCGTTATCAGAATTATGAGTCTGATACACGTAACCGTTATTTTGGAAATGTATTTGCCAATTATAAAGTTACTGATTGGATTAATATATTAGGCCGTGTTACTGTTGATAACTGGACACAACTTCAGGAAGAAAGAAGAGCTGTTGGCTCGGTAGGTGTATCATCTTATACTAGAAGGGATCTGACTTTTAATGAAACTAATTATGATCTAATTGCAAACGCAAATAAAGATTTGAACGAAGATTTTAATCTAAAAGCAGTTTTAGGAACAAACATTCGCAAACAACGATTTCAATCTTCAGCGCCTCCTATAGGTACTGGCCTGCCAGGAACTTCAACTAATGGTGGTTTAGTTGTTCCAGGAATTTATGCTATAAATAACTCTTTAAACACACCTATTCCACCAGTAGAAGCGGATCAAAGAAGAGAAGTGGATGGTATTTATGCAGAAGGTACAATAACTTGGAAAAGACTAATCAACGTAGATGCCACGATCAGAAGGGATGTTTCTTCTACGTTGCCTGTAGGAAAAAATAAATATTATTACCCTTCTGTAGCTGGTGGTTTCATTTTTTCTGAATTACTAAAACAATACAAGTGGTTATCATATGGTAAACTCAGAGGTAACTTTGCTGAAGTAGGAAATGATGCAAATCCTTATAGCTTAACTAATACTTACACGTTAGGTACCGCTTTTGGCTCTATACCTCAAGCTAATATTTCTACCACCCAGAATACACCTAACCTAAAACCGGAACGTACGAGAAGCACAGAAGGCGGGATTGAACTGGCTTTTTTCGGTAGCCGTTTAGGTTTGGATGCCAGTTATTACGTTGCTAAAACAATTGACCAGTTAATAGCAGTACCAGTTTCAACTTCAACAGGTTATTCTTTTAAATACCAAAACTCGGGTACAGTACAGAACAAAGGCCTGGAAGTATCTTTAAATGGTACACCACTTAAAACTAAAGATTTCTCCTGGCGTATGGATGTCAATTTTACCAGAAACAGGAACAAGCTGATTGCTACTTATCAGGATGCAAGTGGTAATCAGGCAGAAAATTTGGTATTAGGATCTTTTCAAGGCGGCGTTTCTATCAATGCTACTTTAAACCAGCCTTTAGGAACCATACGAGGAACTGATTTCGTTTATACTAATGGACAAAAAACAGTTAAAGCTAATGGCAGGTATATGATCTCAACTAATCCAAATGAGGTGATTGGTAATTACAATCCCGACTGGATAGGCGGTTTAAATAATACTTTTAAATACAAAAATTTTACTTTAAGCTTCTTGATAGATGTTAGAAAAGGCGGAAACGTATTTTCATTAGATAATTATTATGGCCTGGCTACCGGTCTGTATCAGGAAACTGCAGGCTTAAATGATTTGGGCAATCCATCCAGGAATACGATCGCCAATGGTGGCGGGATCATTTTACCAGGTGTAAAAGCTGACGGCTCTGTTAATACTACGCGCGTAAGTAATGGTAATTATGGCACTTATGGTTATGTTTATAATCCAGACAAAGCTTTTGTATATGATGCCAGTTATGTAAAATTAAGGCAAGCATTGCTATCTTATACATTACCTCAAAAATTTGTCAGCAAGTTAGGTCCTGTAAAAGGAATTGACCTATCAGTAATAGGAAGAAACTTATGGATCATTCATAAAAACGTTCCTTATTCAGATCCTGAAGAAACGCTAAGTTCTGGCAATTTGCAGGGCTACCAAAGCGGTGCTATACCAACAACCAGGACTTTTTCTTTTAATGCAAGATTCAGTTTTTAACTAAAAAGCTTATGAAAAAAATAATATATGCAATATTGCCGGCGATTCTTTTTACTACAGCTTGCAAGAAGGACATTACAAGTATTAATGTTAACCCAAAATCGCCACTCAATGTGCCTTCAGCAACAGTTTTTACCAATGCAGAACGTGTACTTAGCAATACCGTAACTTCATCCAATGTCAATCTAAATATATTTAGGTTGATCGTACAGCACTGGCAGGAAACTACTTATACGGATGAATCGAATTATGATATCAAGACAAGGCCTATTCCTGATGATATATGGAATGCTATGTACCGAGATGTACTTAAGAACCTGGAGCAATCAAAAACACTGGCTGCAGGCGAAGGCTTAAATGCAGATAACACCAAGACAAACAGTGCTATAAGTGATGTACTGGAAATTTATACTTACTATTATCTGCTAACTACTTTTGGCAATATACCTTATACACAAGCCCTAAATGATAATACTTTGTTTCCAAAATATGATGATGCCAAAACAGTTTATTATGACTTGTTAACTCGCTTAGATGCTGATATTGCTATATTGAATACTGGTTCAAGTAGTTTAGGTGCTGCTGATATTATTTATGGTGGGGATGCAGCAAAATGGAAAATTTTTGCCAATACCTTTAAGTTAAAAATGGGTATCACCATTTCAGACCTGGATAATGCTAAAGCGAAAACTGTAATTGAATCTGCTGTTACAGCCGGTGTATTTGCCTCAAATGCTGATAATGCTTATTTTCAATATCTGAGTGCACCACCAAATACTAATCCGATTTGGGTTGACTTGGTGCAAAGCGGTAGGAAGGATTTTGTGGCCAATAGTACTTTAATAAGTCAATTAAAAAGTACAAATGACCCACGCTTACCTTTTTATTTCACTACAGATGCAAGCGGAGGGTACTCCGGTGGTGCTCCGGGAGCAAGCAGTAATTATACCACTTTTTCAAAGCCAAGCACAACCATTACTGCACCTGATTTTCCAGGGCTTTTATTAAGCTATGCAGAAACGGAACTCAATTTAGCAGAAGCTGTAGAAAGAGGTTATAATGTTGGAGGAACCGCAATAACGCATTACAATAACGGAATCACCGCTTCTGTTTTGCAGTGGAAAGGAACACAAAACAGTGCAGAACTTTATATCGCACAACCTGCTATAAATTACCTTACTGCGCCTGGCACATTCAAACAAAAAATTGGCATCCAAAAATGGCTCGCCTTGTATAATAGAGGTTGGGATGCGTGGATCGAACAAAGGAGATTAGATTATCCGGCACTTGTGGCTCCGGCTACTGCCTTAAGTGCATATCCTTTTCGTTTTACGTATCCTGTAAATGAAGGTAATACAAATGGCGCTAATGTAACAGCTGCGGGTACTGCAATTGGCGGTAACTTGGTTACTACTAAATTATTCTTTGATAAGTTTTAATCTCGTTTTTAAAACCTTTAAGAAACGGGCTGCTTTTCATCAAGCAGCCCGTTTTATTATTTATGGATACTGTTTTTAGCACTATAAAATTGATATATGCACCTATTAATTGAAAAATAAGTTTAATCTGACCAAACCCCTATCTCCACCAACTCCTCCAAAATCCCCACCAACTCGCTCACACACTTATCCGCATTGGTTTTGCTGTGCGCCGGGAAAGCAATAGCCTTGCGAAAAGCTACCGAAGTCACTCCCGATAATTCAATAGCTGCGTTTACTTCCTTTTCCAATACTTTCATCACCGTAATCACTGCTTTTGGCTGAATAAAAGCCATCCGTTCGCTTAGCGGTTTAGTGCCGTCTGTCCTTACTTGTTGACGAACTTCCGGCGGTAAACCATTGATCATATCCGGGCACAAATAATCTACATAACAGCCATTTTCTTTAAAAAAAACAAGGAATTCTTCATGGCTTTTAAATTCCCCAAAAACCTGCGCAAATGCTTCTTTTACCGCCCTAAAAACATTAGAGTTTTTGCGGTAAAAGAACATATTTCCGGGTTGTACCGCTTCTTCTACAAACAGCATTTTTATGGTTTCCGGCTGATACTGCTGCCTGATTTGGTTTAGGGCTTCTGTCATTTTTAAAAAATGCAGTTATGCTGGTTATGTTTTAAGCCTCACCCTAAATCCCTCTCCAAAAGAGAGGGACTTGAAAAACTGGCGTAGCTACCCTCCCTTGGAGAAGGGTTTGGGCGTGCCTTTTAGCAAATATTTAACCAACTTGTTCAAACTTTTTCTATCGTTGTGTTGCATACTTCTTTTATCGGCATAAAAACAGCATCTTGCAATACCAATTGAAAACTTTCTGCTATGAAATTACAAACACGAAGAAATTTCATCAAATCTACTGGTGCGCTGGCTGCCGGTGCTGCATTAGTTTCTGTTCCGGCTTCCTCCAAACCAAATCCCCTCCCTACTGTTGCTGCTCCCATGTATAGTTCGCCCAATTTCAACGGCAAAGTTTTTGTTAATCCCATTCCTACTCAAACCGGTTTATCTTCCAGCATTTTCAAGGTTTTAGCAGAATATACCAAAGATCACCCCAATAGAACTCCCCGCATTCAGCCCGGCCCTTTTCCGGTCGATCTTCCGCTTTTAAATACATTGCCTGTAAATACTTTGCGCATCACTTTAATCGGTCATTCCTCTTTATTGATCGAGATCGATGGAAAACGTATTTTGACGGATCCGGTTTGGGTAAAACGCGCTTCGCCTTTTCAGTTTTTTGGTCCCGAACGGTTTTTTCCGGCACCAATTACACTAAAAGACTTGCCTCCGATAGATGCCATTATTATCTCCCACGATCATTTCGATCATTTGGATGAAGCAACCGTAAAAATACTCGGTAAAAGAAGCATTCCGTTTTTCTGTTCGCTGGGTGTTGGCAAAATATTGGAAGATTGGGGCATCAACAAGAACCAAATTACAGAATTCGACTGGTGGCAGGAGAAAGAAATCTGGCCTGGTTTTAAACTAACTGCTGCTCCGGCCCGGCATTTTTCTGGTAGGGGAATTACCAACAGAAATACTACACTTTGGGCTTCTTATATCATCAAAGGCCCGAAACATAAAGTTTATTTCGGTGCCGATTCTGGCATGCACCCGCTGTTTAAAACCATTGGAGAAAAGTACGGCCCTTTTGATGTGGCCATGCTGGAAATCGGCGCCTACAACGATCTTTGGAAAGACATACACATGGGGCCGGATAACGCTTCGGATGCTTTTCTCGCTTTAAATGCCAATTTGATGATGCCGATCCACTGGGGCTTGTTCAACCTGGCTTTCCATACTTGGACACAACCTGTTGAAAGGCTGCTCGAAATCGCCCCGCAAAAAAAGATTCCACTATTAGTGCCGCAGCCTGGAGAAACTTACACTTATGACGGGCAACCCTACATAAACAAATGGTGGGAAGCTTTTAAATAGATGGACAAAAAACTCTTCAAAGCCTATCTCTCCGAACTTATGGGCACAGCTTTACTGGTTTTAGTGGGGCTATCTGTCGTGATCTTTATTAACGGAAAAGGTTCCCCCGTCATCAAACTTATTCCTGACCCTGGGACAAGAAGGGCCATAAGCGGGTTTTTATTTGGCACAACCGGCTGTTTGATCGCGCTTTCTACGGTAGGAAAAATAAGCGGTGCCCATATTAACCCTATCGTAAGTATCGCTTTCTGGCTTCGTAAAACCATGCAGTTTAAAAATATGCTGGGTTATGTTATTGCGCAAATGGCCGGCGCGGCAATTGGTTGTTTGCCTCTGTTGTTTTGGGGCGGACAAGGCAGAAGCGTGGAATTTGGGGCAACGATACCGCTGCAAATCCATGCTGCTTTTATCGGTGAAATATGGACAACCTTTTGTTTGATCGCCGTTATCCTATTTTTTACCAGTCATGATAAAATAAAAAATTTTACACCTTTTATGATGCCCATTATTTACTGCGCAATGGTTTATGTGGAAGCACCCCTTTCGGGCACAAGCACTAACCCGGCAAGAAGCTTCGGACCGGCAGTTGTAAGTATGGTTTGGACGGGTTACTGGCTTTACTGGCTGGCCCCGGTTACTGGCATGCTGCTGGCGGTTTTGCTCTTCAATGTCGGTTGGCTGAAACACCTGAAAACAGATGTGGCCAAGTTGTATCATTTTGGAAAATACCGACACATCAGCAATGATCTGTAAGCATTGATGCTTCTTTTATGCCTGTTTTATTCGTGTTTGCGCTGTTTCATTTCCGCTTTGCGCATCGGCATGGCATCAATGATTTGATATAATTTTTCTAAGTTGACGGGTTCGTGCGAACGTATCTTTTCGCCGCCGTCTTTACCTAATAAAATAAAGGTGAAGTTTTGTGTTGATGCTTTGTATTTTTTAAACAAGCTTTCGTTGCCTTTTAAACCAATGACTTCATGTACCTGAATATCCCGTTCTTTTAACCCGGCAGCATCTTTAGCCAACATAGATTTTTGTGCGGTAAAAGAAGCATTGCCACTATGCGCAGAAAATATCCAAATGTCGCGATAGGTTTTTTGTTGTGCCGATAGGTGAGGCGAAGAAAAAAGCAAGATTATTGTGGTTAGGAATAGTTTGGCCATGTTTGGAAACAGGAATTTATTTTAGTTCGGTTGCTTTGCTAAAATTGCCAGGGCCTTTTAGGCCGTGGCCGTATAATAAATTCAGTTATTGGCTTTAGCCAAATCACTTTTGCAAATGAAATACACAATTAGGAACCATGGTTTTGTAATTCGTTTTTTGGCTAAAGCCTGATATTTGCTGTTCTTTAATCCA
>JAABUQ010006564.1_pt1 | contig 17546 bp, 13 predicted proteins | sample 5560001 | NCBI WGS metagenome assembly JAABUQ01 (sample SAMN10711888, study PRJNA513371) | rock metagenome | isolation source: Antarctica rocks | place: Antarctica: Victoria Land, Finger Mt nord | collected 2015-12-18
TTTGGCAAACTTATCTTTAAAGATCACTTCCTCACCTGCAACACGTTGACGCTTTACATATTCCTCGATCTCGTTGCCTATGAAACGGTATTCGCCACCAACACGATATGCAGGTAGTTCTCCCTTCAACACAAGTCTGCGCACAGTGACGACATCTACACGTAAAAAATTAGCTACATCTTCAGTAGTCAGCAATGGGTCCATGTTTACACCTCTCTTAAACGTCTTCACCAGTACTATACAATACTATGCATAACTATAAATTACTTTAGCATAAAAGTCAATACTTTAAGTATATACAAGCTATTTTGAACGTTTGCAGGGACCATTATTTGGCCGCTACTTTGTATCAGATGTATACACATCATTTATAACCCAGCTATGCAATGCTACTTTTCTGTGGTATGGTACACTCACGCCCTAAAGCTGTATCGCCCAGATGCTATTGTTTTCCTATACGCCCCAATACGGAGGTATTCAATGAGTGATATTGTGCCTTCTGCCGATGCTGGCATAAGAACCTCTCCACGCATTACGACTGGCTACGCTCGCTACGTTTTCTGGGTCATGTTCCTTATCAGCTTCTTGAATTATTTAGATCGTAACGTGCTCACTGGAGCGGCGAACGTCATAGCCAAAGAACTTGGTTTCAACCTTGATGGCATCGGCTATATAGCATCCGCCTTTCTGATTGTTTACTCCCTCGGCACTCTTCCGTTGGGAATATGGGCTGATCGTGCAAAACGCCGAGATGTGGTTGCTATCACTGTTGCGACGTGGAGTATCATCACTGCCGCTACCGCACTAGCGACGAATTTCACTACACTCTTTCTCTCGCGTATGCTTCTGGGGATCGGCGAGGCAGGCTATTTTCCTGCGGGTACCGCGCTGATGAGCGATTATTTTTGTCGTGAGAAGCGCTCTCGTATCATGAGTTGGTGGAGCATAGCGCAACTTGTTGGTATTCTGGTTGGTTTTGTTATTGGTGGTGCCGTTGCTGGTCTTTATCCTGGTAGCTGGCGACTGGCCTTTATCTTCACAGGCATTCCTGGTTTGCTACTAGCATTTCTCGTATGGCGAGTACGTGAGCCGCGCCGCAATCAGGCAGATGAGGAAGACCATGAGGCGCGTGGAGCTTATATAGCTGCCAAAACAGCACAAGGAGCGGGACATCCCATTGCGGTACCAACCAATGTCTTTGCTCAATTGAGTACCTTGTTGCGTATTAAAACGCTGGTTGTGCTGATTGTGATGCAGATATTTGCCTTCTTTGTGCTTACTGTCAACGTGGTCTTTTTGCCAACATACCTTCAACAGAAGGATACGTTTGGCCTCACTTCTGGACAAGCGGGACTCTTTTCAGGTGCAGTCGTTGTCCTGGCGGGTATGGCGGGTACAGTGCTAGGTGGCTATATGGCCGATTGGTTGAACAAGAGTCATCCGGGCTCACGCATCCTCGTATGCGGAATTGGCTTCTTGCTTGGCGCACCTGCATTCGCAATTGCTGTAACCTTTCATAATCTGCTTGTATTTACTATCTTTTTTGTCATCTCAACACTCTTACTCACGCTCTATACAGGTCCTAGCACAGCTGCAACACAGGACGTTGTGCCATCAACCCTACGCGCCTCAGCAGTTGCAGTCTCGCTGCTCATCGCCCACTTGTTAGGCGATGCGTTTTCGCCTACGCTGGTAGGGGTACTCGCGACAAGTTTTGATCCAACACATGGTCATCATTTCGTTGCAGGTATAGCGGGTCAAGACCTGAGCATTGCCCTATTGGTGACGTGTACACCAGCACTTGCCATCGCAGGTCTCATTGGCCTCTTCGGTGCTCACTGGATGAAAGATGATATCGTTGCCGCAGAGGAGGCTGATAGGGTTGCAAGAGGGTAAAGGTTTGTGGTGCAATACTCTTACGAGACATTGCAACATAAGGAACATCTCTATTTTTAGAGTTAGCAAGGAATTCTTCCATGATTCATTTTTACGAACTCTCACAGTTGGATGCTGCACAGTATACACGTTTGTTACGTCGCGCAGAGATCGAGATTGACGATCTTATCGATTATGTACGCCCAATAGTACGCGATGTACGGGACCGAGGTGACGTGGCCTTGATCGAGTACATGGAGAAGTTTGATCAAATACAACTTACTCCCGAACGCTTACGCGTGAGTCGAGAAGAAATCGAACAGGCACATCATAAACTCAACACGGACGTATACACAGCGATACAACACGCTATTTCCAACGTACATGCACTACATGAGCAACAGATGCCAGCGCAACAGACATTCACACAGGTTGCTCCTGGTGTTATGGTAGGCGAAAAGGTTACGCCGATTACGAGTGTGGCACTGTGTGTTCCTGGGCGCAAAGGTATTTTTCCATCTGTTATGTATATGCTGGCAACACCTGCTCATATCGCGGGTGTACAGCGGATTGTTGTGTGCACACCACCTGGACTTGATGGCACTATCGATCCTGCTTTACTCGTTGCCGCCGACTTATGTGGTGTTCATGAAATCTATCGCATTGGAGGACCACATGCTATCGCTGCACTCGCTTATGGAACAGAGACTATACAGCGGGTCCACAAAATCACTGGCCCTGGCAACACGTATGTCTCAGCAGCAAAACGTTTGTTATGTGGTATTGTCGATGTAGGACTTCCCGCCGGGCCGAGCGAGTCTATTCTTCTTGCCGATGAAAATGCTAACCCCGAACTGGTGGCGCGCGACCTGCTGATCGAGGCGGAGCATGGTCCTGACTCATCCAGTTTGCTGGTGACGAATAGCCGCACTCTTGTTGATGCTGTACTTCCATTGCTTTCGGAAAAGATGGCAGCACTGCCTGAACCCCGTCAGACATTCTGTCGTGCAGGGTTTGAGTCAGAAAAGGGAACAGGGGGTATTCTACTGACTGAGACCATGCAGCAGGCCATCACGTTCGCGAATGAGTACGCGCCTGAGCACCTCGAAGTGCTGGTACAGGAACCATTCGCTCTACTTGGGAGCTTGAGAAACGCGGGCGAAATCCTGCTTGGGCCGTACACGCCTTTTTGCATAGGTAATTATAGTGCTGGCACCAATGCGATTCTTCCAACAGGGGGCTTCGCACACACGTACTCCTGCACATCGGTCTACGATTTCCTGAAACGTACAGGCGTAGCATATGTTACCGAGGAAGGCTATGGGCCTTTGAGCGAGACGACGCGTCGCCTGGCAGAGTTTGAGGGTTTTCCCGCACACGCCAACGCGGTGATAAAGCGCCAAGTGTCGTCCAAACAAACGTCAAAAGCATAACAATTAACGTCAGAATCGTCGCCTGTTGCAGCAGAGTAATAGCGTTACGGGCGGCGATTCCTTGTCCAAGCTTTGTGCTTGCTTGTAAGGGCAAGTTTGCGCTATCACTGACCTCTACAACAGCATCATTGCCCTCCTGTGCAACGTAAACGCGTTGTAGTACGGGGTCTGCTTCAACACCGTCAGGCGCTTTGCCCACGCGTAGTGTTCCTAGCACATCGAATGTCTTGCCGTCAATGACTGTGATAGTAGTTCCAGCGTTGTGGGTCTGACCGCCTTCGTCGTCACCTTCGGTTGCAACATAAATGCGTCCTGTGGCAGTGTTGAACGCAACACCTTCAGGATAAGGAGTAACAGGAATACGCGCTTGTACAATATTTTTATTACCATCGACAACATCTAATTCCTGCCCACCTGCACATACAATATAGACGCGTCCCGTTACTTCATCGACACGCAATGGTTGTAGAGGTGTCTTTGCGAGTTGTAGTGTCGTAAGTGTATGCAGAGTTGTCTCATCAATGATGGAAAGCGTATGTGTAGCAACATCCGCGACATAGAGTCTTCCCAGGTGACTATTTACGCCAAGTCCTTGTGGATGTGTTCCTACATGAAGTAGTGATGTTGTAGCTTGTATTGGTCCTCGTTGCCATCCTGCTTGCACGGTAAACATGTATACAGTGCCCTCGTCGCTACTCGAAACGTAGACGACATGGCGTTGTGTATCGAGTGCAACACTGTTATCGCCGAGACCTGTGTGCAAGGTTGCCAGTGTTTGCCCTGTCGCTCCATCGAGTATAAATAGGTCGCCCTGTTTGCGATTATAGAAGTTTGCCGCCACAAAGACGCGATGGCTTACGCTATCCACCTGGACATCGGTTGCCACGTCACCAAATGTAGCACGCCAGCGCACGACGCCGCGAAGAGGATCGAAGGCGACAACAAGCCCAGGACCCTCATGAGCAATGTACAGCAGGTGTGTCTGTGTATCAACCGCCATTGCCTCTGGACTCTTCCCCGAATGCAGCGAGCCAACAATGGGAAAGCCATCAGCGTGTGCTGATAGAGGAAACATAATGACTATAAGCAATACTGCAAGAGAAAGAGTATAAAGGCGATGTATCATTTTTTACCCGCGTTTTCCATATCTATAATCGCGTTATGTGTACTTAATGAAAATTCCTAAAAGCAAGATGCTAACCGCATATCCTCACTCTATTAAAACATATATTTGCCTTGTTTAAACAAGCTTAATTTTCTAACGAATTTATGGTAATAGTAACAACTATAGAGACACAGAGAGGAGTACAACCGCGATGTTGTACTCCTCTCTGTGTCTCTATAAGCATAGTACTAAATAGCTGTTTTGATATGTTGCTCAGCGAGAGTGAGCAACACACTATAGTAGACGACGTGCATTACAAAAAGTTACTTCCACTACTCTGGTGCGGTTTGCGAGAATGTTTTCGCTTCGGTAATCCACGTATTAATCTCTTCAACGGTTGGGGTATGATGGGCTAGTTTCTGCTTTGCTTGCAGGTCTGACAGAGTCTTGTGCAGGTTGTCGGCCTTGCGGTGTTGCAATTCTTTGCAGCTATTGACGCCCGCCTCTTCGAGCAGGTGAGACAACGCCTCGCCAACGCCCTTTAAGCGCATGAGGTCAGCGCGATTCGCCAATTCTTTAATTGCGGACGATGTTGTCCCTGTCTTTTGCGCGAGAGCAGCACGTTGCTTCTCAGTCTTTGAGTGCTCAAGCAGTTGTTCCGTGTTCTTGATACCTTCGGCCTCCAGCTTAGTATGAAGTTCGGGGGTCATGCCTCTAAGCTTGCCAATTGGATCGCTCATGAATAGTTCCCTTTCTTTCTATAAAATGTGAAGACATAAGCAGAACGCTTACAATATCTTACCACATCCAAAGATATTCGTTCTGTCTGATACCTCTGATAGTGTGAAGGACCCACTGCTCAGACTGAGAAAGATATGTTATAATGCCTCCAATATGAGACCACATAGCGGGTGGTAAAAAATGTTAGACTGCACTTCATACTCTATGTATGCCCTATCCGCTATGCCCAATGAGAAGTTCAGTCAGTATAGAGTGGTGCAACAAATATATGGCAAGCAATTATTCGTATGACCCAAAGAATGTATCATCCATGAGTAATTCTTCTACCCCTGCAAGCGGCCCCAGCGGGACCGAGCCAGAATTTGTTTTACCTTCGCCGACGCCATCCACTCCAAATTCCAACATTACGCCTGTACAATCTATGGCTTCAGGACAATCATTGACGCCCTCTGCAAATGGAGAGCGTGCAAGTAGCCAGCAACGCCTTTCTCCTGGAACAGAGCTATCCGACGGGAAACGGTATCGCATCGAGCGCGTGGTGGCAACGGGTGGAATGGGCGCAGTGTATCGCGCCCTCGACAAACGTTTTAACAAACCCTGTGCGGTGAAAGAGATGCTAGATGATTTTCAGAGCGAGAGTGAACGTGCCCAATCTGTCGAGTGGTTCTCACGTGAGGCTTCGCTCTTGCTTGAACTCAACCATCAGTGCATTCCACGTGTGCGTGATTTCTTTATCGATGATGGCAGGCACTATCTAGTGATGGACTTTATCGAAGGTCGTACAATGGGCGCAGTCCTAGAGCAGGAGGCCATTGTTGCAGGAGTAAATGGGGCGCGGGGCATTACAGAGGCACGCGCTCGTCACTGGGGACAGCAAATTTGCAATGTGCTTAATTATCTGCATCGCCTCTCACCCCCAATTATTTTCCGTGATCTCAAGCCAACGAATATTATGGTGACAAATAACGACGACATCAAATTAATCGACTTTGGGATTGCACGTACCTTTCAATCACAGCGTCAAGCTACGATTATTATGACCGTTGGTTATGCACCGCAAGAGCAATTGATTGGCAACCCAGAACCGAGAAGCGATCTCTATGCACTGGGTGCGACACTTTATAGAGTGCTGACACACCACGATGCATCAAATAACAAACCAACAATTTTCTCGTTTCCAGTGCTACGCTCACTGCGTCCAGACATGACACCTGCTTTTGAGCAGGTTATTATGCGAGCGCTGGCGATGTTCCCAGACCAACGCTGGCCTAATGCAGCCGAGATGGAGCGAGCAATTATCAATCTACCACCACTTCCTCCTGGCTTACCAGTGCCCGTACCAGGACCTAGTAGAGTCGAACCACGACCGCTAGCAAATCCAAATACTCCCAATAACGTTAGACCATCAGGAACGAACCTTGTTCCTGATGGTCCATCACAACAACTAGGAGTCAATGGTCCCGCGGGTCAACAAATTATAGCGGCAACAAATCATATTGCCGCAGGGCGAGTAAATGAGGCATATGCATCAGTACAACGCGCCTACGGTCTTGAGCCAAACAATGCACTTGTTCACAAGCTGTTTGGGCAAGTATTTGCACGGCGTCAGCAAACCGATCCTGCGGTGCAAGCATACAGTCGATCATTGCAATTGAACGTTGAGGATGCCGAAACACACAAGCTACTCGGGGATGTCTGGCTCTTCTTGCGCCAACAGCCATTACCGGCCATCACAGAATACGTGCAATCGCTACGCTTCAATCCAAGAGATTACGAGGCACACCAGCGGTTAGCGCAAAGTTATGAGCGAACGAATCAGCTTGACCTTGCCCTGAGAGAATACCAAGAAGCGGTGCGACTTGCCCCAAAACAACCAAACATGGTAGGACCGCTCTATTTTGCACTCGGTCAACTTGCGATGCGCCTCAACTTGTTTCAGATTGCGGAACAAGCATTTGTACAAGTGCTTATGATTAACGCCGCAGACTATCAAGCACGCTTCCTATTAAGCCAGGCATATGAGAAGCAAAACAAGTTAGAGGATGCATTCCGAGAGTGTTCTTATGTTGTAGGGCCTTTGGGCCAGAGTAATCCAGCAGTGCCACAACTGTATCAACGCCTTCGTGTACAACTCGGACGCTAAAATTATGCTAGACCCAATGAGGGAGAACATATTCATGAGTACGTATCTCACTAAGCGAAAGGGTACCAGGCTAACTGGCTGGGTGTCGTACTGCGTCACATACTGTGTACTCTCTGGTCTTATCGCAGTTCTGCTTACGCTTCTTCTATCTCCTGTCGCCTCAGCAGCGAAAAAAGACGATATGCTGCATAAGGAATATCTTGCTCGTACAGGTGTTTCTGTAGTACGTATCGTCGCAACATATGGACTTCAAAAGTCTGGAAGCAGCAGTATTCCGCTTACACCAACGGCAACTTCGACAAAGCCCAAAAGTAATGTAGACGTACCACCAATCACGTGTACAGGCCTGGGTGTTATCGTGGCAGGTGTGGGGCAAACAGTATGGGTAGTGACTGATGGCTCTCTTGTCAGTACGAGTGGCTTAACCTGCAAACAAATGGGGCCGACGCATATCGTTGATAAGCAATTACAATTAAATACACTCAATGTGTATGTGAACGATGCATATAACAGCACAGCATCTCGTACTATGCTTTCAGGAGATATAAAAAGTGTTCATTGTAATGCTCCTGAAAATTGTAGTGATGGTGCTTCGCTCTTCTCGTTTCAGAGTACTAGAGTCCTTCCAGCAATTCAACTTCCTGATGCTACTAGCACAACATCAACTGATACAGCAATCATTCAACTCAGTCAGTCTCTCACGAACACAGCAATCCCAACGACGATAATTAATGTACAGCAATACCTCATGCCCACAGCGTCTTTAATCACAGGGACAACAGGTGAAACAGCGAGCATCACTAATGATCTTGAAGGTGGTACTCCAATCGTTGATCCCCAGGGGTTTATCAACGGGATCTATCTCAAAGATACAGCCCAACAACCAAAGATTTTTAAGGCAATAGGGATCACAACGCTTCTCAAAGAGGGTCAAGGCATACTCAGCGATTCAACCGCAAACAATGTCTCTACGCACTGGAATAGTGGTATCTCTGAATACTACCAGGGGTCAAGTTCCTACGGTAAGGCAAATAGTGACTTTAAACAAGCCTATAGTGCCAGCAACAATCAATTTCAGGGCGCACAGCAATTCATTCAAGCGACGAACCCGGGAGGTACGTCGTCAGGAGCAGATGAAACACCAAATGGTCTAAGACTGCCTGGCGGTATTTCTGTACCTTACTGGTTGCTTGCAGTCGTCATTGTTGGAGTAATTGCCCTTCTCCTGCTCCTATTTCTACTTAATTCACTTTTTAGAAGTGCGAGGCGTCATAAGGACTTTGTAGAGGCTGATAAACAGGCAACAATCCAAGCACAACAAATACAGGAGATGGAGGCACAAAAGGCATCCGTTCAATCAGCAGCATCTATGGTGCAGCAGCCAGTACAGCAAGTGGTCCCACATCCTGTTCAACAAGGTGCGAATGACATAGTAAATGTACCAACACTTGTTCCGCTTTCAACTGCACCTGTTGCTCCCGCACAGCCAACCGCGATTGCAGATTACCCCACTATTGATATGAGCGAGGTAAAGCACGACGGGATGCTGAATATGGACAAAACGCAACCGCTGCCACCAAGCCTACAAGATACAGTTACAAGCCTGCAAAGCACAGTTAAAGGTGGGGAAGAACACGTAGGATTTGAGGTCATCACAAGTACCGACCCAGGAATCAAACGCAAGTACAAGCCTAATGAAGACAGTTTGTTTGCAGTCCGGGGGATACGTAGCGTGACTGGACATATGCAGCCGATCGGCCTATTCGTGGTCGCAGACGGTATGGGGGGGCATGCAAATGGACAGGACGCCAGCCGTCTCGCTATTCAGACCATCATTGACTATGTACTTCCACGCCTTGTACATGGGGAAGATACAAGAGAAACAGCAGAAAAACTTCTGGTTGACAGCGTACAACTAGCAAATCAGGCAGTGCATCAACACAACCTGGAGAACAATGCCGACATGGGTACCACGGTAACCGCAACACTGGTTGTTGACGCAACAGCATACGTTGCCAACGTCGGCGATAGTCGTACCTATCTTTATCATACATCTAATGGATTGGTAAAGGTAACGCGCGACCACTCCGTTGTCGCTAGCCTTGTAGATGCGGGTATTATCAAGCCCGACGACATCTATACTCACCCTAAGCGCAACCAGATTTATCGTAGTTTAGGTGAAAAGCCTTTTGTCGAAGTTGATCCCTTCACAGTGCAATTACAACCGGGCGACAAGTTGCTACTTTGCTCTGATGGCTTATGGGACATGGTGCGTGACCCAGAGATTCAGCGCGTGTTGGAAACGCCAGTCCCTGAGCCACAACAGCTTGGTGATGATCTTATTCAAGCTGCCCTGAACGGTGGTGGCGAGGACAATGTAAGTGTGATTGTGATCAATGTTGTTGATCGTGTGCCAAAGCAACCGAAGCCAGGACTGGAGATCATTTACGTACAAGATAACATAAAGATGCCCCCCTTAAGTAAGTAGGAGTTCGTGTAAAGGCGGTTGAGAGCTTAGGCTCTCAACCGCCTTTACACGAACTCCTAAATAATAAAATTGTCGCACTTTCCTCTCTGTGCTATAATCAATGCAGCATCTTCTAGCCTTTGCTAATGAGGTTTTGAAGACAACCGTTGGGAGGAATTTCTTATGGCAGTAAATATTGGATATCTTTATGCTGGCATCTTGTTAGCAGGCGGTTTTGTGTTCGTGATAGCCGCAACTGTTTTCGCTAACTTGATCTCGCCACATAATAGAACAAAGGAAAAACTCCAGACCTACGAGTCTGGCGAAACGCCTATTGGTTCAGCATGGGTACAATATCCGCTGGGATTCTACATTTTCGCACTACTCTTTGTTGCATTTGATGTTGATATCGTGTTTATTATCGCATGGGCAATCATTTTCAAACAATTAAGTTTCTTTGGCTTTTTTGAAATTCTTTTCTTTATTGTTGTACTTGCACTAGGCCTCGTCTATGCGTGGCGTAAAGGAGTGACACGATGGATTTAGTGCCACGTTCAACAAATATTCCTAGCGCAACAACTGGATATCGGAATCAAAATGCGGCTCTTGCGCGTGACCTTGCTCCTATTGCACAGATTACGGGGAAGGCTGTTGCACCTAAGACCTTAAAGGGTGATTATCTTGCGCTGGATATCGACCGTGAGAATCTCGTCGCGGTCTGCCGTTTCTTACGCGACCAGCTTGGTTTTGACCTGCTTGTGTGTATTTCTGGTGTTGACATGCTCGACCACCTGGAGACGGTATATCATCTCCGCTCAACTACACGGGGCCAGTTGCTACAGCTAAAAGTGCGTATCGATCACGAAAAGCCAGAGGTTGACAGCATCGTCTCGGTTTGGCCCACAGCAAATTGGCTAGAGCGCGAGACCTACGACATGTTTGGTATTCGTTTTACGGGACATCCTGATCTACGTCGTATGTTGTTGGATGACGATTTTGAGGGTTATCCTCTGCTCAAGGGCTTCCATCAGGTACCACTAACGGTTAAACCACGCGCTACAACACAGGTGGACCCCAATATGGCAGTGGCAGGAAAATTTCAGCAGCAGCGTGTCGAGCATGTTGTACAGAAGAAAGTAGGCCAGGGACAGGAAGAGCGTCTCCATCCCGGCACACCAACTTTCGGACACACTGGAGAAGAGCAGCAAAGGCCAGCCAACCAGAACGAGTCTAATCCAGAAGGTCAATCTGTAACAGGAACATCTTCAGATAAAGGGAAAGACACGCAGGATAAGAGCGGTATACGAGTCGGTAACGAGCAAGCTTAATGCCAAAGACAAAAGCACGCAAACGTACACAACAAAAGAGCGAAGCCAGTGGAGCAAGACAAATACAGCAAAGAGGTAACGCCTCAGTCCCTCGCGGCAGAAGTGTTGCACCTGGCACCGCAGTTGCTTCGGGTATGGAGGCGGCGCAGGGTATGCTTATGCCAGCATTTGTTGCGTTAGGATGCTGGGGATTAGCGATTTCGTTTCTCTTCTTCTTTCCCGATCCTAATCATGTGCTCTATGGAGGCATGGCGGCGGCAATGGGTCTGATCTGGTCGATTATCGTTGGGTTACGTATCTCGCGTATGCTGCGGATGAGTCGCGAAGGACGGATATACAAATAATACTGAGTATACGTACTACATACAACAACGTCAATTACGTATAACAATGTGAACTGAGACAGAGGAATTACATGGCTACAGAATCAGATATAAGCATACGAGATGGCTCGCCTACAGATGAGCCTGAGGGTATAAAGTCACAAGAGATGTTGCTCAACATGGGACCGCAACATCCCAGCACACATGGTGTGTTGCGTCTTGTGTTGTCGCTTGAAGGTGAAACTGTCACCGATTGCACTCCTGTGATTGGCTATCTCCACCGTGGTATCGAAAAAATTCTAGAAAATCGTCCGATTATGGGTGGTATCCGCTATATGGATAACGCCGATTACCTGTCTCCTATGCTCAACGAGATCGCCTATGCAGGTGCGGTTGAGCAAGAGATGGGCATAGATGCTCCGCGACGCGCACAGTATATTCGCTTGCTCGTTGGTGAGATGCAACGTATTGCCAGTCACCTTGTCGCAGTCGGAACATATCTACTAGACCTTGGCGCATTTACGCCGGTTATCTATGCATTCCGTGACCGTGAAGGCATTATGGGACTTTTCGAGGCCCTTACTGGTAGTCGCTTTAACGTTAACTATCAGCGTATTGGTGGCGTCCTGCACGACTTTCCCAAAAACTGGCTCACGGAATGTTCGGCATTCATCGATCAGTTAGAGAAAAACATGGTCGAATTCAAAGAATTGGTCACAGGCAATGAAATTTTTCTGTCGCGTACTCAAGGCGTCGGCTATATTGACCAGCAACAGGCTATTGCGTATGGGTTAACAGGACCTATGCTGCGTGGTAGTGGCGTCAATTGGGACCTACGTGTAAACCGTCCATATATGGCATACCGTGAGGTACCAGTCAATATGCAGGTACGTCAAGAAGGTGACTGTTTTGCACGCTATCAGGTAAAGATGCAAGAGATTGATGAGAGTATTCGTCTCTGCCGGGTTGCCATTGACAAGATGCCTGGCGGGGCAATTAGCGTGCGTACTCCTATCGCGTTGCGTCCACAACGTGGTGAAACCTACTTTGCTATCGAAAGTAGTAAAGGTGAGTTGGGAGTCTACTTTATCAGCGATGGAAGCGAGTATCCCTGGCGTGCTAAGCTGCGTGGCCCATCGTTTGTCAATTTGCAGATACTGCCAGAGTTACTACGCGGGCACAAAATGGGCGATGTTGTAGCAATTATTGGAAGTTTGGACCTCGTTTTAGGTGAGGTTGATCGCTAAACTGAACTCCTGAACAGGTATAGATGTTATACCTGTTCTCATTTTTCTTCTTGGAGTTATCCATGTATACAATTTTGATTGCAGATGACGTAGGCACGCAACTGCTGCATGGGATTTTTTCCTGGGCATTCTTGCAGTTTATTGTCGCCTTAGCTTCTATCTTCGGTTTTGTTTTGACCAGTGCCGCCATTCTCGTTTTTGCCGAGCGTAAGATTATGGCTTGGATGCAGGACCGTCTTGGACCAATCCATACTGGCCCTTATGGACTCTTGCAGTCGGTAGCGGATGTGGGTAAACTGCTGCTCAAAGAAGATATTCATGCCACTACCAGTGACAAGGCAGTCTTCTTATTAGCGCCTTCTGTCTTTATCGCTCCAGTAATAGCTGCATTCGCGGTGCTTCCACTTTCCCCTTATGTTGGAATACCAGGGACTGCACTTGCAACGGGTCTCGTCTATCTGGTTGCGATGAGTTCTATCGATGTAATTGGCGTCATGATGGCCGGTTGGGGTTCTAACAGCAAATATTCGCTTATGGGTGGTCTGCGTGCTGCCGCACAAATGATCTCATATGAGTTACCACTTATATTGGCACTTGTTAGTGTTGTGATGTTTACAAGTGTTCTTAAGAATGATGGTATTGGCACAATTTCTATCCGCGAAATTATGAATTTTCAGAATGTCTGGCATAAAACGGGCGTACCAGTACTTGACTTTCTCTTCGATGGCTTTACACCATGGTCATGGTTCTTCCTATTCCAGCCTTTGATGCTCGTCATCTACTACGTCTGCGGATTAGCAGAAACAAACCGCGCGCCCTTTGACTTTCCAGAAGCTGAGTCAGAGCTAGTAGCAGGCTATCTCACTGAATATAGTGGCATGCGCTGGGCCATGTTCTTCTTGGGTGAATATGGAAATATGACGATTGTGTCAGCTATTACCACGTTCCTCTTCCTGGGTGGCTGGAGCGGTCCTGGCGTCAACTTCCTGACTGGCCTCAATAATCCATTGTGGGGACTTGTAGGAAATATCCTGGCGCTCGGCTACTTTATCCTCAAAGTATATGGTATGTGCTTCATCTTCATCTGGGTGCGTAGCACGCTACCACGTCTCCGTCCTGATCAGTTGATGCAATTCGCCTGGTTGATTCTGATACCGATTACATTGGGAAACATCCTGTTCACAGGTTTGGCCTATCTGATCATTGATAGTCTTGGATTACCAACGTGGGTATTCCTAACAGTTATTGCAGCAATTAACTGGGCCGCACTGTTTGGCTTCATCCAATTGGTCACGCGTGTAACAGTCTCCTCAACACGTCGCGCGCAGGCACCTTCTATCCGCGCACGACAACGTGCTGCCTCAGTTCCGTCAGCAGCACTACCACTGCGTGATGCTGTACCAGCGCGTGTTGCCCTACCACAGGGTAGTAGTACAGCAACAATGGTCAATAATAGAGAGTAGTTTTCAGAATGAAAATACTTGTGCTAAACGCTGGCTCAAGTAGTCAGAAGAGTCGGGTGTATGAGATTGGTGAGACACTGCCAGACTCTGCACCTAAACCATTGTGGGCAGCCGATGCCGATTGGACAAAGGAAAAGGGGTCGGCAGAGTTGGATATTTCAACGAGCAGTGGCAAAAAGGTGCAACAAGAGGTTTCGGCGGATTCACGCCCAGAGGTAACCGAGCAAATGCTCAAGACAATATGGAGTGGCGAGATGCAGGTTCTTGACGCGCCCTCGGATATTGATATGGTGGGGCACCGCGTCGTGCATGGTGGACCTGATTATCGCGAGAGTGTGTATATTACTCAGCAGGTCAAAGAGGATATTCAAAAATATGTCTCATACGCGCCGCTACACAATCCTGTGAACCTTGAGGGCATTGATGCAGTTGAACATGTGTTAGGCGATAAGGTACGACAGGTTGCTGTCTTTGATACTGCCTTCCATAAAACGTTGCCTATGCAAACGGTTGTTTATCCTGGTCCTTACGAGTGGTATGAGCAGGGCATTCGTCGTTATGGCTTTCATGGTATCAGTCACCAGTATTGTACTGAGCGCATTGGGCAAATTCTAGAGGAAGACGAGGCACATCTCCGCATTATCAATTGCCACCTCGGCAATGGCTGTTCATTAGCGGCTATACAAAATGGCGAGAGTTTTGATACGACAATGGGTTTTACGCCACTTGAGGGCGTGATGATGGGCAGTCGCTCAGGCACCGTTGATCCCAGCATTCTGATCTACCTGCAACGCGAGAAGGGTTATACCGCCGATCAGTTCGATCAGCTTTTGAATAAAGAGGCGGGACTGAAAGGCATCTCTGGTATTTCCAATGACATGCGCCAGATACATAAGGCGGTAGGAGAAGGAAACGAACGTGCGAAGCTGGCATTCGATATCTACACCTATCGCTTACGCTACTTCATTGGTGCGATGATTGCCGTACTTGATGGTGTCGATGTAATCTCGTTCACAGGTGGTGTCGGTGAGCACGACGATCTTCTACGCGCCGAGGTGTGTAAAGGCTTGAGCTTCCTCAACCTCAAATTGGATGCCGAGAAAAACAAACAGTCACCCGCCGACCAGGAGATTTCCACCGAAGACTCGGATGTACGTGTGCTGATTGTGCATACCGAAGAGGATTGGGAAATTGCTAAGGAGTGCTGGAAGGTGGCGCAGAGGAATAAATAATTGCATATGACGATGTGGAAAATTCTCATCCGTCATGTTTTGCACATTCCCCTGTACTGATGGATATGATTTATCCCAACTGTTGGCTACCACGTAAATGCATCCTGTCGCATCTCCTCCACTACCTCTTGTGCTTCATCCATTGGCATAGGCTCGACACCGTTTGCATCCCCTGCATCGCCGCCTATCTCGATATCCAGCCCCTCCACATCTAACTCACCTGATATGAGCTTGGGTAGGAGCAGGTCGCGTGTACGACGAAGGGTTGCGTTTTTTTGTGCCAAAGTATACACACTGTGAAATAGAGGTGTTGCTAATGCTGAAAACTTAGTAAGTGTTTCTGAGTCTGGTTGAGCAATTAAAAATTTATCAAAACAAGCAACTTGTACACGCTGTCTACCGCTAGCACCCGACATAGATTTAATAGCATTATCTCTAAACTCGTCAGAGCGTGCCATTAAATAAACATATTCTGGACAGAGTGTCCTCGAACGCAAAACAATAAATTCAGTAGAACCAAAAGCTACATCTTCGTTAGAGGGCAAAAATTGAACATATCCAGTTTTGCCGTTCTCGATACAAGGTGTTATGCGAGCAAAAAGAGTGTCTCTGTTTTTGAATTTTGAACCACTATTACCAGCACGACTTTCGATATTTTCAATAAGCATCGAACCATTTAATAGGCTACCCATAGGAACAAAAGGCTTTTCACCTTCCTTAGAAAGTCGTGTTGAAGGGTCTATAAAGACTGCTGAACTTACCTTCACAACCTCCCACTCTTCCGGTATCATCCCAAGGGGGGACTCGACCATAATATTCTTTTCGTGGCCGGGAAAGCGGAAATGCACAAACCATTCGCGGTACAGGGATTGTGCCATGTCTTCTAAGATAGCGATACGGCGCGTGTTGTTCTCGATCAGGTCGTCATAGGCCGAGAGGATGGCGGTAATTTTGCGTTGGGTGGGAAGTGGGGGATACGTTACTCGAATACTACGTATGATACTAGTATTCAAATTAGGCAAAGTAGCACCGATAGCTTGATTAGCTATCCAAGCCACAACTTCTGGTTGTCCTAAAAAGTAGTAAAGAAAGTATGGGTCTAATCTATGCTTTCCCAAACTGATACGTAGACAACCAGTTCCACAAAGCCATCCTGCTTCTCTTTTGGTTACAAGTGCACGTCGCCCTATATCGCCTCTACGACCATAAACTACATCACCTTCTTGCAGTTTATGCTGAGCTAACCTTACAACATTAGCTTCACTTATGCGAGCAATATCCTCAACCGATACTTTACCTTCAACAATGTTCTTGGGCATTACTACTGGAAGACACCTCGCCATATGATACTGGGTCTCCCGAACTTTTGATGATTCAGGAAAACACTGCTTGCTTGTTGACAAATGGAGGGCTATTGAGTAAGCTTGTAGAGCGGCTTTAGCAAAACAGAGAAGTTTGCAAAAACTGTCAAAAATCCTCTCATAGCTCCTCAACCTGGAATCATCAAAAGTTCGGGAGACCCATGATACTTGAAAGGGGTGCGAGGTCAAATTGAGCAAAAAATCAGTAGGATCATCCTCCTCAAATGGCTTTATAAGCCAAAAGAAACACACCTTTTTTGCTCATTTCGACTGCCCGACATTTTCAAGCATCATGGCTCTTCCGCAAAGTTGATGAAACAGAGAAAACGCCGCTTGCTTGTTGACAATCATAGAACCATTGAGTATGCTTGGAGAGCGGCTTCAGCAAAAACAGAGACGTTTGCAAAAACTGTCAAAAACCCTCTCATAGCTCCTCATCCCCGAATCATCAACTTTGCGGAAGACCCAGCATCATATGACGGAGTGTCCTTCCCTTACTGCTGCTCTTGTACTTTCCGAAGTTTTCGCAGTGCGTCACGTATCTCACGTTCCTGATAAGGTTATGACATCTATTATACTTACCTATGCTAAAACTAACAAGACGAGAGGTTCTAGGGTCTCCATCCTTTAGGGGGAAACCGGTAAAAATGTAGGGAGACCGCAAGGGTCTCCCCTACATTTTTACACGGTTCCATGTGTAGGGGAGACCCTTGCGGTCTCCCTGTTGCCCCCGAAGCATGATGGCTCTGCGAGCCAGAGAAGAAGATGAAAATGGGATAGAATGGAGGTGATGAGCAAGCCAAGGTCGGTGTCATGCTGGTACTGTGT
>JAABUQ010006566.1_pt1 | contig 17543 bp, 18 predicted proteins | sample 5560001 | NCBI WGS metagenome assembly JAABUQ01 (sample SAMN10711888, study PRJNA513371) | rock metagenome | isolation source: Antarctica rocks | place: Antarctica: Victoria Land, Finger Mt nord | collected 2015-12-18
ATCGCAGGGGTGATGGTGGAGGTGTACCCGAGTTTGGAGCGGGGCGCGAAGGGGGGGAGGGAGGTGGAGAGAAGGGAGATGGTGTGGGGGCTGGTGAATGTTTGGGTGTCGAGGTGGGCGGGGAGGGTTGTTTAGTGTGAGGGGGGTGGGGGGTGCTTGCTTTGGGTATGCAGTTTCTGACGAGATTGACTGGGCTAGTTGAGGGGCTGGGAGGAGATGAGTATGCCGATGGAGCGAGCAAAAGGACTCAGCGTAGCAAGATTGCTCTCGTTGAAGCATATGGTGTACGGCGAATTGGCCTTCAAATTGCATGTTCGTGGCTTTTCTCGCAGGGTTGAGTAGATGAAAGCTTTTCTAGTGCCTCCTGACGCACGGCGACTGTGATACAAAGGCCGCTTGTCTCGTTTAGAGATTCTCTCATTCAGCCAATGCTTGCATCCCAGCAGTCACACTTCCCATCACCAGCCCTTCATTCACCACTTAGGAGTAGGAGTACCTTGTTTGCCTTTTGGCGGTCCAAAGTCCCATGTATGCTGGTCAGTCGGTTGGCCAAAAGCGCCGGACTGCCAAGAGCTGGAAGTTGCCGAGCCGCTGGCCTGGCCGAAACCGTTGTGCTGTTGGAAACCACCGGTGGGAAAGAGTGGCTTAGGTTCTGCTACTGCCTTGGGTTTCGACTCAACTGGAGGGGGCGTAGCACCCGTACTAGGAGGTGGCGTAGGTTCTCCGCTACTAATACCTAGGAAGCTGGGGAATGGTGCAGTCCCCGCGGCTGCCGGAGGCCGATGGTCTTCGATCTTCGGTTGAGGGATTGGATTGGGGCTAGGCAATTGGTCACCTTTCTTCACTTGAGTGGTTGTCGCATCTTTATGTACTGTCTTTCGCGGCGGCCGGCTAGCAAAGCGTTTGCAGATATCCAGACCAGACCTTAGCACTGTGAGCTTCCGACTTAGCTGTTCGCGCTCAACTTGGCTGTCCTCGGGCTCGCCTGCAATTGATGCGATGAGACTTGCACCCATCTCAAGGATCGAAGTGGGGGTGAGGATCTCGCTGAGACCGGAAAGTAGGCTAGCCTCAACCGCTTGGGCCGCTACGTTGTCGACGAACGTTTTCATTGCGACCTGACAGAGTTAGCTTTGAGCTCTAGTAAAGGCGGACGAAACTGAGGGAAGGCAAATAGGGCGCCGCTGGCAGTAGTCATATCACGTAGTCTCCGTTGACAGTATGCTGCCAGCGACTAAGTGAAGCAGACACGGGAGAGATACAGGCTCGAGAGCTTCCGCTTACCTTGTAGTATGCTTCCATACAAATCAGGATCTCGGAAGCAGCATACTTGTCCATGTCGGCCTCGGTCCGAGACGATAAAGCTGAAATCAAGTCGGATACCTTCAAACTAGCGCCTATTGTCTTAGCAATGTTATCATCCCTGCTTGCGTCGCCGTCGAACAGACTCGGCGATAGTTTGCGTAGGCGATCTGTAACATCCTTTTCGAGACGCTTCTGACGGATTTCTTGGATCGTCTCGGTGAAGTAATGATTGTAAGTGATGGGGTGTCCGCGCGTGAAAGGTATCAGTATCTCGTCCAACTTGAGATTGATCTCTTTCGCACGCTCATGGGTCAGCGGTCCGATTACGTCGTGAAGTAGATTTGAGGCCGTATTTTCGTCTGCCAGGTGAGCCAGAGTCTGCTCAAGGAATATTTCGACAGCGTCGCAGATGTTTTTGATGTGAAGTCTGGCCTTCCCCTCCCAAGGCTGAGACTGGTGATGGAACAGCTCACCTACTATCAGCGGATTAAACATTCCTGGAAGCTCTTTGCCTCTGTTGCGCTTCAAGAGGTCAACGATCTCGCTTTCATACTCGTCGCGTGTGATTGACTTTGAGCTTCTCTGTCTCCCATCCTTTGTCGCAGACCGCTTTTGATCCACAATTCGTCGCCGTTGGCCCTGCGTCCGCATCATCTCCGCGAAATCAACGTTCATATTCTGTACAACAGCACGTAGACGTTTGGAGTCACCCTGGTCCGAACTCAATTCACCGAAGAACGGATCGACATATATCCCATCAACAGCCGCCTTAACCAAGGCTTGAAAGGACTGGCCTATACGCAGGAGGAAAAGTCGTTGTTCGTCGGCGGTGACACGCTTTTCTCCAAGCTTTTCCAGATGTTTCGTGGCGTCTGCGACACCATTCTCGATATCCTCGACCAGTGTTGGAAGCTCAGCTTTGATCTGATTGAGAAGGACCTTGCTTAGCCGCGCCTGTAAAAGAGTTATACCAACCATTGAGCGCGGGAGGTCTTTCCAAACGCCTGCAGAAAAGAACTCGGCTTCCGCTGCGTTCCGTTCTTCGGTTGAAATGTCCCGTGTCTCGTAACTCCGGTTTTTCAGAACGTGCCAACCGAGACGGAATGCAACATCTTCGTTCTTAGCAAGGTCGACAAACGCAGCTTCGCTTTCAGACCCGACCGACAGCGTGTCTGGCTTTGTAATGATCCCCAAGGTGCGATGGCCAGACTTGTCTACCTCTTTGGCAAGCTTGAGAATAATTTGATTGGCATAATCGTTCTTGGCAGAGACGATCGCCAGGATAATGCTTCGAGGGTTTTGCATATACCCACGAACCATATCTGAGACCAGCGCGACATCGGCAGAGCTCTGTACTTTATTCTCCGAGTGGATCAGTCCTGGAAGATCGACGATGGTCAGAGAAGGTCGATCCGGACCAGATATCTCGACCCGAAGCACATCGTTTGAGAATGCGCTAGTTGTTGCAGATATTCCCATGACCGTCTTCGCTCTCTCAACAACAGCTGGGAACTCTTTTAGATCAGCCAGTATCTCACAAAACTGCGAAAGGCGGCTGCATTCCGCCTCCGATCGTGTTTGGCTGGGAACAATCCGTACGGATACGCTAGTGGCGGTAGCTTTGCGAAGAATCACTTCGGTAGCGAAGCGTGTGCAGAGAGTATCCTTAGTGGGGAAAGAGATCCCGGATATGGCCTCCAGGACGGAGCTCTTCCCAGAAGACTGATCGCCACATACTATAAGCTGTGGTAGCGAAACGTAATGGCTGATGCCCTGTGATCGCAGCTTGTCGATCTCGTCCAGCAATTTCAGATGATCGCCTGTCTGCAAAAGGTGCGTTTGATCTTGCTTTTCGCTGGACGCCATCTGGGGAAAAGTGATGTCAGCTCGAGACTGTCACTAGATTCTTGATACGCAAGAGGTCAAGGTAATCATTTTGAACTTACTTTCGACTTAGGTGAGCTGGCTTGCTCTGGATTCGATGAAAACAGAATGTTGATGCTAGGCGAAGTGAGGTGTGACTTCTATGTCACTATCCGCGCCAGCAAAGTCGCGTCGAAACCTGCATCGTTTCAGCAAATGCAGATTTGAGGGTGTAAACAGGTTTGTTGACAGGTGGAGGTTTGGTTATCAATCGACAGGTAGTTCAAGGCACGACAGAGTCTGCAATGAGTACGTGGCAGGCAAGGAATTGCTGCAAATGCAAGATGGAGGTGAAGTCGCGTTCTGCCGAGGTTAGATTACCCGAAAAGCCTTGTGGGGCTGCTAGCGTTTTCCTCGGCAATTGGCTTACCCCTGAAACACTCAAGCCCGACTGCATGATGCCCAAATTGGACCTAAGCAGAACACATCCGCAACATCAAAGCACATATCCTTCGTCTTTTGCTCCATGGGACATCACCCGCAGAACATGATCCCCATGTGACAGGCTCACATTGGCATTTAGCAGACAAGCTGAGGAACAAAGCGCTACCGATGAACAAAATTTCGCTCCTCAACGCGGTCAGAAGACCACCTTGACTGAGGCCGTCGCCATATCAATACTATTGAGGATCAAGCCCTTACGCACCCACAAGGTAAAGTCAAAGCTCTTCCAAGTAGGCTGGCGTTTTCCCTTGAAGAAAGCTTTGAAGCCGTGGCCACATCCCTGAGCCGCGCGCTGAAGAAGTGGCTGCCTCAGTCTTCTGGAGGGTGACACGGAAGGCCGGCAAAGTCACTCCGTTTACTTCGCCATGATCATCGAAAGCGAAATCAAATTGTTGCATGCTTCGTTCCCCATATATGAACGAGTCCACATCATTGATGAGGCAGAAATCGATGACGCCTTTGGAATCTCTGTCGCTCGGCACAACAGTTGCTCTCCAGGACTCAACGCCATCAATTGGGCGAACCTTGGCCGGCACAAGCTGTACCCTGCCTTGGTCGATGTCTCGTTCTCCAGTCATTAGATGGGTAAATTCCCTCAGGAAGTCCGTGCCATTAGATATCCACGACTGGACGACAAGCCCTGAGCTGCCATCAACTTCCAGAGTTAAGGAAGAGTTGAGGGTTGGGGATTTGTAGAAGCCGGAATACTTTTCTTTTGTCTGATCCCTGGCAATTTTCTCCACACCAGTCACAACGGTGGTGATGACTTCGTTGTCAAGCCAGCTGAGAGCTTTGCTGTCTCCGGCAACCAGAATATTGAAGCCCAAGTCGTACTCGGGCATGAGTACGATATGAGAGACGTAGGCGAACAGCGCACCAGCTTTTGTGACAAGTGTAATGCCACGGTCAGTATCTAGTAACAAAGTTGTCGTTCGAAAGATCTCCCACGGCATACCAAAGGTAGCCGTCAGACTAGATGACCATGATCGCGGTTTGAACCACGCATTGGTCGTCGCCTCATCTAGAAGCTCAGAGTTGAGTATACCTCGAAGAAACCTCGAGAGATCAGAAGAGGTGGAATAAATACCACCAGTCCTGGTTGGTTTGAAATTAGCGCATGAAGAATTCGAGTCAATGACCGGAAAGGGGATGCTTACGGATCGTAAGCTCCAGCAACGTAGTACCAATCATTCCTCATTGCTGGAATGACACCTTCAGAGTCTTCGGGTTTTTGCACCGTTGTCTTTCGCATCCCCAATGGCTGCAGTATGCTGCAGTCAAGCGCCTCTTGGTACGTCCTCCCGCTGACTTTTTCCAGCACGAATCCTAGGAGAACAAATGCTATATTGGAGTACGTTGACTGATAATTCGGAGGAAAGACAGGGTTTCTTCTTTTGGAACCCTCGATGATGTCTACATACGAAAAGAGTAAGCTCGCTGTCCAAATGGCGGGCGGACCGCAGGAGTTCACCTTTCTTGAAGCAAGTTTTGCTGGTCACGTGGTTGCTACCACACGTAGGAAGCTCTTCGTCGGACAGTGGAGGCAGTCCGATGCCGACTGCGTCATCGATACCATACCAGGCCTGCTGGACCAATCGATCGCTCAAATCACTTTGACCATCTAGAGGCACGCGTTAATGTGATTATTTCCCACAGTACCCACGGAAGTCACATACATTCTCTAGCAACACCGCTCAATTGACTCGCCAAAGAATCTAGGCTGATCCTGTCCCACTGTGTACCGCCGTCGTTCGATCCTTCAGCGAGCTCAGGGATATACTTCGTCACTGGATCTTTCATACTGAGGTTGCCTTCTTGTTGTTGCAGCAGAATGGCTAGGACAGTGAAGACCTTGGAGATACTCGCAATACGAAAAGCCTTGTCACCATCAACAGTGATATTTTGCGAATCTGGGTACTGTCCCAATTGTGGCGCCGTATGGTACGAACGCCATAGCGTTGTCTTTGCAGACGTGACTTCGATAGCAAATGAGGTCACAGACGTGTTCCATGGCGCGTTGCCATCGCAGACGATCTGAGCAAGGCGAGCCTCGAGACTTTGAAAGATAGATCGGACGTCAATGCCGTCAGGCTTCAATGTGGGCGCGGGAAATGGTTCGCTTGGGTTGATGCACGAGATTGCGAAACCAGAGAACAGAAGCTGGGTCAATATCATAAGTATAGCAGTACAGAGCACAGAACGTGAGCTTGGGTATTTCATTTCTGCGACAGCTCTGAGTTGGCCAAGTTTAGTAAGTGTCGAGAATGCGTGGGGCGAAGTCTTTGAAGTATACAGCAGCTTAAGCACAATTGCGATGATAGATGCAATGGGATTCAAGCTGCGACTACAGTTGCCTTGGAGACATGATGACTCAACAGGCCCCCGACATGCTGCTACTTGATGATCGTGAGGTTCGCGGCAAGTCACACGGTAGTGTCTGTATATTCTAAGGATGATTTTCGCAGCAAAGGTTTGAAAATTCTCGAAAAGCTACAAGGTGGAAGGGATTCCTACTTAGGGCTTGTATAGGGCCGTACTGTATGTCTTGGCACTAAGCCCGTGGTCCCTTCACCTTATGACAGATTTGGACCATTTACTATCTCAGGTCTCCAACGATATTGAAGTCGCACGTTGATGATATTAATTGGTCTCAGAGGTGACCAAAGTACAGCTAAGCAACCAGGTCGCTCTAGACCATTATCTGGGAAATGCGCAATGTAAAACCCACCACCGTGATGGGTCTCCGCTACCGGCATTTGGGCTCGTGTTGCGATTACTTTACCTAAGATATAATCGGAAGAAAAACTCTGATCTACGATCCGACTTCACTTAAGAGAGCTTTTCACGTCAACAATGCGGCCGTAGATAGCTCAGACCTCGTACCCTTCCGTATCGTTTTCGTATATCAGCCGTCAGTGACGAAAGCCTGTCTCTCCGAACCACTGCGCTCCCGTCCCTCTTGTAGTGTCCGTCAAGACTATCCTAGCTATAGAGCCCATACCAGTCATGCCATTTCTTTGTCATAGGGCTGTCCTTTGTTATTTTCCAGACTTATGGGCTCTTGGGTGATTGGCTTCTCAGCTTTTTTTCCCTTGTATTTCGTGCCCTAGTAGTGAATCTCTTCTGGCGGGGGGAAGGACCATGAAGTACTGATTGTGGGGGGTGCGGCTCCGAGGGCCCTGTTGAATATCGCGACGTGGTATGGAACATCATCATCGGCCAGAAGTGGATCGCTGTTTTCGTGCCTATTTTCAATAGCCCAGTAGTGGCGAACTTCTAGACCCTATCTTTGATACTAGGACTCGATATAATTAGGTGATACATGGACTGATCGCAGAGGAATGAGACAGAGCTTCCCGGCGGGCTTTCCCTGTGGCTGTCGTCTCTTGAGCCTTGCTCAGGGCTGATCAATTCATTTACAGGCTTTCGCATCCATTACCATCAATCGGTATGATAATTCTCGCGCTTTGACTCTTCCATGTTGCCAATGCGAAAGCAAAAGATCATGCGTTACTTGCATCGCGCTTGTGGCGCCCAATCGGCCTGGAGCCTGCACCTGTCAGCAGAATCTCAATGCGGAATCTCGATGCGACGGTGCTGAACCTGAGACTTGGCTTGGCATTTAAGCAGTGCACGAGCCGGCGATCAAATGAAAAGTCCAAAGATTGGCTGGATCAAGGTGATGGCTTGGGTCACGACTCACAACGCTCAGACTGGCAGCCGAATGAGGCTCTATAGGATGGAATCTGCCTTGTCTTTCTTGGCACGACCAGATAGTCATTCCGCTGAGCAGTTTGTAAGTGATTGCCTATAGAACATGGAGAGAAACGGGGTATATAGATCGAAATCTCCGCTGGCAGAATTTCGGATAGAAGTGGTTGCAACAGCTTCTCCGCAGACCAGTATTGCTTGATTGTTGCAGGCACGATTCGAATCCAGGCTTTGATTGAGTATTAGACTTCATCAACTGTTCTTTCGCGAGCTTCTCAGTATGGCAGGGCAGACGGACTTCTCTTGTACGCAGAGACATAATCATTTGTCCTTTTGGCGGCTGATCGTGCTCAGTGTACGCGTATGCTCCCAACAAGGGGGCAGCAATAGCCTTCTGCGCCTTTTTTGCAACTACGATGGCCGTCCACACTTTCCAATGTTTGTGAGTGTGTACAATCGGTTTCGGAATATTGACTGACTGTGATTTGACAGCAAATATAAATCCTGGCGTATCACTGGTCCCTTGCCATGGGCGGCACTGCTTTTTGTTGCTGGCTTTGTACTGCGCGTCGTCTCGATATACAAGGATCACGACTTGGGTATCTTCATCGCTGCAGTTGTACTACTTCTAATTGCTCCGTCAGTAAGCCCGATCACTGGTGGTGTCCGCAAGCTAATAGAATTCAGACCTGTCTATTCCCTCATGAACTACATCGTCCTCTCCCGAACATTGTATTACGTCCCATACCTGTCACCGATCCATCTGGGAAGAGTCCTCTCCACATTCATAGGCCTCGATGCTATTGTTGCAGTGTTGACAGGCAACGGAGCTTCACGTATCGCGAATATGCAAGCCACAGTAACCGATGTCAAGGTTGGCCGAGGTCTGATCCGAGCATCAATATTACTGCAGATGGCCTGCTTTGTCGGCTTCATCGCTCTTGAAGCGACCCTTCATCGGCGGCTTGTGAACGCTCGACTTCTCACATCAAAACTAAGAACAATCATCATACTATTATACGCAAGTAGCGCCATAATTATGGTCAGAAACATCTATCGGGTTGTCGACGTCTGGGAGGGCTATACAGGCTACCTCGAAATGCATGAGGCTTTCTTCTACGTCTTCGATGCTGCAGTGATGTTGGCCAATAGTGTGGTGCTGAATGTCTGGCATCCATCGATATACCTGCCGAGCGACAACAAGATATACTTGGCTCGAGACGGCGTTACCGAAAGGCAAGGTCCAGGTTGGGTCGACAAGAGGAACTTCTTGCTGACAATTTTCGATCCATTCGATATTGGAGGTTTGATCAGGAGGAAGGATAACAAGGACAAGTTTTGGGAGGAGCATGGAGCCCCTGTCAACGATATGGAATCCAGTAAGGCTGTCGCATGAATGTCGACGGAACTAACCGCCAGTCGGCTGAAAGACCCTGCACGCCTAGGCAAACGTTGGCAGTCAGGAACCCATCGTCAGAGAACATGGAAGATGAGTTGCAGCCGTATCGGTTCACTAAGTGACATGGACGTTAATCTTCAAAGGCTGTGAGTTGGGTTCAAGGTTAAGAATAACAAAGACGACCAAACCATTCAGAATACTGCAATGGATGGAGTGGATCTTTTTCAACAAAGATCGCACGGACTGCTGATATACAATATATGGGATAATAGCAACATGGTGTAGAAGCCAGACGAGAATAGTCGAAGTTGCCTCATATTTGAACCTGATGGCTTCTTTTGGATACTCTTCTTTCGCGCAGAATGGAATCACATCCGGGGCCATTGTAGGTAGTGTAAGCAGACATCGATAGAATGCAGCTAAGCTCCCCCATACGTGTGGCCGCCATCATCAATCTTGGTCCAGTGGCGCAAAAGAAACCTCTATGGAAGGATATGCACAAAAGGACTCCCATGAAAGTAAGCATCCCGCACCCTGTCAGAGCCACTGTACCCAACAATTCGATGGAGTCACGAATCATTCTTGGCAGCGCAATCAACGAGGGGCAGAACAGGTCCTTTGCGCTGCGATCAGTTTGAAGCTCGAGTCGAAGCTTTGAGGAGACATGTTTCAAGTTCGCATGAGATAGCGTCAACGGGGGGGGGGCTTTGGGACGGTACTCGGTACATCAGAATTGGTGGCGGCCACCAAGAATGCCATGTAGAAGTACCTTCCCTGATTTGCGTTGATTGCGTGCAGTACGTGTTTCCGTCGGCCCCTTGGGTACTGTGGTCTTCGCAGCGGGATGGTAACGGACGTCCTGTTCCGGAAGATTGCTCCGGAGGATGTTGTAGCTTACGACCGAACATTCTGGCGCCACCCTAGTCAATTGCATAAACTTGTATCCGCTGATTTGTTAAATATTCCTAGTGGGCTCTTCCATGGCAGGGATGACGGCACGCGAGAAATGTACAGATAGTTTAGGCGGGGTTTAGCCGAATACGTAGGCTGGGACACCCTGTTGACCTTGAAGACTCTCCGCGAAGGCAGACGCTCATGGTCTTCGTCTGTGCCCGGGAAGACTATAGCGGACTTGTCAGTAAATAATGGCCTCTTCAGTGTACCACTCACGGCCGCATTGTGATGGACCGGTCGACAGGCTCAAGCCCGAGCAAAGTCACAGGTAGGGGGTATAACCCAACTATCACTAGCAGATACTGAGCAGTGCTAGTCGAGTATACCGACCCTTCAAACGTGTATCAGTCGATCTCGCGAGATCTCGCCAAACGATTGCCTCTACGGAATCTCCACTGGAATTCCTCGACCCGACCGTTGCGCTCAATCAAGTCCCTACACGTCGATTTAGTGCCAGATGACAGGAGGCAATCTCAACATACTTCCCCTCCTCCTTCGCGTGAAGGCCTTGGGGTAGCACAGGATGGAACAGGAGATGGCGTATCCGATCGGGCGAAGGGTAATGAGCGCCCTGCATCTGGTGCGGCTTCATCAGCCCGGAAGGAACGAAGGCATCAAATACCTGGGCTCAGAGAGACCCCCTATCTGAAGGTCTACCTGTTACGCTGCGAGGACCTGGATAGTTATAAGACTGTATCAAGAAAGGCTCTGCGCGAATGGGTCAAGGAGCATACGCCGCCTTCTCAGAAGAGCAGCAAGGCGAACAACCAAGAGTATCATGACGCCTTCGAATGGCTTATCATTCATATAATATCGCCCGAAGATAAGGCCGCTCAAAGATCGAACGATACCAAAGCATCGTCGAGGCGCGACCCTTCCCAGCTCGTCGAAAAGATTCGAACCGATTTCAACGGTACATCCAAGTCGGCCGTCGATCGTGTTGCGCAGATCCAGCTGAATGAGGGACAACCTGGGACTACGCCGTTGGGACAGAATCCGCAGGATGGAGACACAGGATGGGGCGATCTGATATTCAAGCTCAAATCTTTGATCCTAGCCTCCTTCGACCTGCGCGTGCGCCAGTACGAGGAGGACCTGAAAGAGAAAGAGTCACAGCGGAGTCTGCCGGGTTGGAATTTCAATACATTCTTCGTGTTGAAGGAGGGACTGGCCAGAGGGTTTGAAAGCGTAGGCTTGGTGGAAGATGCTTTAACCAGCTACCATGAGCTCTCAGTAGGCCTTCAATCTGTCTTAGAAGGGCCAGAAGAAGGCCAATCTGCTCCGCCCACGGCAAACTCTCTACGTAGCTTTACCGACGACATAGCAGATGAGCTGAAGAGGGCGACTAATGAACCATCTGGCATCACCAACGGAACACCTGGGGAGGAAATCTCAGTTAATGGTACCGTAGAATTTAAGAATAAACTTACAGACCTTGGAAGCGAAATACTTGATACTGGAAGGAAATCCTTTCGAGAGCTGATACTTGCAAATCAGATCTCTGCTTTCGACTTCCAGTGCTACATCTTTGCCCGACAAGTCGCTCTACTGCTAAGACTGGCCAATGCATCTTCCACTGCGTCAGGCTCAACACATATCAGCCAAGAGGACACATTTGACAAGTACGATAGCCAGTCAAAGTCCGGCACACCGTTTCCACGTTCAGGGGTTGAGCTGGAGAACCTTCCACTGCTGGCGGATATATGTCGCCGAGCTGTGGAATTCATCGTGTACACATCTGGCTCCATGCGCGATGACCTCAATCATGCGGCCGACTACCTCAGAGAGCAACATCTCGACAAAGAATCCGCGAGCGTTGCTCAGAATTCTATCGTGGACAATCTTGTGGGCTCTTGGTCTTGCTCAGTGGCTGAAGTCATTCTACAGAGGACACGGACCCAATCTCTATCTACACAACTGCAGCCACTGTTACGCCAACTGCGGCCCCATACCAGCCATGACAGCTCGACCGGCCAGACTGACGGAATTAAGAGCACCCTTCAGCGACAGAGCTTCCCAGACAGAACAAGTTCTCTCTCACCATCCACGACAGGAACTGTGAGATCTCCGAGCCCGGAAAAGTACCCGTCTGTAACATCGCTCGATGCAATGAGACTGCTGCCGCCAGGTCCAGTGCAGACTGGCTCCTCGGACCTGGCCGCCCACAGAGCCGACCTCATGTTCCTCAAGAGACGTACCCTTCGCTCATTAGGGGCCAGATGTGGTGGCTGGAAAGCTGGATGGCCGGCGTTAATCGCTTCGCAGGCTTTACGCGAAGACGACATGGAGGATGTCTCTCTTGACGATGTGTCGGAAGAACTTCATAAAAATGCTGGTATCACGAATCATGAGACTGAAATTTCTTCCAGTCAAGGGATACGTAACGCCGCCTTACAGGTAGCCCTAACTACTGAACAAGCGTTCTTCGAGGCTTATGAGAGTCTCACAGCATCGACACTTGCGCTGTACGTGCTAGGTGAGAGGAGGAACTCTGCAGAAGCTATGACCACCGATATCGCAGCGGTTCGGTTCCAACTAGGGGACTACCCTGCTGCTGCATCTTACTTTCGTCAACTGGCTCCGATTTATGCTAAAGGTGGCTGGACTAATCTAGAATTGCTCATGCTCGATCTGTATGCCCAATGCCTAAAGAAGCTTGAGCGGAACGATGAGTACGTCGGCATTGCACTGAAGATACTTGCCAAGCAGGTTCAAGGGTGGAAGGCCGAGCTTGACGATGCGAACGTTAAGTCGCTATCAAGCCGGACATTGAAGCCCGGAGGCGGCGTTCGATACTTGGAGGACGCAGTCGCCGTTTCGAGGAGCCTACAAAGTGGTCTATCGGTCCCGATCGATCACTGCTTCGGCGAGGCGGTTTTAGACCCTCAAATACGCCATCAGGACAACAAGGATGGATTCTCGATGCATCTTAGTCTACACCACGTCGTGGAAGAGAACCTTATGGTGGATGAGGTCAAAATCCGCTTGGTCAGCGTAGATGAGGACCAGCGGAGCGAGCTCTTGCTCTCGCAAGTGAAGCCACCTTGCTGGAAGTCTGGCTTGGTCACCATCGTTGCATTGTCTCAAGTCATGCAACCCGGATTGTACACGTTAGACAAGATTTTGATCAACGTTGGTAACATCACTTTCCACCAAGACACATCAGCGCCTGAAGCTGGCTCTTTCAAACTTCTACAAATTGGCGAAGCTCCCGTGGGCTTATCAGCTACTAGTCAAAAGCCTCGTGTTCACGTGTACCCACAACCCAAGGCGTTCGAAGCAAGAGCAGAGCACTCTAAAGACATCCATCTGGAGAAGACTAGATCGATCGAAATTACACTCTCTAGTGGCTGGAACAGCATCTCTAGCGGCAAATTATCCGTACGAGCTGGTACTGCTGGTCTCAGGCTTCATACCGCGAAGGCAGAGGTAGCCGGTGGTCAGCTCGAAATTTCAGACAGCTCAAAGCCCGGCTTGCTTGGATTCGGCGAGCTTGCTGCAGAGAGTAACATCAAGATAATCGTACCCTACACCGTCGAAAACGATCTGAAAGATATTACCGTCCGCCTCGAAGTCACATACGCAACCGAACACGGCGAATTTGTCTTTGCCTGTGCACCCAGTATCTCAATCCTCCTGCCTCTAGGCGTTAACGTGCAAGACATCTTCAACAAAAAAGCGCTTTTCTCCAAATTTTCCATCTTCACTGCCAATGCAATACCATTACGACTACTCGACTGCAACATAGAAGGCACCGACGACTTCGAAGTTCTGTCGCCGCCCTTGGACCGAGGATTAGATATATTCTCCCGACAACCAATCTCCCTCCTTGCCAAAATCACCGCGAAAAGTCGTCAACCCTCCGACCAGCCCCTGCAACGAAAGCTCCTCCTCCAAATCACCTACACCTGCCTCGACGAAGAAGTCTCCACCACAATCTCAGATGCATTCACCACCTCCCTCTCCACCTCTCCCTTCTCTCACCTCTTGCGCCTCCTCCTCCCAACTATTCCTCTCAACCTCCAAGACATCGAGACCACCGCGCTCCTCCGCTCCATCACCCTCCCGCCCTACCAACCCTCAACCTACACCCCCCTCCTCCCCGCCATCCCCCCCTCAAGCCACCAAACCCTCCTCCACCACCTCCACTCCTTCCACACCACCCACACCACCATCCCCCTCTCACCCACCACCCCAAAACCCCACACCCTCACCATACCAGTCGAAATCCCCACCCTCTCCATCCTGCACACTGCCACCCTCACGCTCCCTCCTACTCACCCAGTCCACCTCAACACCCCTCTCCCAGCCGAACTCCGCATCAGCCACACCCGCGCTTGGGGCACCGATGCCGCGCCTAATGCTTCCTTGGATTTCGCCTACGAGGTCTCAGCGCCGGCCGATACATGGCTGATAGGCGGGCAGCGGCGAGCGCATTTTTCGGTGAGAGAGGGCCAGGAGATGACGTTCGCGCTGCTGCTGCTGCCGCAACGGGCGGGATATCTGCTTTATCCTGGGGTGGAGGTGTGGCATGTACCCGCTGGGCGAGAAGATGGTGAGGGAAGTGGAGGTGGAGTGGAAGGGCAGGGAGGCGAGGCACTGAGTTGCGAGACGGACTACAAGAGCCAGGCAAAGAGCGTGCATGTCGTGGCGGGGTTGTCGAGGACGACGGTGGTGGTGGATCATGAAGCGCCGGAGAGGGGGGCGTGGGTCGTTGAAGCGGAGGAGTGGGGGAACGGTTGAATGACATTGAACACAAGAATTGGGCCAACAGTTGGCTGTTTATGTGTATTTTGTCCGGTAGGTGTCAATACTCGCCTTCAACAACATTGGACGCGAACTCTGACCAGTGCCCCCTACCACATCCTGATCTCTCGCCTACGCTCAACCTCTAGGGCTGACCAGGTATACCCTGGATTACCGCTGCAATCCCAGGTACATGTCGTCGATTCTTAGCAAAACCAACGTAAACTGCGCAACACCGTATTTCAAACCGCCCACCACCCAATGTACCACAAGAAAAAACAAATTGACAAGCGGATATACTTCCTGAACCAGAAGCCAAGGTAGGTGTGGCTAGAACTATCTAACCGGCTCGGCACGGCCAAGCTATCTCTCCTACATATTCAGGCTATAAGAAGTGGTCGCGCCAAAGATAGCAACACCTCTCCTTTCCTATTTTGAAATGCGGAGCTAGAAGATACGAAGCTTGGGAAGCTTGCGAGTTGTCACGATGCCTGCAATGAAAGCGGGCTTAGCGGATGCATTACTAGTAGCCTCTATCCCGTGCGTTGGGACGGTGCTTATTCGTAGGGTCTGGCAAGTCGAAGAAGGCAGGTGCTTTGTGTTCTGGGAGTAAGGGGTTGATGCGAAGGCGAGGGGGTTGAGAGGCGGTGGGGAGGCGGGGGTGGTTGGTTGTGTCGTTATTTTGAGAGGACGAAGGAATGAGAAAAGGGAGGTTTGAGGTGTGGAGGAGTCAACGTGCGGTATCAGCACCCACTGATACTAACAGCCAGCGCTTGGGACATGTCGTGAAACTATATACACAGAAGGGAAAACACGCGAATCTCCCAGCTTGCTCAGTCAGGGTCCACGTCGTCCGAACAGTGAGACTGGTTGAGATCAAGCACCCATCAAGCCCCTCCTCACCCTCGACGTCTTCCCCGACGCACACTGACAAGTCTGCCAATCCGCCGTCAAGCTCCCCGGGCAGGCCACCTCCTCATACTTCACCACCGGATTATTCCACCCCAACGGCCCCCCCTGGCTCATAATATCGAAATGCGCACCGAAGCCATACTGGTTCTCCGGCTGGCTGCACCACTGCTGATTGCCATTCGCCGGACACAAATTCGTCACCATAACCGTAATCGTATCCCCAGAGCCGGTGCAGTCGCCCTGGCCCGCCGCAGCAATGGCGCCGGCATTGGTGAGCTGGTAGCATTTTCCACAGCCGGAGCCGCACCATGAAGAGCTGCTGCTGGGGCCGTCGAAGAGGTTCTGGCTCGAGGCGGCGGTGTAGATGTTGGGACCGCCGGAGGAGGCTTGCCAGGGGGACATGGCGGTACCGGTGGAGCAGCCGCAGGCGCCGACTTGGTTGTCGTAGTAGTGCGTTGTGGTTGCGTATCCGGATTTCGAGCCGGTGTAGGCGGCGCAGGTTCCTGGGGTGAGGGGTTTGGAGACGGGGGTAATGGGGGCGGGAGCGGCTTTTCGGGGAGACTGGGGGGTGGAGGCTTTGGGGAGGTTGGAGTTGGAGAAGGAGCCGGTTAGAGGGGTGGAGCTGGAGTCTCCGGTAGTGGCGGTATTGGTGTTGCTGGTGGAGGCGCTGCTGCCGCCGGTCCATTTGGGGTCGGTAGAGAGACATTGGGAGTAGTCTGTGGGGATGATTAGTGGATGTAGATGGAGGGGGGGAATGGGGACGCAGACAGTCAGATTGGCAGTAGCATTGCAAGCCGGAGTCGCAGGCGGTGGGTCCGTTGAAGCCCTGACCACCGCATTGCTGGTACATGCCTGCGGTGGCAGCTATGCTTGTGGCGCAAAGGCCGGAAAGGAGAGTGAGGATCGTCTGGGTCTTCATGATGAACAGACGTTTCGAAAAGGACTGATACTGCTAGGGGTTGGAGGAAAGAGAATGGGTTGGTAAAAGAGTGAAGCACAAGAGTTCCAGCTCTTGTGGGGTATTGAAATATAAACGAAGGTAGTGCCTTGGCAGGTCTGATTGAGTGTTGGAGGAAGAGAAGTGGAATATGGCGATTTCCAGACCTCTTCATATACTCGAGGCACCCCAAGCGAAGGAGGGGAAGCATCCCGCTGAGGAGCTAGTAGATTGATAGGAAGGTATTCGTATGAGATTGAGCACGATCCAGGCAGTCGGAGGATTTATCCGAAACGCAGAAGCGGGACGACGAGTCGACGGTTTGACGGGATGGCTAGTTGCCTACAGAGACCCAGCCGGACAGGTCGAACTTGTCCAATCGGTGCATACAGGCCATCTCCACTCCCACATGGACAGCGGCTCGCTGCGAGACAGCCTTTACTTGTAAACTCAACGTTATTGCAGCCGAGATCTGTACCCAACAGGTTTGACGGTTGCCCGAGATACGCGTGGAATTGCTTCCTACCTTGTCGGTACCTGGAATATACTAACAACAATCAACATCTTCTGTAAGATATCTCCGATCTTAGGGACCCCTCGAAGGACATCCTCGAATCTCCCTGACTGCTTCTTACCTTCCCGGATCTGGCTCCCAACGCCCATCTGACCACCCCATCCCGAGACTGGACTGCTACCCAGCCGTACAAAAGCAGAGTCAAGGCCGACATGAAACAATCCAATTTGAGACTAGCCACCCTATCTGCGTGCGACGCGGGGATCTGAAGTAGCGTCACCTAGCCCGGGGGGTCCAGATCCATGATGTTTCCCGCGTTCTGTCGCTGACCTCCCTTATCCATCACCACTGCGGTCAATTACACAACGAAGGGTATCCCAGACTCGGTTCTCTACCGCGGGTTATAGAGCTTCCTGTAGGATCAAAGCGGGACATTCGGAGTATTCTCGAAAGACGGAAAGGAAAAGAAGGAGGCGGTAAGGAGTGAAAGAGGGATTACTTTAGACCGTAGTGGTCCCGAACGGCCAATCGTAGAGCTGTCTGTACCTGCATTAGCCCTGCCTAGACGCCGAGGTACAGTACCCGGACAAAAGTTTTCGCGAAAACGCGGAAATTCGCGTCACGCATTAAATTTCCCTTCCAAACCACCTACTTTCTTCAACTACCACACGATGATCCGCAGTCCATTAGGTCCAATT
>JAABUQ010006567.1_pt1 | contig 17539 bp, 17 predicted proteins | sample 5560001 | NCBI WGS metagenome assembly JAABUQ01 (sample SAMN10711888, study PRJNA513371) | rock metagenome | isolation source: Antarctica rocks | place: Antarctica: Victoria Land, Finger Mt nord | collected 2015-12-18
GTTTCTTGTTGCGAAGAATGCCAGGCACGTTTCCGGCAATGATGCGCTGTGCCAATCCTTCAACAATGGCAGTTTTGCCAACGCCTGGTTCTCCCACGAGGACTGGGTTATTCTTGCTGCGTCGAGCCAGAATGGAGACAACGCGATCCACTTCTACATCGCGGCCTATAACGGGATCCAGTTTACCGTTGCGGGCGGCTTCCGTTAAATCCCGTGAATAGGCGGCTAGGGTAGGAGTGCCGCTGCGCAAGCGCCGCGCCCAGTCTTCAATCGCGCTTTTACCGGCCGGGGCTTCCTTCTGTTCGCGATTGATGCGGTCAACGAGCAGTGCGCCACCTGCCACGAGTGCTGCCGCGCCCAGTGCCGCACCTACATAGGGCATAGCGGTGGAAGTCTTACGTCTTTGAGCGCATTGCTCGCAGACGTCGCTTTCGACCCAGCGACCTCCCTTAAAATACGCGTCACGAACAACCGCGGGGCGCTGCTGGCAGGTCTCGCATTGAGTCGTCATCTGCCCACTGATACCCCGGAACTGGGAGGTGGGTTTCGCTAGCCGGGTCCCATTTCGTACACGATGGTCACGTTAGCGCGCACATCGAGGTTTTCGGGCTTCACAACGGTCGGTACTCGAGGGTACGCATCGGCGGTTTGTGCTGCTCCCCGCATCATGACAGGCGCCGGAAAATAGCCGGACTGCATCGACCGTATCCGAACGATGCGCATGTGAGCAGCCGCCGCCATTGCGCGCGCTTGCGATTGCGCGTCTTCGACGGCCGCCCGCAGAGCTGCGGCGTACGTACCGCGTTGATCCGATACGGAAAATTCGACACCATTGACGTTAGTGGCGCCCGCGGCGATGCTCTCGTCAATGACCTTTCCCGCTTCGTTCACCTTCCTGACTTTGACGCTGATCGTGCGGGTAACGACATAGCCGCTGCGCTGCTGGTTAGGAAACGGAATGGGTCGCCCAACCGTAGTGCCTTCTGATAGAGGCTGCGGTGGATTATAGGATACATTGTAGGTGCTCGCGTTGATATCGCTTTCTGCGATGCCTAAGGCGTGCATGCGGTTCTTCAGATCGCCGAATCGCCTATTGTTGTCGGAAAGGGCCGTTGAGGCCGCATCGGCGTTCGTCTCGATCGAAATATTGACCGTAGCGAGGTCCGGACTCCGGGTAACGACGCCTTCCCCTGAAACGGTAATGAGCGGCGCTGAAGAAGCGCCTTTAGCAATGGCCGCCGAGCCGGTTATTGCCAGGAGGGCAAAAAGAACTGCTAGATGCTTCATGTACCAGCAACGGTGCTGCTGGTGCAAAAGTGACCGAGCTCTCTTTATGGGGGAGGCAAGGAAGGGCCGTTTGGTTTGTGTCCGGTTAGGGAATCATAGCTCACGCGGAGCCCGCAGCGTTAGCTCGGGTTATCTTGGAGGATCAAAATGGGCTTTCTATCTTGGATTATTGTCGGGCTAATCGCCGGTTTTTTGGCTAAATACGTCGTTCCCGGCGAAGGACCCGGCGGTGTACTTGGGGACATCATTATCGGCATCATCGGGGCCTTCATCGGGGGCTGGGTGTTCGGTTTCTTCGGACACACCGGAGTTTCCGGGCTAAATATCGGCAGCATCATCGTTGCCTTCATTGGCGCCGTAATTCTGCTCTTTATCATTCGGGCTGTCACCGGCAGGCGAACCGCCTAGTTAATACCCGGGGCCATGCTCAATTAGGCGTACGCGCGTCGCGCGTACGCCTTCTACTTTTGTCCTCACAGGAGTGACTCTACGGCTCTTACAATAAAGCGTAGCAAACATCGAAGCAGTTGGGCGAAAACGGGGTCGAGCGACTTTTAGAATGTCATATGTCATCACGGAACCGTGCATCGGAACCAAGGATAAATCGTGCGTCGACGTGTGCCCGGTGGATTGCATCCATGGAACCGATGAAGAAAAGATGCTGTATATCGACCCTGAAGTTTGCATCGACTGCGGCGCCTGCGTCTCGGCGTGCCCCGTTGAGGCGATCTTTGCCGATTCCGATGTGCCCGAGAAATGGACGGAGTACATCGACGTAAATGCGGAGTACTTCAAGCGGTAATCTTCACGCCGGCATGACAGTCGCGCAGGGCGGTCCACTGGGCCGCCTTTTGCATTGATGCACCAGCGCACACCCCCCTTCAAAGCCGTGACATGAACCCAGCACCCGTTGTAGTGCGGGACGTCCGCAAACTGTACGATGGAAGTGTTTGTGCGCTCGACGGTGTTTCCTTAAATGTCGCTCGTGGGACCATGACTGCGCTGTTGGGACCCAGCGGGTGTGGGAAGAGCACCTTGCTCAATCTGGTGGCCTGCGTGGATCTTCCGACTTCGGGGACCGTAACGGTCGACGGACTGCAAACAACCTTATTGTCTGATAACGAGTTAACCGCGCTCCGGCGAGACCGCATCGGTACGGTTTTTCAATTTTTCAACCTATTGCCCACATTGACCATCGGCGAAAACGTTGCTTTACCGCTGGTACTGCAAAAGGTACCGCACCCCAAAAGGCGCGCAGCAGTTCAGCGGGCACTTGAAACGGTTGACATGGCGGATCGCGCCCGCGCCTATCCTTCGCAGGTATCGGGTGGACAAGTGCAACGCGCCGCGATTGCGCGCGCGATCATTCACGACCCGGCAATCGTGCTCGCAGACGAACCAACCGGCAACCTCGATACGCACAACGGCGCACTCGTCTTGGCGCTCTTGCGTCAGCTTGCCGATCGCGGTCAGACCATCTTGATGGCAACCCATAGCCAGGAAGCCGCGCGAGCCTGCGACCAGCGCATTAACCTTCGTGACGGCCGGATTCATGCGGTGGCATCGTAATCTACTTATTCCGGGCCTTGGTGTGGCGATACATCAAGCACAATGCGCTGCGTTCCCTGGTAACGCTCATTGCCGTGTGCCTTGGCGTCGCCATTGCATTTGCCATCGATCTGGCAAATAACGCGGCAGTAACCTCATTTGCTCGCAACGTCGAGGTCGTTTCGAACCACGTCAACCTACAAGTGCTGGGCATCGGAAACGGCTTTGATGAGCGAGTGCTGCTGCGCATACGAGCGCTAGGTGACGTGAGTGCGGCAAATCCCCTGATCGAGGATTCTCTCGTCTTGGGAGCCAGGCCCGGTGATCCGCGATCCGGAGAAATCGTGCATGTCTTGGGCGTTGATGTCCTGGATTCGCTACCCCAAAGCGCAACCGGAAGCAAAAATTCGATCGCTCCCGACGTCATGATAAACCAAGGCGGCATACTGCTAAGCGACCGTATCGCACGGGCGTACCGCCTGGTAGTGGGTCGCAACCTGCAAGCATTTGTGGGGCCGCGGGCCGTCCGGTTGCTCGTTGCGGGAATACTACCGGCAGGTGCTGTCGGAATCGACAGCAGCGTTGCATTTGTCGATATGGCGACTGCTCAAGAGCTCTTTGGTAAGCTCGGTCGGTTAGACAGAATCGACATTGTCGCTGACCCCGCCGCGCTTTCCGCAATCAAAAGACGAGTCAGCGCGCTTTTGCCGGCTGCTGCGCGCGTTATAGAACCGTCCGTTCGCACGAGCGAGATACGGCGCATGTTGCGTAGCTTTCAATTGAATCTGGCAGCGCTTGCCTACATTGGCCTGATAGTGAGCATGTACTTGATTTACAACGCGGTTGCCATATCGGTAGTACAACGGCGGCCCGAAATCGGTACCATGCGCGCTTTGGGGGCGACGCGTTTAGAAATTTTCGCAACCTTCGTTGCGGAAGGCACCCTTTTTGGGCTTGGCGGTTCTTTGCTGGGTTTGTTGCTCGGGTCGCTCCTCGCTCAGAGTTCCGTCCAAGCGGTTTCGCATACCGTCGATACGTTATATGTGGCAAGCCACGTCGACCGGGTGATATACGATCTCGGGATAGTGCTACGCTCGCTGCTTATCGGTTGCGGCCTCGCGCTGGTTTCGGCACTGTTGCCCGCATGGGAAGCCGCATCGGTGTTGCCCGCTTTGTCGATGCGTCGCGGCGCAGAGCGCCCTTTCTACCACTTTTCCCGAAGCAGCGCCATTGCGGGTGCTGCGCTGCTCCTTGTTGCCTATGTTGCTGCGCGCCTTCCGCCGCTGGGCGACCAGCCGGTGTTCGGTTACGTGTCGGGCCTGTGTATCATCGTGGGGGCATCGCTGTTCGTTCCAATCGTCGTCGCGCTATCCGCCGGAGCAGCACACCGCGTTTTTCACAGCGCGGGCGCGCCGGTGCAACTCGCTATTTCTTTGGTTTTAGCGGCGCAACGGCGATTCAGCGTGGCTATCGCTGCGCTGATGATCGCCGCCGCCATGATGGTCAGCATTGCGACTCTGGTTGGATCCTTTCGCACTACGGTGGAGGCTTGGGCAAACGACACCCTTACGGCAGACCTGTTCGTGAAGGCACCCGGTGTCCAAGACGCGTCGTTCCGCGGCCGATTCGATGATGCTCTGGTGCGAAAAATTCGTCGCACTTCGGGGGTCGAGTCTGTGGACGTTTTTCGTGGGTTCAGCATCCCATTTCAAGGGCGGCTCACCAATTTAGGCGCCGCCGATTTCCGGGCATTTGCTACCCGCAATAAAGTCCGTTTCGTCGGTACCGTCGACCGCCGTAGGCTCGCGCTGCAGATTCCCAATTCGAACCGTGTTATCGCGAGCGAACCCTTCTCAACGCGATTCGGTCTGCGTCAAAATGATCGTTTTACCTTGAAGACTCCCGCCGGTCCTATGACGTTCAGCATAGCAGCGATCTACAACGACTATTCTAGCGATGCGGGTTCTTTTATCATGGACATTCGGACGTTTAGGCGGCTATACTACGATCTCTCGTTCGATTCAATCGCCGTTTATGCGAAGCCGAACGTTGAACTGCCGGTGTTGCGTTCAGGCATAATCCGAGCGGTCGCTCCAGAAAAAATCGACGTACAAACAAACCGCGAATTGCGCACGCTCGTGATCGAAATTTTTAACCGCACTTTTGCCATTACCTACGCACTCTACACCATCAGTATCGCAATTGCGGTCTTGGGCGTGGCGAGCACGCTGTTCGCTCTGGTCTTGGAGCGCCGTGAAGAGATCGGCACACTGCGGTATTTGGGACTGGGTCGCAGTGGCGTACGGAGCATGGTGTACGCCCAAGCACTCTTTACGGGCTTCACCGGCGCATGCGCCGGGGTCTGCGTCGGCGTACTTTTGGCACTATTGTTGATTTACGTTATCAACCGGCAGGCGTTTGGGTGGCTTATCGAACTTCATATGCCCTACGACTTCTTGGCGGAGTCCGTTATCGTTATTACGCTAACGGCGCTGCTAGCGGGCATTTATCCCGCATACATTGCATCGAGGATCCGCACGAACGAAGCGGTGCGGTCTGAGTGATGCGGTCGCATGCGGGATGGGCCGTTCTTTGTATGCTGCTTGCGGGTTTAGTTCAAGGGGCTTGGGCGGCGCGAGCGGTCGTTTTCCGGGATGCTCGCGGTTTTGCCGTTGCGTCTGCACCGTTCATGTTTCGCTTTCCACGCGATCACGGCGCTCATACCGCCTATCAGAGTGAATGGTGGTATTATACGGGGCACCTCCAAGCGCTCGACGGCCGGCGTTTTGGCTACGAGCTTACGTTTTTCCGAGTGGGCTTGCGGCCTGGGAGTAGAAGCCGGGCACGCGGTCAGAGCGATTGGCGGGGCACCCAATTCTTTCCCGCGCACTTTGCCATTACAGATCTAGGGGGACGCCGTTTCCTATACTTCGAGCAATCTGCGCGCGAGGCTCTGGGCGCCGGCTTCGCGTCGGAGCGCAGCTTGGATGTACGCGTCAATGCGTGGCGGGTGCGCGGCACAAATCCAATGCGTTTGCATGCGCAGCAAGAGGGAAATGGAATCGACCTCATGGCGGTTGCCGTGAAGCCGCCGGCGGTCCATGGCAAAAACGGCATCTCACGAAAAGCGGCCTGTTCGACATGCGCATCACACTACTACTCGGTAAGCAGATTACGTACATCCGGCATCCTAGTACTCCACGGCGAAAGACTGCACGTTTCCGGCACTTCTTGGATGGATCATGAATTTGGCTCAGATGAGCTGCAGCGCAATCAAGTGGGATGGGACTGGTTTTCGCTGCAACTCGACGATGGACGGGATGTGATGTTTTACCGGCTCCGCGAGAAAAATGGGGCGGTGACTGTTCAATCCAGCGGGAGTTTAATCGATACGCGCGGCCGGGTGGAGTACCTACCATTGGACGCCGTTGCGGTCAGCCCGCTTGGCAGTTGGACCAGTCCGCACACCGGCGGCGTTTATCCCAGCGGTTGGACAATGAGCGTGTCGAACTCCGGAATCGATGTCGTGATGCTCCCACTTCTGGCCGATCAAGAACTAGTCAACCAAAATGGAATCTCGTACTGGGAGGGTGCAGTCGACGTGAAAGACCGGCGTAGCGGGCAACATTTGGGAAACGCTTACGTTGAGCTGACTGGGTACGCAGGCGCGCTCACTCTATAACGGCCCTCAGCACCACATCAGGCAGAATGTCGTATGGCGGCGTTGCAAAGCCTCGTCGGCCAGGGCGAGGGTGCTCGGGTCTTCCTTGCTGCGCGGCATTGCAATGATGCGCAGGTTTCCGGCGCCTGGCCTTTGGAGTCGATCCCACTCTAAGAGCCGATCGGACAGACGGCTTGCCAGTCTCTCATCGGGACCAAAACGGTACACGCGCAGCTTGTTGTCCAGATGCAGTAACGCGACGGTGTCGCGGCCGCACAAACCGACGGAAAACCGATAGTCGTACGAACGGCGCGTAATGGTTGGAAGATGGAGAAGTTCTTCACCGTGCGTCTCCAGCTTACAACAGGCCAGTTCTTTAAAACCGAGCCAGATTGTCAAGGATCCGAGCAGTTCCCGCGGATGCACCGCGATAGGGATGGTTGTTTCTATCGGACGCTCATTCAAAAGACGTTGCGCGACCGTTGAGCCATCGATGTCGAGCGTGTTCTCCGTGCCGAGAAATACCGGCGGATCGCGACTCAAGGTCAACACCTGATCGCTGCTTTCATCGGCTCCGCGCAGCAAAATGAAGCCGCAGTCAACCATCGTCTCACTGATGAGGGTGCCATCTCGCCGCGCGAATGCCACTGACTTTTGCACCCCCTTTAGCGAGAGCGGCATCACTAGGCGACCGTCAGCGGCAAGTTGCTCCCACCAGGCCGTGGCAATATCCGTTGCCGAGACGGTCAGCAACACCCGATTAAACGGCGCGTTTTCAGGATCGCCGAGAGCGCCGTCGCGCGCCAGTGCCGTCACGGCGGGATATCCCGCGGTGTGCAAGTGTTCGCGAGCGTCGCGCACCAAATCGGCTTCGATGTCGATGGTCGTTACCGAGCCAAGTGGACCCGCCAAAGCGGCAAGCAGGGCTGCAGTGTAGCCGCTTCCCGTACCGATCTCCAGGACGCGTTGTCCCTCACTCACTTGAAGTTGTTCCAGCATCTCAGCGATAATTGCGGGTTGGGAGCAAGAGCTCAAAAGCGTACCGTCCTGTTCTTTGATGCGTACGACCCGGTCGGCGTACGCTTCTTCGACGCTTGCTTGAGGCACGAAAACGTGGCGAGGTACCGACAGAAAAGCCCGCTCAACTTCCGCGGTTCGGATGGAACCTTCGCGTTTGAGGTGCTCTACCAGCGCGTGCCGCAGTGCGAGAACATCGGCCATGAGTTATAGTGTTCGTCAAGTTGTGGGTAACGTACATTCGTGACGCACGATTTTCACTTTTGCGTGATAGGCGCGGGCAGCGCGGGTTTTAACGCCGCGATAGCAGCACGCGAGCTTGGCAAGAAGGTTGCCATTGCCGAGGGCGGGGGCCAATTGGCCGGTTTGTGCATTTTGCGCGGCTGCATGCCGGCAAAAACAATTCTGCACTCGGCGGAGGTCGCACACTTGGTGCAAGAAGCCCCGCAGTTCGGAGTGGACACCAAGGGCGTGGACATCGATGCGGCTGCAATCGTGCGCCGTAAGCGCGACATCGTAAGGGAGTTCGCGGAAGAGCGGATGGAAGGCATCGAGTCGTTCCCTCTGTTTAGGGGTCAGCCAAAGTTTACTGGGCCGAACGAATTAGCCGTCGGCGAGGACACTATTCGAGCCCCCCACTTCTTAGTGAGTACCGGTTCGGTAATGGATCCACCGGAGATACCGGGGTTACGCGAAACTGGATATGTTACCAGCGATCAGGCGCTCGAGGTGACTCGATTTCCGAGGAGTTTGATAGTTATCGGCGGTGGACCGGTCGGCTGCGAATTCGCCCAATACTTTGCCCGGTTAGGCGTTGACGTCACCCTGCTTCAAGATGCGCCCGAGCTCCTCGTGAAAGAAGATAGCGACGTTGGGGTGGCCGTGCGGGCCGGCCTGGAGGCGGATGGTGTACGGGTGGTCACCGGCGTTGTATTCGAGCGTTGTTTGCACACCGACGGTGCCAAGCAGGTTTACGTTCGGCGCGGCGACCGCACGGAGCACTACGGCGCACAAGCTTTGTTCTTAGCAATGACGCGCCGGCCCAATACGGAAGGTATCGATTTGGAGCGCGCCGGCATTGTGGCTGACAAAGGCGGAATCCGCGTCAACGACTATTTGCAAACGTCCAATCCGGCCATTTATGCAGCTGGTGATGTCACCGGCAGGCGCCTTTTAGTGCATCTGGCAGAATACGGCGGAAGGCTAGCGGTGAAGAATGCTTTCTCGACAAGGCCAGTTCCCATGGATTTCGACTTGCATGAGGCCCGGGGCGTCTATACGCGGCCCGAAGTGGCGATCGCAGGGTTAAGCGAAAAGCAATGTCGCGAGCGCGCCTTGGTCTACGAGGCGGCGACTTATCCCTTCAAAGACCATGGGCGGGCAATTACCACGGACCTGCAGGAAGACTTCGTTAAGCTTCTGGCGGCGCAGGACGGCAAAATCCTCGGGATCACGATCGTCGGCGGAGAAGCGGCTGAGCTCGTGCACGAAGCGCTAACTTTACTGTATTTCAAAGCAAAAGTGTTTGATATCCCCAACATACCGCACTTGCATCCTACCATGGCTGAGATTATCACTTATCCGGCACAAGAATTAACCCAAAAACTGTCGCTGCAGGAAAAACTCACCACGCACGTCTAGCAGCTGTACGTTGACCATAACGCGGTGAACGGATGATCGGCCGCGAAAGGTGATGCATGGACAAGATCAACCTCATTTTTGCGCTTGCGCCCTTCGTGATTTTCGCCGCGATAATCCTGATCACGTATGCCGCTACGCGGCACCATGCGCCGAAGTCGGTTCCAGTCGGACAAACCTTGGCGTGCGTTAAGTGCGGCCGGCGCGGAAATAGGGAACACATGCTGCCGGTCCGCGAGCAAGGCACGATTAACTGGTACTGTCCCCGTTGCTCGGCAACCCTCGCGAAGATGTAACTAGATCTGCTCTACGGCGGAAATTTCGGGACACTCCGCCATGACGACGTGCTGGATGGCCAATTTTAAGGTGGCGTTGGACATCGCACAACCGCCGCAGGCGCCCAACATTTGTACGAAGGCAACCCCGTTTTCGATTTTTATCAGCCAAACCTCGCCACCGTCGCGGTGAATACCGGGCCGGATTTTGTCGATTGCTGCGTTAACCCGTTCTGCGAGTGTGCGCTGTGAATCTGTCTGCGTATCGATCACTGCGTATGCCGGGCGAGAACATCATGGATGCGACTGGACATCGCCATTGCGTCATTCCAATCACGCTGCCACATATTGCGCCCAAAAATTAATCCAACACAACCGGCCTCCATCGCTATTTGTGCTTTGCGAAGCATGTCGTCATCCGATATTTTGCTGCCGCCGGATACCAGAATGAGGGAGCGCCCCGCGGACTTAACGACTTTCGCTATACCGGCTTCCTCGGAAAGTTGCAAGGTATTGTACGGTTTTGGCATCTTATCCGCGGTAGCCGGATCCCACTTAGGTACGTTGAGTTTGATGATGTCGGCGCCCATCTCGCATGCCACGCGCGCCGCATAGTCGACGGCATACAACGAATCAACGCCGCCCTTTGCCTTGATTGCGCTGCCCCTAGGATAAGCCCAAACGATGAAGGGCATACCGAAGCGTTCGCAGTCGTGCCGTACTTCGTTACATTGCGCCATGTCAACGTCTTGTGCTGGACTGCCAACGTAGAGCGTGTAACCAACGGCGTCGGCTCCCAAGCGCACTGCGTCTTCAACGGACGACGTCATGGCGCTAAAGGCTTCGTCGTCGGGCGGAGCATTGGTCTTACCATTGACCTTGAGAACGAGGGGAACTTTGCCCGCGTAATGTTTATGGTATTTCTCCGCCAGGCCAACGTGGAACGCGATCCCCGAGAAGCCACCTTCGACGGCGAGTCTTAGCACCCAATCCGTATCGAGCGCATCGGGATTCTCGAAGAAGTCAATCGGCCCATGTTCCAAACCCTGGTCGATGGGGAGCAACATAAGCGTGCCGTTCGCCGGACCGTGCTCGTACATCAATCGATGTAGGCGTACGCGTTTGCCGTTGGACAAATTCATATCTTCAAACGTCGGGCGACGAACGGTCGTTAACAACATTGCTGCCTCCACAAAATGCGGTACAGACGGCGTTCTGGACCCGGAAGTGACAGCCCTACAAAACGTGGGGAAGGCGCGGTATGTCCGCGCTCAGAATCGGCTCAGCACGTCGAGAGGCTGTTTACGGGAGTTTTTTCAATGTTGCTTCGAGCTTTGGCTGCCCAACTGTTGTGCGCGGTGCTGCTGGCGGGTTGCACCGGCAAATCGACCGATCGAACTACGAGTTCGGCGGCTACCGCGGCGGCACAGCAACCGGCCGGGGCGAGTGATTCGCCGGCCACTTCGCAAGAGCCGCCGTCGCCAACTGCGCAGCTCGCGACTGCGCGCCCGAAACCAGTTAACGGCCTCACGGCTACCTATTCATTGAAGGCACAGAACGGGATCAATGGCACTCAGTTCGATGTTTATATAAACGGAACGAAAGCGTCGACGCTCAGCAACGCGGGCGAGAGCGATGTAACAACGTTCATGCACAAAGGGGCAAATCGTGTCCGAGTCACGTGGACCGTGACGGCTAACTACGGCAGCGGTACGATCATCATCGGCGAAAATTATAAAGGGCATTGGAACACCGCGGCCAGCCTGGTCGCGAACTATACAAACACCAAAGGCGACAAGACGATTATCATCACCGGTCGCTAAGGATTCAGCCCTCAGTTTACAGGAAGCGCAAAAGGTGCGGGTCAAAAGGCTGACGAGTGAACGAGTTGCGGGTGGGATTGTTAGGGGTCGGCGCCATGGGGGAGCCGATGGCGCCGACCCTTGCGCCTTGTGAGCGGCTTGCAGCACAGTAAATCACCGCGCGGAACGTTTACTCCGCCCGCGGGGGAGGCGGTAAAGAAAATCCTGGTCGTTGACGATGAGTCGGCGATCCTTCAGTCGTTGCGATATAACCTTGAACGCAGTGGGTACCTCGTATGTACTGCCGGGGACGGTCGCAGCGCGATAGGCATGGTTGCGCGCGAACAACCTGACTTGATCGTGCTCGACATCATGCTGCCGGTATTAGACGGGATAGAGGTCTGTCGCGAGATCCGAAAAATCAGCGCTTCCCCGATTATGATGTTGACTGCTAAAGATCAGGAGATCGACAAGGTCTTGGCACTGGAGCTCGGTGCCGACGATTACGTTACCAAACCGTTCGCCTTACACGAGTTCTTGGCTCGCGTCAAAGCCCATTTGCGGCGCCGAACGGCTGACTCTGCGCAGGCGCGAGATGAAGCAATTACCGCCGGTAACATGATGTTGGATCCCTCCCGGCAGTTATTGGAGGTGGCGGGCAAAGAGGTAACGCTCGCGCCCAAGGAGTTCCGTTTATTGCAGATACTCATGGAGAATCGCGGCCGCGTCGTGACGCGTCAAACTCTATTGGACAAGGTTTGGGGTTATGACTTTGAGGGTGAGCAGCAGACCATCAGCGTTCACATTCGCTGGCTGCGCGAAAAGATCGAGGAGGACCCAACGAGGCCCCGACACATCATGACGGTGCGCAGTCGCGGCTATCTGTTTAAGGAATAGGTCATCGTCCCAGAATTGGTCGTCTTGCTCGCAGCCGCTGCAGGTGCGGCAGGCGGCTACCTTGTGCCGCGAAAGCGAGCGCGGCAATCCGGCAATGTGCCGGATCAGGCTGATTCGGCGTTGGATCGCCTAGAGGCGACCGACGGACGCTTCGATCGACTGGTCCGCGCGCTGCCCCTGGGCGTCATTGTTTTAAATTCCCACGGGCGAATCGCATTCACCAACCGCGCCGCGGAAGAGATTTTCGGATTCAAATCCGCGCGCGTTTTGGGTCGCAACATTATTGAAGCGGTGCCGTCGGTCGAAGTAGAGCGCCGCGTCAGCGAGGCGCGCTATGGAGAAGAATCGATGGCTCCATTAGTGCTTCCTGGCCGTCATACCAAACGGACTTACGCAGTTTCGGCGTATCAGCTGCCGGACGATGGCGGCGCCTTGGTCTTAGCGAGCGACCAAACTGAAATTATGGCGCTGGAACGCGCCCGCTCTGAGTTCATCTCCAACGTTTCGCACGAGTTACGCACGCCGCTTTCTTCGATTAAGTTAATGCTGGAAACGATTCTCGCGGCCGACGACCGCGAATCGCGCGAATTGTTTTTGCCAAAGATCGATAGTGAAGTGAACCGTATGGTGCAACTGGTAAATGATTTGCTCGCGCACGCGCGCGCGGGAGCGGGGCAGCTGCATCTACGCTACGAGAGTTTCGATCTCGGATCGATTGCGCGCTCAGTACTTGCTACGTTCGAGCAGCGCGCCAAGGCGCTCGAGTTATTGCTTGTGGTCGAAGCGGAACAGGAGGTGACCGTTGAAGCCGACCGCGACCGGCTCTCGCAAGTCCTGGTAAATCTGATCGACAACGCGCTGCGCCACACACCCGCCGAAGGCTCCGTTAGCGTGCGCGTCGATCGTGAAACGGGTTGCGCCAGAATGATCGTCCGCGATACGGGAATCGGAATCCCATACAGTGATTTGCCCCACGTCTTCGAGCGTTTTTATGTGGTTGACCGTTCCCGTGCGCGAGAGAGTAGCGGAAGCGGGCTCGGTCTAGCAATCGCCAAACAGATCATTCAAGCTCACCACGGCACTATCGAAGTCGAATCGCTGCTCGGGAGCGGCGCGACCTTCACTTGTCGCATACCGTTTCGGCGCCCTGAGGACATTGCTTAATGTTTCTTAATCTAGCGAGAAAACAGTGTGCTCGGAGGCAGGATTTCCAGTTAAACGAGCGCGATTCGCTGCTCATCCGTGATCGCCGTTCGTAGTAGTCTAGCTCACCGGCAAGAGAGTGCCGCGAAGGTCGTTCTGTTTGCTGCGAGCGCCTTCGTGATCTTTGCCATGCTTCTGCTTGTATGCTACCTTGCCGTTGAGGGAACGAAACTTTTTACGGTCGATCACGTTTCGCCGCTGCAGTTCCTTTTTAACAGTCATTTCGATCCGGAAAATCACGCACCGGGCGCACTGACGTTCATCCTCGGCTCCTTGGCGATTACGACGTTTGCCATCTGCGTCGGAGGACCGTTTGGAGTTGCAGTCGGCATATTTCTTTCCCAGCTCGCGCCCGAGCGGTTAGCATCGGCGATGAAACCGGCCATCGAAATCTTAGTAGGGATTCCGTCGGTGGTGTACGGATGGCTAGGCTTAACGCTCCTCGCTCCCCTGATTAGAACGCATACGGCCAGCCCTACCGGCTTTGGCTTACTTACTGCAGGTATCGTGCTTTCCATAATGATTTTGCCCACCGTAATCTCGCTTTCCGAAGACGCTTTGCGGACGGTTAATGTTGCGTTGAAAGAGGGCTCGATGGCACTCGGTGCGACGCGTTGGCAAACCATTTTCAACGTACTGCTGCCTGCAGCACGAAGCGGCTTGATGGTGGCAGTGATCCTTGGCATTGCGCGCGCGATCGGAGAAACGCTTGCGGTGCAGATGGTAATCGGCAACTCACCCATGGTACCGAAGGACCTCTTAAGCCCAACCGCGGCGCTACCGCCCGAAATCGTCATGGACATGGCCAGTGCACCCCAGGGTTCTTTATTGGAGCATTCGCTGTTTTCCATGGCCCTTCTCTCGCTTCTCATCGCAATGGCTCTGATTTTTGGAGTGCGTATGGCACTGCGCAGCAGGGCGTAGTTGGCGATTACTGCTCCACAGGTCGCAGGAATACGACGCAACAATGCCGTTCAGCGCCGGGTTATCGATCTGGTTGCCACCATTCTCTTGTGGTCAGCCGCCATGGGCGTCATCGCCATGTTGGCGCTTTTCGTTGCGTATGTGTTTTATTTGGGCGCTGGAGTTATCTCCTGGCATTTTCTCACCGCGCCGCCAAGCGAGGTAAACGCCGGCGGCGGAGTGGGGCCGGAAATTTTCAATTCGTTTTACATCCTTTCTCTGACGTTACTCTTTACCACTCCCGTCGCATTTGCAGCCGCAATCTACTTGCAAGAATATGCCAGGCCCGGCGTCTTCACGACGCTCGTTCAATTCTGCGCCGAGTCCTTGGCCACGGTTCCGTCCATCGTTATGGGTTTGTTTGGGTTGTTGGTTTTTGTGTATTTTTTCAGGTGGAAAGTGTCGGCGCTCGGGGGAGCGTTAACACTGACGCTGCTTAACTTGCCGGCGTTGATGCGCGTGACTCAGGAGGCGCTTGCCGGCATTCCACAAACACTGCGCGAAGCTTCTATGGCACTGGGAGCCACGAAATGGCAAACTATTTTGCGTGTTGTCTTGCCAAGCGGCATAGCGCCGCTCACAACAGGCATCGTATTAATAGCCGGCAGAATTTTTGGTGAAACTGCTGCGCTGATTTATACGGCAGGGCTCAGTGTTGCCGCCGGACGCGGATATGACCTGAACCCCTTTCATACGGCCGAGACGCTTTCCGTGCATCTCTGGTACACCCACTCCGAGAGCCTAATACCAGACGCTGCCAGGATCGGAAATGGCTCTGCGCTCGTGCTGCTTGCCATGGTGCTTGTCTTCAACCTCTCCGCTCGATTCATAGGACGGTCGCTCAGCAAACGTTTTACGGGAGCGGCGTGAATGTTCGTTAAGGATATTCCTGAGCGACGCATCACTAGTTCCAAGCTCAAAGTGCAAGATCTCAACGTATACTATGGGGCTTTTCAGGCCATTAAGAACGCCTCGATGGAGATGCCGGAAAATCGCGTAAGCGCTCTGATCGGTCCTTCCGGTTGCGGCAAATCGACCTTCATCCGTGCTTTGAATCGAATGCACGACCTGGTGCCCAACGTCAAGGTAACCGGGGACGTCCTGCTCGATGGAAACGATATCTACGCAGAATCAGTTGATCCTGTAACTATCCGACATCGCATTGGGATGGTTTTTCAGCGCGCAAATCCTTTTCCGAAGTCCATTTATGAAAACGTCGTCTACGGAGCGAAGATTCACGGCGAAAACAATCGGAAAAAACTGGCGGAAATTTGCGAGCGAAGTTTGCGCAACGCGGCGCTTTGGGAGGAGGTGAAAGACCGCCTGAACCGTTCCGCGCTCGACCTTTCCGGAGGGCAGCAACAGCGTTTGTGCATTGCCCGCGTTCTTGCGGTGGAGCCTGAGGTGATTCTGATGGACGAGCCGGCCTCGGCCCTCGACCCGATCGCAACTTCCAAGATTGAAGACTTGATTGGCGAGTTAAAAAAACGCTACACCGTTGTCATCGTCACGCACTCGATGCAGCAAGCGGCTCGCATTTCCGACTACACGGCTTTTTTCTTGCTAGGCGAGCTCATTGAAATTGCGAAAACCTCCAACATCTTCACCAAACCACAAGATAAAAGGACGGAGGACTACATCACTGGACGTTACGGCTAATCGTGGCAACTCGCGGAAGTTTTGGCTGCGGCTTTGCCACGGGGCGGGGGTGGCGAAGCGGCGAATCTAACCCGCCGCCATGATAGCTAGTAAACCTGGGCATGATTCGCGCGATTTGGGGAAATCGCGGATCATGCGAGCGGTGCGCAAGATGGAGCCTAAGCCAGGTTTGATCCTCTGCGAGGTCCCCATTCCGTCTGTGGGTGCTTCTGAGGTACTCATTCGCGTCGAAAAGGCCGGAATTTGCGGCACCGACCAGCATATTTACAACTGGGATAAATGGGCGCAAAGCCGCGTCAAACCGCCGCGCATTGTGGGCCACGAGTTCATGGGCACCGTCTCAGAAGTTGGCGCGGCGGTAGCTTCAATAGCGGTGGGCGAACGCGTCTGCGCTGAAGGCCACATTACGTGTGGTGTCTGTTTGCTGTGCCGCACTGGCGAAGCCCACATCTGCGAACATGTTCGAATAATCGGCGTTGACCGCGACGGCGCATTTGCCGATTTTATTGCGATTCCCCAGAGCAACGTATGGAGGCTGGATCCCGCCGTACCCGATGAATTCGCGGCAGTCTTTGATCCGCTGGGTAACGCCGTGCATACGGTAATGGCAGCAGGTGTGAGCGCCAAGAGCATAGCGATTACCGGCGTCGGCTCCATTGGTTTGATGGCGATTCCGGTCGCGCGCGCCGCAGGCGCGGCATCAGTGATCGCAATTGACGTCAACGAGAAGAAACTCGAGCTGGCCGCAAGCGTCGGTGCTGACGCAACGTTCCTGGCAACCGACGAGAATCTCGTCGATGAAGTGTTACGGCGAACCAACGGTGACGGAGTTGATGTGCTGCTTGAGATGTCGGGAAGTGGTGCAGCCATCGACTTGGGCTTGGCGATGGTGCGCAACGGTGGGCGGGCAGCGCTTCTTGGAATTCCTAATGACAACGTCAGCATAAACCTGGCCGAGCGCATTATTTTCAAAGGGTTGACGGTGCTTGGCATAAACGGACGAAAAATGTTCGAGACCTGGTATCAGACTCAGGCGCTTGTCAAGAGTGGCCGCCTCGACCTGCGGCCTATAATTACGCATGTTCTCCCTTTTGAAGAGTTTGATGCTGCCTTTGAACTGATGCGTACCGGAGAGGCAGCGAAAATAGTGTTAGATGTGAAAGGTTCAAATGAACGTCCAGTTTGAGCAACAACTGCAATCGGAAATAACCCAGCTTAAAAGCACCGGCACCTATAAGAGACTGCTTCACCTTACTACCCCCATGGCGGCCGAGGTCGAAATGGAAGAAGCGGGTCATGTGCTGGTACTTTCCAGCAACAACTATCTAGGACTCTCCGATCTCCCCGAAGTGGTGCAAGCCGGGATCGACGGCCTGCGCAAGTATGGAGCCGGAACCGCTTCCGTCCGGTTTATCTGCGGTACCTTCGATATTCACCGCCGGCTCGAAGAGCGGATCGCTCAGTTCTTACAAACCCAGGCGTCTTTGAGCTACGTCTCTTGTTGGAACGCTAACACCGGCTTGTTTCCAACCATTGCGCAGGACGGCTCGACAATTATTTCCGATGAACTGAATCACGCCTCGATCATC
>JAABUQ010006568.1_pt1 | contig 17538 bp, 17 predicted proteins | sample 5560001 | NCBI WGS metagenome assembly JAABUQ01 (sample SAMN10711888, study PRJNA513371) | rock metagenome | isolation source: Antarctica rocks | place: Antarctica: Victoria Land, Finger Mt nord | collected 2015-12-18
CACTGCCCACTGCCCACTGCCCACTGCCCACTGCCCACTGCCCACTGCCCACTGCCCACTGCCCACTGCCCACTGCCCACTGCCCACTCGTTCACTCACCCGGGCAGTAGCGCAGGTCGGGCTGGCGGGCGGCGCGCGTCTCGTCGATGCGGCCGACCAGGGTCTGGTGCGGCGCCGTTTTAACCACCTCGGGCGTTTCGTCGATCTCGCGCGTGATAGCATGCAGCGCGTGCGAGAACTCATCGATGGTCTCCTTGTCCTCGGTCTCGGTCGGCTCGACCATCAGGCACTCCTCCACGATTTGGGGGAAGTAGACCGTCGGCGGGTAGAAGCCGTAGTCGATGAGGCGCTTGGCGATGTCCAGCATGCGCACACCCTTGGTCCGCTTATAGGCGCGCGCGGAGGCCACGAACTCGTGCATGCACGGCCCCTCGAACGGCAGCTCGAAGATGTCCCCCACCAGCGCGCGCAGGTAGTTGGCGTTGAGCACAGCGTCGCGGCTGGCGCCCGTCAAGCCGTCGGGTCCCATCGTGCGCACGTAAGTGTAGGCGCGCACCAGCAGGCCCACGTTGCCCCAGAACGAGCGCACCTTGCCGATGCTTTGCGGACGATCAAACTCCAGGTAGTAGCCATCGTCACCCTTTGCGACGAGGGGCACGGGCAGGAACGGCGCCAGGTGCGCCTTGACGCCCACGGGACCCGTCCCCGGTCCTCCGCCGCCGTGCGGCGTGGTCATAGTCTTGTGCAGGTTGAAATGCACCACGTCGAAGCCCATATCCCCCGGCCGCGCGATGCCCATGATGGCGTTGAGGTTGGCGCCGTCGTAGTACAGCTGCGCGCCGGCCTTGTGCATGATGCCCGCCATCTCGGCGATGTCGCGCTCGAACAGGCCGCAGGTGTTGGGGTTGGTCAGCATCAGCGCCGCCGTTTGCGGCCCCACCAGCCCGCGCAACTCGGCGACGTCGACGCGGCCCTCGTTGGTACTCCGAACCGTCACCACGCGGTAGCCCGCGGCGACGGCGCTGGCCGGGTTGGTACCGTGCGCGCTGTCCGGCACGATGACCTCACGGCGCCGCGCGCCCTCGCCGTGGCTCTCGTGGTAGGCCTTGATCATGGCGATGCCGGTCCACTCGCCGTGCGCGCCGGCGGCGGGCTGCAGCGAGAAGACGTCCATGCCGCCCACCTCGCACAGGTAGCCCTGCAGCTCGTAGAGCATCTGCAGCGTGCCCTGGGCCGTAGAGTCGGGCTGCCAGGGATGGACCTGCGCCCAGCCCGGCTCGGCCGCCACCTTCTCGTGCAGCTTGGGGTTGTACTTCATGGTGCAGGAGCCAAGGGGGTACATCCCGCCGTCAATGCTGTAGTTGCGCTGCGAGAGGCGCGTGAAGTGCCGCACCACCTGCAGCTCGCTCAGCTCGGGCAGCCGCGGCTCGCTCCGGCGCAAGAGGCGCGTCGGGATCAGGTCCTCCAGCGGCCGCTCGGGCACGTCGCAGGGCGCGGCCGGCGCGGTGCGCCGTCCCGCGACGCTCAACTCGAAGACCGTGGGCTCGACGGGACCCGGCGATCCCGGCGGGGCCGCCTGCGGCGACGGCGCGGCCTTGACGGTGGAGGGCAGGGTATCCGGCGGCGTACCGGTCAGCGTGGTATGCGGCGTGACGGGGTCCATGGTGGTGGTCATGATGCGGCGTCCTCTAGCCCGGCGACGAGCAGGTCGATATCCTCTTTGCTATTAATTTCGGTGACGCAGACCAGCAGGCAGTTCTCCAAATCGACGCCGCCCGTTGCCGTGTGCGCCAGCGGGCTGCCCTGCGGGTGGCCCTGACCCAGGGCGATCCCGCCCAGGATGCCGCGTCCCAGCAGCGCCTGGTTGATCTCGGCGGCGGGCTTCGGGCAGCGCACCACGAACTCGTGGAAGAAGGGACCGTCGAAGCGCAGCTCGTAGCTCGGCAGCGCGGCGATGCGCTCGGCCGCGTAGTGCGCCTTGTGCACGCAGAGCGAGGCGGTGTCGCGCAGGCCGGCCTTGCCCTGGTGCGACAGGTAGATCGTGGCGATGGTGGCGCACAGGGCGTGGTTGGAGCAGATGTTGGAGGTGGCCTTGTCGCGCTTGATGTGCTGCTCGCGCGTCTGGAAGGTCAGCGTGTAGGCGCGGTGGCCGTGGCTGTCCAGGCTGGCCCCGGCGATGCGGCCGGGCATGCGGCGCAGCAGCCCTTCGCGCGCGGCCAGGAAGCCGGCGTAGGGGCCGCCGTACTGTAACGCGATGCCGAAGGGCTGCGCGTCGCCCGTGGCGATGTCCGCGCCCACCTCGCCCGGCGCGGCCAGCAGGGCCAGCGAGAGCGGGTTGACGCAGGAGACGTAGAGGGCGCCGCGCGCGTGCGCGGCCGCGGCCAGCGCCTCCTGATCCTCGATCAGGCCGAAGAAGTTGGGCGACTGCACCAGCACGGCGGCGGTATCGCCGTCCATCAGCGCGGCCAGGCCGGCCGCGGTGGTCACGCCGTCCTCGACAGGGACCTCGCGCAGGGTCAGACTCTGCGTGGCCATATAGGTGCGCAGCACGGCCAGGTAGTCGGGGTTGACGGTCCCCGCGACGAGCACCGTGCCGCGGCCCGTGGTATTGACGGCCATGGCGGCGGCCTCGACGAGGCCGGTGGCGGCGTCGTAGAGCGAGGCGTTGGCGATGTCGAGCCCGGTCAGCTCGCAGATCAGCGACTGCCACTCGTAGATGACCTGCAGCGTGCCCTGGCTGAACTCGGGCTGGTAGGGCGTGTAGGCGGTGACGAACTCGCCGCGCGAGGCCAGCGCGCCGACGGCGGCCGGGATGTGGTGGCGGTAGGCGCCGCCGCCCAGGAACGAGATATGGGTGTCCGTGGTGGCGTTGCGACCGGCCAGTCCGGCCAGGTGACGCAGCATGGCGGCCTCGGAGAGGGCGGGGGGCAGGTCGAGCGGACCGGCGCGCAGGCCGGCAGGGATAGGGGCGAGCAGGTCTTCCATGTCGGCGACCCCAATGGTCGCCAGCATGGCGCTCCGCTCCGCGTCCGTTTGCGGTGTATAGGTCACGATAGTTTCCAGTCGTCAGTTGTCAGTTGTCAGAAACATAGTGGCTAGTGACGAGTGGTTAGTGGCTAGAACTAGCCACTAACCACTCGTCACTAGCCACTCAATGTTGGCCAACGTTCTCCTCATACGCGGCGGCGTCGAGCAGGGCGTCGAGGTCGGACGGGTTGGAGAGGCGCAGGCGGATCAGCCAACCCTCGCCGTAGGGATCGGTATTGACCAGTTCGGGCTTATCGGCGAGGGCAGTGTTGACCTCGGTGACCTCGCCGGCGGCGGGGGTGTAGATCTCCGAGACGGTCTTGACCGACTCGACCGAACCGATGCTCTCGCCCACCTGCAGGGTGCGCCCGACTTGCGGCAGGTCGACGTAGACGAGGTCGCCCAGCTCTTCCTGTGCAAAGTGGCTGATGCCAAGGGTGGCCGGGTCGCCGGGGCGGACCCACTCGTGCGTTGTGGCGTAGCGCAAGTCGTCAGGGTACATGGGAACTCCTTCCTATCTCTTTAATTGGACCTGCGACTGCGGTCGCATGGCAAACCAGGGACACTGCGGTGTCAGGACGAGGGTAGGGGCCTGTCGCAGGCTCGCATACACACTCCCCTCGCCCGCGCACGGGAGAGGGGCTGGGGGTGAGGGTTGCTCATACGCCGCCCACATCGGTCTTGCTCCGCTGGTAGAACGGCGTCCTGGCCACGCGCGCCGGGTGAGGTTGGCCGCGCACCTGGACGGCCAGGCGCGTGCCCACGGGGGCATCGCCGGCCGCGACGTAGGCCAGCGCAATGCCTTTGCCCAGCGTCGGCGAGTAGGTGCCGCTGGTGACCTGGCCGACCTCCCGGCCGTCCCGGAGCACGCTCTGATGCGGGCGCGGGATGGCGCGATCCTCCATCTCCAGGCCGACCAGGCGGCGCGTGACGCCCTCGTCGCGCTGGCGGCGTAGCGCGTCGCGCCCGCGGAAATCGCGGTCATGGCTGTCGAGTCGGACCCAGCGATTGAGGCCGGCTTCCAGTGGCGACGTCGTGTCGTCGATGTCGTTGCCGTAGAGGGCCAGGCGCGCCTCCAGGCGCAGGGTGTCGCGCGCGCCCAGCCCCACGGGCAACAGCCCGTGCGGCCGGCCGCGCTCGATCAGCAGCCTCCAGACGCCCCCGCCATGCACTTTATTGACATACATCTCGAAGCCGTCCTCGCCGGTATAGCCGGTGCGCGCCACCATCACCTCGACGCCCTGGCGCTCGTCGCCGTCGACCGTCGCGTCGGGCGCGTCGTCGGACACGCCCAGGATCTCGCCGTTGAAGGACTGAAACGGCTTGAGGGCGCCGGGGTCGTCGACCAGCAATGGCCGCAGGATCTCCAGCGCACGGGGACCCTGGACGGCGATCAGGGCCGTTTCGTCGCCGCGGTCGTCGACGTGGACGTCTCTGGAGATGCCGAGGTGAGCGGCCGTCTCGCGCACCCAGGCCAGATCTTTAGCCACGTTGGCCGCGTTGACCACCAGCAGGTAGCGCGTCGCGGCAAAGGGCAGCAGGTAGAGGATCACGTCGTCGACGATGCCGCCGTCGTCGCGGCACATGGGGGAATAGATCGCCGCGCCCGGCGCGAGGCCGCGCGGGTCGTTGGTCAGCAGGTATCCCACCAGGTCCGACGCGGCCGGACCGGAGATGTAGAACTCGCCCATGTGCGAGAGGTCGAAGAGCCCGGCGGCGGTCCGCGTGGCGTGGTGCTCCTCGATGATACCTGAATAGCGCTCGGGCATCTCCCACTCGCCGAATGGGATCATGCGCGCGCCCAGCGCGCGGTGTTCGTCGTAGAGCGGCGTCCGTTTCATCCGTCTCTCCCGCTACTGGCGGTGCTTGGCGGCCAATAAAAAAGACAGGGCAGCGAGGCGGCCGCTCCGCGCGGCCTGTCCCCGCTACCCTGTCCGCTTGCAGTATCGGTGTACACCGCGTCCAGGGACCTGTCCGATCGGGGTCCGTTTGCCTGAGAGTTTCACCGTCCGATCCCGGACAGCTTTCCCCTTCGGCGCCTGGGCGGCTCGGCAAGGACAGTTGTCATCGGTTCGCGCGCTGTCCGTGCCGTTCCCGCCCTGAGGTCTCTTCCCCGACCATCAGCCAGTTACTATCCCTAGCGTAGCGGAGCGGCGGCGCGGCGTCAACAAATGTGCGCATTTGGGGTACACTTTGGCTAGAAAGGTAGTTGCCGCCCATGCACAACCGTACGAACACGACGACCATCAAGAAGATGCTGCCGCTCCTGGCCCTGATCCCCGCGCTAGTCGCGGCGTCGCCGTTGGCCTCGCTGACCGCGCGTCGCGCTCCGGATCCCGTGCCCGCGTCTACCCCGCGTCCGGCCAGTGCCAGCAACCTGGCGCTGGCGCGCGCGGACGTGGCGGCCCTGAGCCAGGCGCGCCCCGACGCGCGCGACCTGTACGACCTGACGCGGCGCCTCAAGCTACACCGCATCGCGCCGATCGATCCCTACGTCCGCGCCACGGCGCCCACCTATCCCGTCGGCCACATCGACATGTTCTACGTGGCCCAGGCCACCAGCGGCTACTTCCTCATGAAGGCCACACTGCTGCTCAAGACGGCCCACGCCAACTGGTACGTGCAGCAGGATTCCTCGATCCCGCCGGACCGCCTGCTGCCGCTGTTGCGCTCCTCGGCCAACGATTTTGAGACCCACGTCTACCCGACCGACCATGCTGCCTTCGGCCAGGAACTGCCGGTCGGACCCGACCACGACCCGCGCATCACCATCCTCAACGCCAACCTGCCTGGCGTCGGCGGCTACTACTCGGCCGAGGACCTCTACCCGCGCGGGGTCAACGCCTACAGCAACCAGCGCAAGATGCTCTACGTCAACATTGACTCGTACGAGCTGGGTACCCCCGGCTACGCCTCGACCGTGGCCCACGAGTTCCAGCACATGATCCACTGGTACCAGCACGAGCGCGACGATGCCTGGATCAACGAGGGCTCCAGCATGCTGGCCCAGACGCTCAACGGCTACTCCGCCGACGGGCTGGACGCCTCTTTCGCCGCCGCCCCCGGCACGCAAGTCAGCGACTTCTGCTACGGGCCGCCGGATTGCCCCGACGACCAGGCCTCGGCCCACTACGGCGCCGGCTTCCAGTGGATGTTGTACTTCTACCAGCACTATGGCGGCGACCGCGCGATGCGCGCCGTGCTGGCCGATAAATCCCTCAGCACCATCGCCCTCTTCGACGACGTGCTAGCTCGGCTTGGCTCCCACGACACCGCGCGCGACGTGTTCCGCACGTGGGCCGTGGCCAATCTCGTCGACGATCCCAGCATCGACGGCGGCATCTACGGCTACAAGAACACCTACCCCGGTTGCTGCATCCATGCCAGCGCCACGACCTCGGCCGACAGCTATCCCTTCACCTACAATGGCCACGTCAACCAGTTCGCCACCGACTACGTCGAGCTCAAGCCCAACGGCGCTAGGACACTGACCGTACGCTTCAGGGGCGATCCCACTGTCAGGTTGGTTCCCAACGCGCCCGTGCAGGGCAACACCGAGTGGTGGAGCAACCGCGGCGACGAGGTGGATTCTACCCTGACGCGCGCCTTCGACCTTTCGCGCGTGCGGCAGGCCACGCTGCGCTACGACATCTGGTACAACGTCGAGCAGGATTTCGACTACGGCTACGTCGAAGTCTCCGGCGACGGCGGCCGCACGTGGCGCACGCTCAAGGGCCGTTATACCACGGACAGCGATCCCAACGGTTCTAACTACGGCAACGGCTACACCGGCTTCAGCACCAAGGCGCCGGGCAACCGGGGCGGCTGGCTGCACGAGAATGTAGACCTCTCGCGTTACGCCGGGCGGCATATCCTGGTGCGCTTCGAGCAGATCACCGACGACGCTTTCAACCTGTCCGGTCTGACCCTGGACAACATCCGCGTGCCCGAACTCGGCTTCGTCGACGCGCCAGGGGCGGCGGGCTGGCAGACGCACGGCTGGGTGCGCGTGCACAACATTCTGCCGACCGAATGGCAGGTGCAGGCCATCATCTACAGCGGCCATGGGATCGAGGTGCGCCAGGTCCCGCTCTCGGCTCAGGCGGGGGGCCAGACGACGATCGCGGGGCTGGGCGGCGACGTGCAGCGCGTGGTGCTGGCGATCTCGCCCACGGCGCCCCAGACGACCGTGCCCAGCAGCTATAATCTGAGCGTGCGAGGGCAGTAGGAACCCTCACCCCCTGCCCCTCTCCCGTGCGCGGGCGAGGGGAGCACGTGGAGAATGGAGTGTGCCTTTACGCCCTCGCCTTTGTAAGATGAAGGAGTAAAGGGAGCGTATAACTCTGAAGAGGAGGAGTGGATGAACAATGACACACGCGCGACAGGTGAGTCTCGTCGTCTCGTCATGACGGCTGCCGCGGTCGTGACGGCCGTCGCCGGGCTGGCGCTCCTGCCCGTAACGGCCGCGGCATGCGCGCGCGACGGCGTGCCCTCGGTGTCGGCCAATGGCCGACTGGCCGTGCTTAACCATAGTGGCGGCAGTGCGCGGGTCATCCCCGCGACGTGGTCGCCCTTCGTCTTCGGCAATATCGTGTCACATGGGCAGGGCGTCACGCTGTCCGAAAACAACCGGGAGGTAGCGCGGACGCTGCCCGCGTCCGTCTTCAGCCACCCCTGGCGCTGGGATTATGGCGACCACTCTGGCTTCGGCTACGGTACGACCGTGCGCCATGCCTTCGCCAGGCCCGGCGCCTACCGCATCACCGTCCTGGCCTACTACGCCGCCTACGCCACCTGGGAGCCATTTGACCTCGTCACTATCCGCGTACGATAAATCAAGCTGCCAGGGTTGTTGTGTTAGCATGAGGCTATGAACGTACAGATCGGCGCGGCGACGATTGAGTTGCTGCGAGGGAATATCGTGACGGTCGCGGCCGACGTGATCGTGAACGCCGCCAACTCAAGCCTGCTTGGCGGAGGCGGCGTCGACGGCGCCATCCACCGGGCAGGTGGTCCGGCTATCCTGGAGGAGTGCCAGGCCATTCGCGACCGCGGCGGTGGCTGCCGGACGGGCCAGGCCGTCATCACCACGGCGGGACGCCTCCCGGCCCGCTACGTCATCCACACGGTCGGGCCGGTCTGGAACGGCGGCTACCGCGGAGAGCCCGACCTGCTGGCCAGCGCGTATCGCGCCTCGCTGCAATTGGCCGAGGAGCACGACGTCACGTCAGTCTCTTTCCCCTCCATCAGTACCGGCGCCTATCGCTATCCCATCGCCGACGCCGCGCGCGTGGCGCTACGGACGGTGGCGGCGCATCCGCGCAAACACCCCGAGGGCAGCGTACGCCGGGTGCTGTTCGTGCTCTACACGCCGGACGATCTGGCCACCTATGAGCAGGCGCTGGCGGAGGTCATGGCGGATGTTTCGTGAGTCCGACGCCGAGACGGAGGCGGTGACGCTCAGCATGAGTTGGTCCGTGCGCGCCGAGCCGCCGGAGCACATCATCCACGTCTGCGGCCCGGCGTTCTGGGGCGCGTGCATCCCCGTCGACGTGGGAGCGATGCGCTACGCGCAGTGCGAGCGCTGCGGCGCCCGCATCGACTACGCCTCGCTGGCGCGCTGGCTCAAACGAGTTGCCAGTAGTCAGTAATCAGTTGTCAGAGAGACGATTGGCAGCGACGTTACCTTCTGACATCTGGCAACTGGCAACTAGCCGAAGCGGCCCGTGACGTACTCCTCGGTGCGCTTGTTGCGCGGGTTGGTAAAGATTTGCTCGGTCTCGCCGTATTCGACGAGGCTGCCGCGATGGTTGTCGTTGAGCATGAAGAAGGCGGTGCGATCAGCGACGCGGCCGGCCTGCTGCATGTTGTGCGTGACGATCACGATGGTGTACTGCGTCTGTAGCTCACGCATCAACTCCTCGATCTTGAGCGTGGCAATCGGGTCGAGCGCCGAGCACGGCTCGTCCATCAGGATCACGTCGGGCGTGACCGCCAGACAGCGCGCCAGGCACAGGCGCTGCTGCTGGCCGCCGGAGAGGTCGGCCGCCGACTTGCCCAGCGTGCCGCTCACCTCGTCCCACAGGCCGACCTGGCGCAGCGTGCGCTCGACCGTCTCGGACAGGACGCCCTTGGGGTGACGGCCGTTGAGCTTGAGCCCTGAGATCACGTTGTCGTAGATGGACATGGTGGGGAAGGGGTTAGGACGCTGGAACAGCATGCCGATGCGCCGCCGCACCTGCACGGGGTCGACGCCAGAGGCGTAGATGTCCTGCCCTTCGAGCGTTACCGTGCCCGTGGCCCGTGCCCCCGGCGCAACCTCGTGCATGCGGTTGAGGCAACGCAATACGGTGCTCTTGCCGCAGCCCGACGGGCCGATGATCGCGGTCACGGCATGGCGTGGGATGTCCATCGTCACGCCCTCCACGGCTTCGTAGGAGCCATAGTAGATGTCGAGATTGCGGATGCTCAGGGCCACATCCTGAGGCGGCACCGGGGTGATCGTCGGCGAGGATGTCTCCTGCGCCTGTGTCCTGGTCTCTGTGGTCATTATGTATCTCCTAGCAGGCAGATAGGTAGGAGTGGCTAGTGGCTAGTGACTAGTGACTAGAAGCTTCTAGTCACTAGCCACTAGCCACTAGTGGGTCAACCTACAAATAAGCCGGGAATGCTTTGCCGGCCTGTCGAGAGTGAGCGGGCTTCCAGGAATGCCGCCTTAAATGCAACATGACCCACTAGGTCCGGCCGCGGACGCGCTGGCGGAAGAAGACGCGAGCGGCAAGGTTCAGCAACACCACAATGGCGACCAGGACTAACGCGCCGGCGAAGGCCATGCGGTGGTACGCGCCGCCTCCGGTCTTATCGCCATACTGGAAGCTGTAACTGAAGATCGTATACGGCAGCGCCCCGACCGAGTGCAGCGGATTCGTCTCCCAATACGAATTCGCGAATGAGGTAAAGAACAACGGGGCGGTCTCACCCGTCACGCGCGCCACGCCTAGCAGCATGCTGGTGATGATGCCGCTCGACGCGGCGGGCAGGACGATACTGGCAATGATGCGCCAACGTGGCAGGCCCAGCGCAAGGCCGCCCTCGCGCAAGCTGTTGGGGACCAGGCGCAGCACCTCTTCCGTCGAGCGCGTGACCACCGGGAACATCAGCAGGGCCAGCGCAAAGCCGCCCGCGAACGCCGAGAACCCAAAGGTGGCGGCAATTAGCGCGTAGCCAACCAGGCCGGCAACGATCGATGGGATGCCCGCGACCACGTCGGCCAGGAAACGGACCGTCCGGGCAAAGCGGCTGTTGTGCCCGTACTCCGAGAGATAGATGCCGCTGAACAACCCGATCGGCAAGCCCATCAGCGAGGCAACCAGCACGAGGATCAGCGAGCCCAGGATCGTATTACCCAGGCCCTGTGGGACGCCAAGCGTCACCAGATTGGTGTAGTCCTGGTTGACCTGATACTGCGCGTGGGTGAAGAAGCTGATATTGAGCGAGGACACTCCCTGGACGGCGACGTAGACGGCGACGGCAAATAGCGGGACTATTGCGATCACCGCGCAGACAGCGGCGAAGCCGAGGACGATGGCGTTGGTGGCCTTGCGCCGACGGTAGCCTTGTTCCAGGATCGCGGTTCGCCGCTCATGGCTGACCGTGGGTACCGCAATCGCGGTATTTTGCCCGCCGGATCGCGGGCCCAGATGGACCAGACCGCGCGACAAGGCGCCCGTGTTGCCCGATCGTGTGACCGTCTCGCTGCCCTCGGGGCCAATGGTCGTTTCACTCATTGTCGTCTCATTACCCCTTTGTTACCGTCCTGGACCACCGGTTAAACGGCCCAGACGTCCGACCAGGAGGCGGGCCAGCGCGTTGAGCAGGACGCTGATCAGCAGCAGCAGCAGGCCGAGCTCGAACAGCGATCCGATGTGCAAGGGGTCGCTGAGCGCTTCCTGCGCCTCGTTGGCAAGGACGGCGGCGATGCTGTATCCGCCGGAAAACAGCGACGAACTGATGTGCGTCGAGTTGCCGATCACCATGGTGACGGCCATCGTCTCGCCGATAGCGCGGCCCAGCGCCAGCACCAACGCGCCGATGATACCGGCCCCCGCGTAGGGAATAACGACGTTGCGGATCACTTCCCACCTGGTCGCGCCGAGCGCCAGCATACCCTCGCGCTGCGAACCGGGCACGGAGTTCATCACGTCGCGGGAGAGGGCGGCCACCGTGGGCAGGATCATGATGGCCAGCACCAGAGCGGCAATCATCAGGCTGCCGGTGCTGGAACCGGGGGTGCTAAAGAGCGGGATAAACCCGACGTGCGCATTAACCCAGGCCTCGATCGGGGTGACCAGGGGAATCAGCACGAAGATACCCCACAGGCCAAAGATCACGCTGGGCACCGCCGCCAGCATCTCGACCAGGAAGCTGACCGGACGCGAGATGAACGGCGGAGCCATCTCCACCAGGAAGATCGCCACCATCAACCCGATGACCCCCGCGAACACCAGCGCCACAAGCGACGTCACAAAGGTGCCATAGACGAAAGATAAACCGCCAAACACATGGCCGTTGGGGTCCCATGTTGTGCCGCCAAGGACGCCAAAGCCGACGTGTTGTAAAGCAGGCCATGCCTGGAGCACGATGCTGATGGCAAGGGCGGCCGCCGCGGCGATAACGATCGCGGCAAAGAAGAAGGTGACACCGCGGAAGATGGCGTCGCCCTGTCTCTTCGATGCCCGCAGACTCCTGTTTCCGGTGTCCTGCCCGACCACAGCCATCTGTTACTTATACTCCTCTCACCACCGTTTGATAGGCGTCTGTTGGACTGCTATCTGTCATGATACGTGAGGTGGCAAGGCTTGGCAAAAGGCGTACAGGGTAGTGCCCTGTACGCCTCTCTTGATGCCGACAACCGGATCCATAGTCCTGTGATCGCGCGTGTCAGCCACGGGCCCGTCGGATGTGTTCTGTGCGTGCGACCTACTGCCGCACGTTGCCGAGGGCCGCGAGCTCCAGCTTCTGCACGCTGGCGGGAATAGAGCCGTAGTACAACTGGCCCGCGAACTTCTGTCCGGTCGTCACCTCGTACTTGACGAAGCCAAGCAGGGCATGGCCGATGGCGCCGGTCTGGCGGCCGCACATGAAGATGTAGGAGTAACCGGTCGCCGGGTAAGCCTTGGGGTCCGGCGAGTTGACGATGATCTGCTGCAAGTCGGACGGCATGACCTTGGCGAAACTGTTGGCCGCGAGAGAAGCCGAGGCGCTGCTGGGAGCGATGAAGTTGCCCTTGGCATTCTGCAGGTAGGCGTAGGGCAAGCTGTTCTGGATGGCGTAGGCGAGGTCCGCGTACCCGATGGCGCCCTGCGTCTGCTGCACCGCCGCCGCGATACCCGAGCTACCCTTGGCGCCGGCGCCGTTGGGCCAGTTGACCGTGGCGCCCGAACCCACACTCGACTTCCACGTAGAGCTAATTGCCGAGAGGTAGTGCGTGAAGATGTAGGTCGTGCCCGACCCGTCGGCGCGATGCACCGTCTGGATGGCCAGGTTGGGCAGGTTGACGCTCGGATTGAGGCTCTTGATCGACGGGTCGCTCCAGTTGGTCACCTTACCCAGGAAAATGTTGGCCACCACGTCGGACGAGAGCTTGAGGCCCGTCTGCACGCCAGGCAGATTGAAGAACAGGGTCACGGCGCCGATCGTCGCCGGGATCTTGACCACGCCGCCAGCCTGCCCGCCGCCGCACTGACCCGTCGCCGCGTTTGCCTGTGTGGCATTGAGCAGCGCGTCGCTGCCCGCGAAGTTGACACTACCTTTGGTGAACAGCGCGATGCCCGCGCCGCTACCGATGGGATTGTAGTTGATCTGCACGTTGGGATTGGCTTTGGTGTACTGCGGGATGACCGCGCCTTGCAGCAACGGCGCGATGAAGGTCGAGCCGGCGCCGTTGAGGACCACGCTGGCCCTGGGCGCCGCTGCGATATGCGAGGCTGCCGAGGCGCCGGTGGCGCCGGTGGCGCCAAGCGTGAGCGCGGTGACGCCGAGGGCAGCGGCGCCGGCGCCAAGGATGCGATTCGAGCGAGTGACCAAGAGAAACCTCCTGATAATCTACTTATCGCGTGACCATAGGGTACGCGAACGGTACGGCTTGACCGGGGACAACGAGGGTAACGATGGCAGAAGACGCAAGAAGCGCGTCGCCCCCGGGATGATTCCAACCCTCCGGATTGCTCTTTTTGCGTCGTGCCACTGGCCAGTGTTGATCCGCCGTGAGCCCCTGGATACCAACTCACCGGCGTCCGGGCGCCGGCGGCGCCAACGCGGCTCACGCTTTCACCTTAACAAGCCCCTGTTAACGCTATGTTAAGAGCCGGTTAAGCATATGTTAAATCAATGTTAAGAGCGTAACAGGTGGCGGTTCGGTACAATGGGGATGGGCCACGCCGTACGCCGTGACGCGGCATCGCGACACGGCAGGTGGTTCGGAGGGGGAAGGATGACGTCCGAGGTCAAAACAGTCATGGTCGTCGAGGACGAACAAAACCTGCGCGAAACCTTGACCTATAACCTCATGCGCGAGGGCTATCGCGTCATCAGCGCCGGCGACGGCCGCACCGCGATCGAGATGGCGCGGCGCGAGCAGCCCGACCTGCTGATGCTCGACCTGATGCTGCCCCAGGTTGACGGCTTCGAGGTCTGCCGCACCGTGCGCCAGGAGATGCAAGCGCCGATCCTGATCCTGACCGCCCGCGACAGCGAGGTCGACACGGTGTTGGGCCTCGAATTGGGCGCCGACGACTACGTCACCAAGCCCTTCACCTTGCGTCCGCTGCTGGCGCGCGTCAAGGCCCTGCTGCGCCGATCCGAAATGGCCGCCGCTGCCGGCTCGTCATCAGGCGCCGCGGCCAGCAACGACGTGGCGTTCGACGACTTTGCGCTGGACCGTTCGGGCCGCCGCCTGCGCCAGGGCGACCGCGAGATCCCGCTGACGATGAAGGAGTACGATCTGCTCTCGTATCTCATCGCGCACAGCGGACAGGTCCTCTCGCGCGATTTCTTGCTGGAGAAGGTCTGGGGCTATGACTTCTCCGGCAACACGCGCACCGTCGACGTGCATATCCGCTGGCTGCGCGAGAAGATCGAGCGTGATCCGGGAGAACCGCGCCGCATCGTCACGGTGCGCGGCGTCGGCTACCGCTTCGAGGACAAGCCCTAGATCGCCCAGCGGTCCGGGTCCCACACCTATGTCTTTCACGCTCGCGACGATCATCCCGTGGCTGTTCGCCGTCGTTGCCGGCGCCATCGCCGTGGGCCTGGCGCTGATGGTGCGGCGCCTGCGCACACGGCTGCGTACGGTGCGCCAGGACGATGAGCGCCTGGTGGCGCATTTGCAGCGCGTGGAGGGCGAGACGCGCCGGCTGGAGACGGTGCGGCGCGATTTCGTGGCCAACATCTCGCACGAGCTGCGTACGCCGCTGGCCTCGATCAAGCTGCTGGTAGAGACGCTGGAGTCCGGGGCGATCGACGACCACGACGTCGCGCTCAACTTCACCCACCGCATTGGCGAGGAGACCGACCACCTGATCAGCATGGCCGAGGAGTTACTCGATCTGGCGCGCCTCGAGGCCGCGCCCACCATGCATCCCGAGGCGCTCGACGTCGCCACCGTCGTCCTGCGGGCCGTCGAGCGCATGCGGGCGCTGGCCCGCAACAAGGATGTCGCCCTGCGCGCCGAACTGCCTCCCGGCCTGCCGCGGGTGTGGGCCGACGATGAGAACACCAGCCGCGTTTTCGTGAACTTGCTCAACAACGCGCTGGCTTTTACCCCCGCCTGCGGCTCGGTCGTCGTCGGCGCGCAGGCCGAGCCAGACGCGGTGGTCTTCACCGTCTCGGACACGGGGCCCGGCATTCCTAAAGGCGAGGAGCATCGTATTTTCGAGCGCTTTTACAAAGCCGACCCCTCGCGCCAGCGCGGCGGCGTGGGGCTCGGCCTCTCCATCACCCGTCATATCATCGCGGCGCAGGGAGGGCACATCTGGGCGCGTAACCGCCCCGACAGCGGGGCGTGCTTCTCGTTCACCCTACCGACCGTCCGCTCGCTCAATCCGGCCGCGCCGGCCGGTACGAAACGGTCACGGACGGACGCGTGACCCTTCCTGCCCTGAGCGCCGCGCCGGCCGCGACGATGGACCTCGCCGCCCTGGCGGCCCTGGTGACCGAGTCCTTCTCGGACTCCGCCGCGCCGTGGCCCCTCTCCGCCGCGACGCTGGCGGCGATGGTCGCGCGCGACGACATCGCGCTCCCGTCGTCCCACGTCGCCTACCTGGACGGCGCGCCCGTGGGCGTCGCGCTGGTCGCCGTGCGCTACGGTCTCGACCATGGGCCTGGATCGGGCGTGCGCGTGGCTGCACGCACCTGGCTGGAGGCGCTGGGGGTCGTCCCGGCGGCGCGCAGGAGCGGCGTGGCGCGGCTGCTGTTGGGGCGCGTCCTGGAGGAGGCGCGGGCGCGCGGTTCACGCGCGGTCCGGCTGCAGGTCCACGAGAGCAACGCGCCTGCGCGACGCCTCTACGAAAGCCTTGGCTTCGTGGCCGCGCGCCGTCTGCTCGGCTTTACCCTGCCCCGCGCGGTAGTGGGCAGTGGGCAGTGGGCAGTGGGCAGTGGGACAGACGCCCCGACCGATGCGGGACGCGCCGACGACTCAGGGCTGGGGACGGCGCATAGTGCGGACGGCATACTGGGAGCGCGGGCGGCCCGCCCGCTCGGCGCGCGACCGAGACGATCGGGTCCTCCAGACGCAACCGCCGCGGCCGGAGCCGGCGGGCCGGACATACTCCCAACGTATCCATCCCCCAACGACAAGGCACATCGCGATCAGTCGGCGCAACCCTTCGTGACCCTTCAGCCACTCGCCGCGCCGCTCGCGCTGCCGCTGGTCGAGGCGTGCCTCGCGGATGAGCCGCACGTGGCGCGGCCGTCCTGGCAGATGGAGACCCTATCGCTGGCGCGGCTCGCGTCGCCGGCCCAGGTCTACACGGTCGTACCGCACGGTGAGCGGGCGGTCGGGTACGTGGCGCTCACGACAACGCCCGATGATACCGCAGCGGCAACGCTGCTGCACCTTGGTATCCTCCCGGCGTCGCGGCGACAGGGGTGGGGCCGCGCCGCCGTGGACGCGGCCTTCGCGCTCTACCCGACGGCGGATAGCCTCACCGTGCCGCCGCTCGTCCCCGCGTCCTCGACCCTGGTCCCGTTCCTGAGCGCGTGCGGGGCCGTCCGCGCTCCTGAGGAGCACCTGGAAATGTCGCTGACGTTGTGAGAAGCGATGTCCTGGCACTCACAGTACCAAGTAGCTGGGGCATTGGTCGTATTGGGCACATAAGGGTGGGCGGAAGACTGAGACGATAAACAGCGGAACTGTGGGTGCTCGGTACCACCCCACCAAACCGTGGTCATGCGACAGCGTCCGTGGCGGGTGGTTTGGCCCGCGCCCGCGCCGCGAGGGCCGCGCTCACGGCGCGGGCGGCCACCCGCCGCAGCGTCGCCGTGACCAGGGTGCGTCGCGCGTCGGGCTGAGGTCCCCGCCCAACCACAGCCGCGACGGCACCGCCATCGCCTGCCAGATGCGCCCCTTGCACACCTTGACGCAGATCTCGGCGGCCTGCACCTGGCCCCGGTCCACCTGCCCTGTCTCCACCGTCGCCGCATGCACCCGCGCCGCGTGGCTTCCCGTGCGGTGCAGCCACGCCGCTACCGTCCGCTCGTCGAGGCCGAAGGCGGCCACGATGGCCTGCGGCGGGCAGCCGGGGCACAGCAGCGTCGCCACCAGCACCAGCACCAGCACCAGCACCAGCACCAGCACCAGCACCAGCACCAGCACCAGCAGGTCTACCCGGTGGTGCAACCGGTAGAAGGCCGTCCCCCGCGTCGCCGCGAATGTGCTCCGACAGGTCTTGCACCCGTAGCGCTGCTCCTTCTGACTGTGGATGCCACTGGTCCCGTGCCCCTGCTGCCCCTTGTCAGGGCAGGCCAGGTTCGGGCAGCATGCAGTGGACGGGTCCATGCGTGCTGCGCTCCTCGCCGTGTGAGCGAGACACGGCTACTTGTAGCATGCCGCATGCGACCCGTTCCTGTCACCATCGCCCGTCCTCCACGGTTTAGCGGGGTGGTACCTGGGTGCTTGCCAGGCCGGGAATATAACGAAAGATCATCCCCTTCAACTGCATAGCCTCGATCCTCCAGTTGCCCGATAAGCTTGTCACCCAAAGGACTTGCTCTGGACGGTTGCCAGTAGAATCACCTTGCGCCTTTGATCGGAGTAGATGCCGCTGACGGAGTAGGCGAGAGGGGTATACGAGATGACGCCCGGAGGCAACAGAGTGTCGCCCAATTGATGCGCCACGACGCCAATGAGACACACGACGATGATCACGGCCGAGCCGCCTATCCCCAACCATTTGCGGCCCGCGCGCTGGATAGGGGAGTCAACGGGCTTGTTCAATCCCCCGATAACGGATC
>JAABUQ010006569.1_pt1 | contig 17535 bp, 15 predicted proteins | sample 5560001 | NCBI WGS metagenome assembly JAABUQ01 (sample SAMN10711888, study PRJNA513371) | rock metagenome | isolation source: Antarctica rocks | place: Antarctica: Victoria Land, Finger Mt nord | collected 2015-12-18
CTCCGCGCCACCGGCTGCGACGCGGTCGAGGGGTCGATGCGCGGGGCGGCCGACGCCCTCTGCTGGGACGTCGGCCGCGCCATCAGGCTCATCACAGGCCCGATCTTATGACTTTGCTATCGGCGTGTCCCCCCCGAAGGGTCCGTCCTCCACAAATAGAATAAATATACTTATGTTCACCTTTCGATATGACCTCGTCGGGCGCGCCCCATCACGCTCCGAAGCCCCGGGGTTGGCCGGGCCTATGCGGGGCTGTGGACGATCCGGAGGCGGGGTGCCGGCCGTCGCGGCGCATCGACGAAGGCCGGCTCGATCGGCGTGCCGTGCAGGTACAGCTCGCGCAGGGCCGGCATCGCGGCGATCCGGTCCGGGTGCCGCCCCGTGATCCGCGCCGAGTTGCGGTTGAGGCCGCGGCGCGACGCGAGGGTCGCGATCCCCGGCAGGGTGCCGTCGGACACCGGCCTGTCGTGCGTGCCAGGATCTCCAGGGTCCTCGACGCCGCCGGCGCGGCCAGGGCCGCGCCCTGCATTTTCGCCGTGGCGACGAGGCGGAGTCGCTCATCGACGGGGACGGTCGTCGAGCGCCTCCGTCGTCTCGCTGGCCGAGGCGGCGGCGTAGCAGACGACGGGGATGTGCAGGTTCCCGCGCCCGGAGGCCGTTGTGCCCACCTCGACTTCCCCGTCGATGACCCGCGGTGCCTGATCATCGCGCGCGATGGTCAGCTCGCGCGGGGAACTCACGAACGCCCGGATTCCCGGCGGAGTCCGCAGCACCCGGGTCAACTCCACCGTCGTCTCAGGGCACCGGAGGAACACCCGGAGTGGTTGCGGACTTAGGGCGACCCGGTCCGGGATGGACGAGAGGAACGGCGTCCGCTGCCAGACCACGGTGGAGACGGCGATCGGCTTCTCGCCGCCGTCTTGCAGCGTGATCAGCGACTTCTTCAGCCCGAGGCCGTGCTCGGCAAGGCTGACGCGATAAGTCGTATCAACGTAAGAGAACTCCCCTGCGGGATCGATCGTGCCGGACTCCACCCCGGCCTGTTCGGCCCGTAACTCGGGCGGGAAGACGACGCGGGTCGACCGAGCGGCCTCGCCCTTGCGACCGACCCGACGATGCACGACGTCGAATCCGCCGTCCGCCTCGTCCTGGATGATCCCCAGGGAGATCGAGCTTGGGTTGAGGTGATGCCTGGGCAGCGCGAGCAGGCTCGTGGAGACATCCATCTTGCCCTGGTCCGTCGTCGCGACGAACGAGAGCGTCCGCGGCTTGAACTGGAGGTCGTCGAGGACACGCAGGTCGAGCCTCGCGGTCCCGGCCGGCTCCAGGGTCAGGGGCAGGGGAGATTGATCGATCTTGCGGCACGAGCACCCCCCGTCGACCTGAAAAATTCGGACCGGGCGATTCCCCGCGTTCTTCACGATGAGGGTCGATTGCAGGTTCGGCGACCCGGCCTCGTAGAGGATGGAGGATTCCGAGAGCGAGGCTTGCAGCCGGTAGACCGGCGCGTCGTCGCGGCGACACCCGGTCGCGAGCGTCGCGGCGATCAGGGCGACGGGGAGGGCGGAGCGATGACGCTTCCGCACGAACAGGCACCCGCCCACGACGGCGACCGTCGCGGCGATCGCGAGATACCAAGGTGCGGAGGAGCCCTCAGGCCGGCTCGTCACCGCGAACCTCTTCATCTCGGCGAAGTCCGGATGGGGCAGGGCCGGCGGCTGCGGGTTTGTCAGCCTCTTGCCGAGGATCGCCTTGACCTCGGCCATCGAGAGGGAGTGCGGCTCATGCGGGAGCTGGACGAACCCCCCCTCGGACGAGACGATCTTCACGCCGTCCAGCTGGATGAGCCTGACGGGGTCCTTGCGGTCGGCGACGCGGGTCGCCTTGTAATGTCGGAGCCCGATCCGCGCGGCGGTCGGCTTGAAGACCGTGCTCAGGTCCGGCTCCGGGTATCGATCGGGGAACTGATCGACGATGAACGCCGTCTCGATCCACTCGGTCGGGACGACGCCCCCCGCGGCGCAGGGGCGGGCCTCGATCATGTACATCTCCTTGACATAGCCGCGACGAGTCTCCGGGGTAAATGAATATATTCTATTATATCGTGGTAAATAGCCGATGGCCGGGTCGAAGTGGATCTCCTCGGTGGTGTACGGCCTGACCGTCTGGCGGTAGACCTCGACCTCGGTGCGGCGCCCGTTGATCGTCGAGGTCGACCGGGTCGGGACGACGCCCGGGAACTCGGCGTCGAGGCCGATCGGGAATCGATACAATCCCCACCAATAGAACGGCCCGCCGGTGGTGATGATTCGACCGGGAGAATTGGTTGTGGCGACGCCGACGACGTAACTGAGCGGGTGGACGGATTGGCCCTTGATGGTGTGCGACGCCGCCGTCGAGCCGTCGAAGATCAACTCGAAGGGCTCGCGGGAGAACGGTTTCAGCTCGCCGCCCTGGATCTTGCGGCTCTCGACCAGGACATCCTCGGGGGAGCGGCAGGCGTAGCGCTCGACCGTGCCGTCGAACTCCCACCGCCCGAGGATCTGGAAGGATCGGTCCTCGACGAAATCGACGATCCGGCCCGCCCAGATGCCGTCCGGCCCCAGCGACCTGGGGTCGGCCGTGCCGTGGGTGTGGACGTAGTCGATGTCCACGCGGATCGCGCCGAAATTGGCCCGGAAGGCGTCGAGCGGGCCGGGCGCGGGATGACCGATCAGGGTCAGGCAGGCCAGGAGCAGCATGTTTCCCCCTATCCGAGAAGGCTGGCGTGCCCGTCGGTTGCGGCCGGCACGCCCGCGGTGAAAGCGCGACTCGCGGATGCTCAGTAGCAGGTTGCCGGCGAGGTCCCGATGCAGCCTTGCATCGTGTACTGGCCGCAAAGAGTCCCCCTGCTGCAGTCGGGAGACGCGTAGAGGACGACGGTCCCGCAGTCGGCCCAACTCCTGTCGCACGACGACCCGGGGACGAATCCGGAGTAACAATCGGTCCAGTAGTAGACGTCCCGGAGCGCGAAGTTGAAGGAGCCGACGGAAGCATCTGGGATGCCGGAGCAGGGCACGCCCGTGTTGAACCAGCGGTAGTAATCCGTGCAACTCGACGTGCTCGGACAGGGCGGCGGGCTGCCATTCTTCTGGCAATGATCGGTGTTGGTGTCGTTGTCGCAACTCCCGGCTCGAACGGTGTCGGCCTGCCCCACCCGGTGGGACGCCGCCGCGACAGCGAGGGCGGTCGCGGCCAGGATCAAGACGCCGAGTCGTTGACGCTGCATGAGGATTCTTCCTTCCGTGAGGGTGTCCGTGTTTCTTGCGAGTGAACCCGCCACTCCTCGACCCAATCGTTGTCAATCGCCCATGTCGAAGGTACCCAGGGCCGACCAGAGCGGCCCTGGCACCGAGTCCGCGAACGCCTCGACGTGGGAGTCGCCGAAGAGGACCCCCACACCTCCCGAATGGTAGGACCTCGCGGGGTGGAACCCGCGGTCACCTCCTGGGGTCACGCCGGAGTTGCACGTGGGGCGTCGATCGTTGGGGACGCCGTGGTGGTTGTAGCTCGTGCCGAAGAACCCGGAATAGAACCAGTACCGCCCCTCCGTCCGGACCCAGGTGACGGCCTGGGCGTCGAGGCAGTACGGGATGAACTCCGCGTCCGAGGAGAAGGTCCGGCCGCTGCCGATCGGCTGCCTGGCGTCGCGGTTGGCGTCGTGACCGCCGACGTTGAACGTCCCCGCGACCCGCTCGGAGACGAACGCCGTCCGGGACAGCCCGTCGGTGATCGCCGCGGCGGTCGGCAGGATGCCGAGGCTGAACGGGCCGTCGTAGAGCGACCCCTTCCTCGCCCGCCACCGCCCGCGGTTGAACCGATACGAGTTGAGGTGGTTCGGCTCGCCGTCGCTCGGGCAGAGGAACGTCGAGACGACGGTCCCCCGGGCCGTGTGGTTCTCCAACGACGGCAGGTCGGGGGACTCCAGGTTCGCGAAGGTCATGTTGATCGAGTCGTAGAGCGATCGTTGTTCGAGGTGGGGCAACAAGAACGTGAGTTCCGACATGAAATTGGCGGAGTACATCCGCCCGGTGAGCATCTGCGACGGCGGGAACATCCGGTGCAGCGACTCGTAGCTCTGCATCGCGACCCCCAGCTGCCGGAGATTCGCGACGCATTGGGCCCGACGGGCCGCCTCCCGCGCCGCCTGGACGGCGGGGAGGATGATCGCGACGAGGAGGCCGATGATCGAGCACACGACCAGCAACTCGATGAGGGTGAAACCCGATCGACGTAGATTCACACGATAATACTTAAGCATGATGTGTTAGAAGGCCTATGCTTTGGCCTTCTTCTCCTTGCGTCGGATAATAACGAAGACTTGGGTATCGGTGAATACTGCGCTTTCCGATCTCAACCTTCAACGAAAAGATTGTGGAATTAGGCTTCAGCCAGGGGGTCTGCGGCCTTATCTTCGAGGGCGAGTGGACCTTGTGAACCCGATTGACGGAGAGTTTTCCTGTCCGGGTTGACCCGAGGAATGCCGCCGCGGGCCCCCGCCCGCCCTCACTCCCGCCGGCGGGATTCGAAGGTCTTGAGGTGCGGGGGGCCTCGGGGTTGTCGGCGATCGCGATCAGGGCCCGCGCGACCGCCCGGTCGACCTCGGCCATGTGGGCGTGGCGGTTCGGGGATGGCGCCCGCGGCGCCCGGGCGGATCCTCGCCCTCGGGCGACCGGGACGGTCCCCGGTCCGCAAACCTCACCCCGTCCTCGACGCGCAATGGGCCCTGGCCTCGTCGTACGCCGCCTGGAGGCGGACGAACGCCTCGTCGCTGCCGCCGGCGTCGGGGTGGGCGGTCCTGGACCGGGCCCGGTAGGCGGACCGGACCCGGTCGAGGGTGAACGGGGGGGCGAGGCCGAGGACGTCGGCCCACGACGGCCTCGGGCCCGACTCGACGTCGGGGTCGCCGTCGAAGGCCTCGGCGTAGAGGTGGCGGACCTCCTCGCGGAAGCCCCGCCCGCGCCCGCCGGGGGGGGCGTCGGGGAGGACGAGCCAGCGGGCGACGCGACGCTCGTCGTCGCCGTCGTCGTCGAGGACCTCGCGGGCGATGTCGGCGCGGCGGAAGGCGGCGTCGAGCCGACGGCCCAGCAGCCGGGCCATCGCCTCGAGCGGCGACGGGTGTCCCGGCCCGCGTCGCCAGAAGAGGAGGCGGGCGGCCTCGACGAGCTGGCCCGCCGCCGCGTCGATCCCGGCGCCGGGGCGGTCCCACGAGTCGTCGGCCGCCTGCCCGCGCCAGAAGCCGACGATCGTCACCTCGAACAGGGTGGCGAGCTCGTCGGCCTCGGGCTCGACCTCCGGCCCCTTCGGCGCCGCGGGGTCGAGCCCGAGCCGGCGACGGACCCGGGCGGTGATGGCGCGGACGGCCTCGGACGACGGCTGCTCGGCCTGCGGGGGCTCGGCGGCCGGGCCCGCGGGGCGGCCGACGAGCCGGGCGGCGACCTCGTAGGCGAAGGCGGCGAGCCAGGGCGTCTCGTAGAGCCCGAGGTGGACCTCGCCCGCCTTCCCCCGGCGGATCGCGGCGCGGTAGGCTCGACCCCCCCGGGGCCTCGGCAGGAGAAGGACCCCCCGGGGGAGGCGGGCCTTGGATGAGTTCGTCCGGCTCACGGGGTTCGCGCCTCCGGGCCCGCCGCCATCGCCACGGCTGGCTGGGGGTCGACCGGGTCCCGATCGGCGGGCCGAGGGTGGTGGTGGCTGCCCTGCCGGCGATCGGGACCCTGCCGATCCCGCGGAGGTCGCCGCGCCGGGGCCGGCGGCTCAGGCCAGGATCTTGCGGAGGACCTCGCCCTTGACGTCGGTCAGCCGCATGTCCCGGCCGCTGAACCGGTGGGTGAGCCGCTTGTGGTCGAGGCCGAGGAGGTGGAGCATCGTGGCGTGGAGGTCGTGGACCTCGACCTTGTCCTCGACCGCGTAGTAGCCGTAATCGTCGGTCGCGCCGAGGATCGTGCCCCCCTTGATGCCGCCGCCGGCGAGCCAGACGGTGAAGCCGTAGGGGTTGTGGTCGCGGCCGTCGGAGCCCTGGGCCATCGGGGTCCGGCCGAACTCGCCGCCCCAGACGACCAGGGTCGACTCCAGCAGGCCGCGGGCCTTCAGGTCGGCGAGCAGGCCGGCGACGGGCCGGTCGGTGGCGCGGGCGTTGTCCTCGTGGCCCTTCTTCAGCCCGCTGTGCTGGTCCCATCGGTCGGCGCCGACGTTCGGGCAGAGGACCTCGACGAACCGGACCCCGCGCTCGACCAGCCGGCGGGCGATCAGGCACTGGCGGCCGTAGAGCTGGGTCTGGGGGTACGGGTCGTCGAGCCCGTACAGCGCCCGGGTGGCCTTCGACTCGCCGGCGATCTCGACCAGGTCGGGGACGGCCGTCTGCATCCGGGCGGCCAGCTCGTAGTTGGCGATGGCCGACTCGATCGCGTCGTCGGGGCCGGACCGGCCGAGCCCCTCGCGGTCGAGCGACCGGAGCAGGGCCAGCTTCGCGCCCTGACGGCCCGACGGCCGGATGTTCGCCACCGGCGTCGCGCCCGATTTGAAGACCGAGCCCTGGTACGACGCGGGCAGGAAGCCGCTGTTGAAGCAGTCGGCCCCGCCGGGCGGGATCAGCCCCGAGTTCAGGACGACGAACCCGGGCAGGTCCCGGCACTCGCTGCCCAGGCCGTAGGTCACCCAGGCCCCCTGGCTCGGCCGGCCCTGGAGCCCCGACCCGGTGTGCATGAAGTAGTTGGCGGCGGTGTGCTCGGAGAAGTTCGAGACCATCGACCGGACGATCGCCAGGTCGTCGACGCACGTCGCCGTGTGCGGCAGGAGGTCGCTGACCGGGATGCCGCTCTGGCCGCGGTTCTTGAAGGCCCAGGGGGACTTGAGCACGTTGCCGACGTTGTTGAACTGGGTGGCCGGGGTCTTCATGCCGATCGGCCGGCCGTGCTCGCGGTCGAGCCGCGGCTTGGGGTCGAAGGTGTCGACCTGCGACGGGCCCCCGTCCATGAAGAGGAAGATCACGCTCCGGGCCTTCGCGGCATAGTGCGTTGGCCGGGGGTCGAGCGGGTCGCGGCCGACGGCCCCGGCCGCCTCGGCACGCTCGCCCAGCATCGCCGCGAGGGCCATCGCGCCGAAGCCGTTGGCGCATCGCGAGAGCATCTCGCGGCGGGTCGTCGGGGCGCCGAGGAATCGTCCGCAATGCATGGGCGGCTCGCTCGCGGGGGCCGGGGCCTAGGGGATGAAGATGAACTCTTTGGTGTTCATGAGGACGTGGCAGAGGTCGGCCCAGGCCTGGGGGTCGTCCCCGCCCGCCGGGGTCTCCCCCTCCGAGCGGACGAAGGCGAGCGACTCGGCCCGCTCGCGATCGGTCGGGGGCCGGCCGAAGGCGGTCCGGTAGAGGTCGTCGACCCGGGCCTCCGGCGAGGGGGACCTCGCCCGGGTCCGGTCCGCCCAGGCCCGCGCCTGATCGAGGATGAACGGGTCGTTCAGGAGCGTCAGCGCCTGGGCGGGGACGTTCGACACGTTCCGGCGGCCCATCGACGCGGAGGGGGCGGGGAAGTCGAAGGCGAGCAGGAGCGGCGACAGGAAGTTCCGCCGGACCGACAGGTAGAGGCTCCGTCGCCCCGCGCCGTCGAGCGGGCCCGAGCCGGCGGGCCGGCCCCGGCCGTCCATGAACGGCGTCAGGTGGGTCGGCACGCCCGGGCCGCCGGGCGACGGGTCGAGCCGCCCCGAGACGGAGAGGATCGCGTCGCGGATCGCCTCGGCCTCGAGCCGGCGGACGTTCATCCGGTGCAGGAGGCGGTTCGTCGGGTCGGCCCGATCGGCCCCGGCGTCGGCCGCGCTGGCCATCCGGTAGGCGTGCGAGAGGACCATCTGCCGGTGCATCCGCTTGATCGACCGCCCGCCCCGGACGAAGTCGGCCGCCAGCCAGTCGAGCAGGGCCGGGTGGGACGGGGCCTGCCCCATCGCGCCGAAGTCGTCGGGGGACCGGACCAGGCCCTCGCCGAAGTGGTGCTTCCAGAGCCGGTTGACCAGGACCCGGTCGGCCAGCGGGTTGGACGGGTCGACGATCCTCCGCGCCAGGTCGAGCCGGCCGCTGCCGCCGCCGGGCCGGGGGGGCGACGAGTCGGCCCCGCCGAGGACCTCGAGGAACCGCCGCGGGACGACCTCGCCGGGCGTCTTCGGGTTGCCGCGCACCAGGAGCCTCGCGTCCTCCTCGGTGCCGTCGGCGATCGCCGGGGCCAGCGACGGCGGCGCGATCCGCGACTCGGCCTCGCGGAGCCGGGCGAGGATCGGCCCGAGGTCGGGGCCGTCGAGGGGGACCGGCGGCCCGGCCTCCGCAGGCGGGCCTCCCGGGGGCTCGGGGCGGTCCGAGGCCCGGATCTCGTCGACCGCGAGGAAGCCGTCGCCGTCCAGATACGCGACCTTGCCGGTCGTGTAGTCGACCGTCGCGCCGTCGGCGAGCTCGACGAAGGCCCGGTGGCCTCGCCACATGCTCACATTCATGATGTACCAGCGCGTGCGATCCGGGGAGTCGACGGCGAGCGCGAGGCCGCCGTAGATCGGGGCGCGGATCTTCTCGAAGCCGTCGACGACGAGGTTGATCCGGCCGCCCCGGCCCTCGGCCCGGTAATGGAGATACGGCCGGTCGATGGTGAAGCTGCGCGACCGGAGGACGCCGCGGAGCCGGTCCGAGGTCAGCCCGCTGTGCGCCCGGCCCGGGGGGACGGGGACGGCCGCCGGCCGGTCGCCGACGACGCGGAAGTCGCCCGCCCGGCTCGGCCCGGCGCCGAACGCCTCGCCGAGGACGGTCCAGCCTTCGTAGGCCGGCCCGTCGAAGCCTTCGAGGAGGGTCGAGCCGTCGTCGTCGGCCGGGGCCGGGGCCGCCCCGGGGAGGTCGCCGCATCGCCCCACCGCCGCGGTCAACTCGTCCTTGATCGCCCCCACCCCGGAGGCCTTCCCGGGCGGGTCGAGGAAGGCGTGCTGGAATCGAGAGCTCTTGAGGAAGCCCGAGAGGGCGTAGTAGTCCTTCGCGGTGATCGGGTCGAACTTGTGGTCGTGGCAGCGGGCGCAGGCGAGGGTCAGGCCGAGGAAGGCCTTGCCCACGACGTCGACCTGGTTGTCGATCCGCATCGCCTCGTCCTCGCGGAGGTCGACCGGCGAATGGTTCCCCTCGCCGAGGAAGTAGAAGCCGGTCGCGAGGATCGACTCGTTGCCGCCGGTGGCCGGGTCCCGCCGCGGGTCGGGCAGGAGGTCTCCGGCGATGTGTTCGACGACGAATCGGTCGTAGGGGAGGTCGTCGTTGAACGCCCGGACGACGTAGTCGCGGTAGCGCCAGGCGTCGGGGATGTCGTAGTCGAACTCGTGGCCCGAGGTCTCGGCGTAGCGGACCAGGTCGAGCCAGTGCCTCGCCCAGCGCTCGCCGTACCGGGGCGACGCCAGGAGCCGGTCGACGGCCCGCTCGTCGGCATCGGCCGCGGCGTCGGCGACGAACGCCTCGACCTCCTCGGGGCGGGGGGGCAGGCCGATCAGGTCGAACGTGACCCGGCGGAGCCAGGCCCGCCGGCCGGCGTCGGGCGCGGGCCGGAGCCCGGCCGCCCCGAGTTCGGCGAGGACGAAGCGGTCGATCGGGTTGCGGGCCCAGCCGCCGTCGGCGGCGGGCGGATCGATCGGGCGGACCGGGAGGAAGCTCCAGTGCTTCCATCGCCGCTTCCAGGCGACGGCCGCGTCGGCCTCGGTCGCGCCGTCCTGCGACGGCCGGCCGGCCTCGGGCCAGGGCGCCCCCATCGCCACCCACTTCGTCAGCGACGCGACCTCGGCCGGGGGCAGCTTCGACTTTGGCGGCATCTGGACGCTCTCGCCGTAGTTGATCGCGTCGACGAGCGGGCTGGCGCCGGGGTCGCCCGGCACGACGGCGGCCCCCGAGTCGCCCCCGGCCAGGGCCGCCCGCCTCGAATCGAGCCGGAGTCCGCCCTTCTGCTTCTCGGGGCCGTGGCATCCCTGGCACCGCGTCGCCAGGACGGGACGGACTTCCTTCTCGAAGAACTCGAGGGCCGGCCCGTCCGCGGCCGGTGGCCGTCCCTCGGCCCCCCCGGCCGCGGCGCGGGGCGTGAGGGCGGAGACGATCATCAGGGACAGCCAGGGGCCGCGCAAGCTCATCATGGAGAGACCTCGGGGCCGCTCGTCGGCGTGGGGCGAGACCGCACTCCATTATCGACGAACTGCCCTCTCGCCGGCAACACCGTCGGCGCGGGCACCCCCGGCCTCGGCCCGTCGCGGCGGGGACCCGCCTCCCCGGTGGATCCCACCCTCTGGGCCGGGATCGGTCGAGCCCCGCGCGAGCCGGGGGCCGCCGGGTTGCGCGGGGCCGCCGGGGCGTCATGCCCCGAGGCCCCGCGCCGGCGGCCTGCTCCCGTCGCGTCCTAGCGATGGAGTCGGAACGGCCGAGGCGCGCGCCCCGGGGTCCTCGGCAATAGCCTCGCCGCCCTGGCCGTCGTGATCGTCGGGACGACCGGCCCGACCGCGCGGAACGCGAAATTCCCGGCGATGAATGGGTTGGGCCGGGTCAGGTGGGTCACGATCGACGTCGGGTACTGCTGGGGATCGGTGCCGAATCGGCCCAGGCCCCGGAATGCGATCAGGCCCCCGTCGTTCGTGGTGTTGCCCGGGTCGACGGCCCCCATGTCATCGTTGTAGATCGGTGCCGCCGTCACCAGGGCGACGACCGCGCCCTGGAAGCCCGCCGGGAGGATGAAGGTGCCCGGGACCGGGGCCATCCGGTAGCCGTCCGGCGTGATGGGCGCGGAGGTCCCTTGCAGCGTGACCTCCACGACCGACGTGCCGGCCTGTCGGTCGTAGATCCTCACAAAGCTCGGCTGGGCGATGCCCTGGCCTCCGGAGTCCCAGAGGCCCATCTTCGTCACGACGATCGGGCTCAGGACGTCGAAATCGAGCCCGATCACCCCGGCGAACGACTGGTTCGGCTTCAGGCCGATCCGCGCCGCGTACGCTCTCACCTCGTTCATGTTCGACTCGGAAAAGGAGACGATCGATCCGGCTCCTCGCCTCGGCCGGCCGGCCCGACGGGTCGGGTCGGCGCCCGGCCGTTCCCAGGGCATCCCCCGACGCGGGCCCGGCCGTCGCCGACCCGAGGTCGCGCGGTCCGCCCGTGGATTACCATCGGGGCCCGGGGCCGCCTCGATCCGCAGAATCGCGCGGGGGCCGCCCACCGGCCCCTCGGACGGCGCGGCGACGGCCCCTCGGCCCGCCGGGCGTCTCGCCCGGTGCGAGGGCGTGCCCGGCCTCCCGGCTCATCGGCTCCAGATCGAGCCCATCTCGTCGACCTCGACGGAATGGAACCGGGCCTGCCCCCCCCTGGCGAACAGGGTCGGGGCCCCCTCGGCCTCGGGCGGGACCGCCCCGACGGAGATCGCGACCCGGCCGTCGCCGGCGAAGACCTCGATCGCGCCGCGATCGACCAGGATCTGCAGGCGGACGCCGCCGTCGGCCGGCTGGAGCGGCGCCTCCACGCCGCCGCAGCGGAGCCGGCGCGCGGCGGAGTCGTAGGCGATCGGGACGCCGAGGACCGTGATCCCCGCCGAGGCAGACCCGGCCGGCTCGATCGCGAGCCGGATCGACAGGAGGTCGCCCGGGCACCCCTCCAGGGCCCGGCCCTCGTCGCGGAGGGTCGCGTCGGGGAGGCGGAGGGCCCGCCGTCGGAGGCCTTCGAGCTCCTTGACGGGCTCGGCGAAGAGGCGGGGGCCTTCGGCCGTCGACCGGAGCGAGAGCGACACCGGCACGGTCATCCGCTGGTTGAACGGCATCCCCGGGAACTTCGCCCCCCGGGCCCATCCGATCTGGATCCGACGGCCGTCGGGCGCGTCGCTGAAGCTCTGCGCGGCGTAGAAGTCGCCGTGCCAGAGGGCGTGCCGGCCCGACCACTCGCGGAAGGCGGTGCCGTCGAAGTCGCCGAGGGCGTAGCGGCCGTCGGCGGCGTGGAGCACCCAGAGGACCCGTCCGGGGTCGCCGTCCACCGCCAGGGGGAACAGGTCCGGGCACTCGAAGTAGCCGTCGGATCGGCTCAGGTAGGTCCACGCCTTGAGGTCGGGCGATGCATAGAAGTCGATCGACCGCCGCCCCTCCCCTTCGTCATAGACGGCCATGATCCAGCGCCGGGTGGGCTCGTGCCAGAGGAGCTTCGGGTCGCGCCCGACGTGCTTGACGACGGGGTTGCCCGCGAACTCGGACCAGGTCCGGCCGCCGTCGAGGCTGCTCGCGATGCACTCGCCCCGGCCGGTGCTCGTGAAGGCGAGGACCATCGCCGCCTTCCCGCCGGCGCCGAAGCCCCCGGTATCGGCGCGGTCGACCACGGCGCTGCCGGAGAAGGCCCAGTCGCCGAACCGGCGGGGATAGAGCGCGATCGGCAGCTCGCGCCAGCGGACGAGGTCGGGGCTGACCGCGTGCCCCCAGTGCATGTTGCCCCACTCGCGCCCGTACGGATTGTGCTGGTAGAAAAGATGATATTCGCCGTCCTGGTAGACCAGCCCGTTCGGGTCGTTGAGCCAGCCGCGTCGCGAGCTGAAGTGGAACTGGGGCCGGAGCCGCTCGCGGTAGGCCCCGTCCGGGTCGGGGATCGTCTCGGCCAGGACGGTCGCGGCGAGGCCGTCGCCGGCCGGCGGGGCGTCGACGGAGACGACGAGCGTCCGGCCTCGGTACTCCTGGAGGTCGGCGAAGGTCCAGAAATCGGGCTTGCCGACGGCCAGCTCGATCTCGAACTCGCGGAGGGGTCGCCCGTCGACCGCGAGCGTCATCCGCCGCTTCGGCGCCCCGTTCTGGACGGGGAGATGCAGGTAACGTGCCGTGAGCGCCATCTCGCGGCGCGACGCGACAGGCCCGTCGCCCTCGACGGGCATCGTCAGCAGCATGAGGGCCGCCAGGGGGGCATGGATCGCGATCATGGGCGGCCTGACCCTGTATCCGGAGTTGCCTCGTCCGTCGGCGGGCCGGCTCCCCGGCCCCGCGGCGGGGCACCTGATGGCCTGTGAAGCATAATCGCCCGGGGTCGGGACGCAAGACCCCCCCGCCCCGAGTCATCCCCGCCGCGTCGCGGGCGACGGCCTGGCTACCCTGGAGCCGCTCGGGCGGGAGCGGTACGACCTGGTCCTCATGGACGTCCACATGCCCGTGATGGGGGGATCGAGGCCGTCGCCCGGGTCCGGGGGCGCGAGCGGGAGGGGGGCGGCCACGTCCCCGTCGTCGCCACGACGGCCGGCGCGATGGTCGGCGACCGCGAGCGTTGCCTCGGGGCGGGGATGGACGGCTACGCCTCGAAGCCCGCCCGCGAGCACGAACTCGGGGCGGCCACGGCCGGCGCCGACCGTCGCGCGGGGCCCGACGAACCGGCCTCGCGGGCCTTCGATCCCGGGCGAGTCTGGCCATCGTGGGGGGGGACGTCAAGCTCCTCGGCGAGATCGTCGGCCTATTCCTGGCCGAGTCCCCGGCCCGACTCGCCGCGATCCGCGATCCGCCCTCGCGCCGCGGTGCCCACCCCCTGCACTCGGCCGCCCAAACCCTCAAGGGACGGTCTCCTGCTTCGGTCCGTCCCCCGCGCTCGAGGCCCTGCAGGGGCTGGAGCGGCTCGCGATCGCGGGGGACCTCGACGCCGCCCTGGCCGCCTGCCTGGACGAGAACGATCGGCTCGGCGCGGCGCTCCAGACGCTCGTCAGGAGCCTCGGGCCCGGCCGAGCGACGATCGGCCGCCGTCGCGATCCCGCCGCGTCCGGTCGCGGGTCCAGTCGAAGCACCGGGCGAGGAAATTCTCGGCCTCCCGGGGCCGTCGCGAGGCGAGGTCGATCAGGGCCGGATGCAGGAGCGCGTGATGGAAGGCCCGGCACAGGGTGATCCGCCGGATGAACCGCGCGTGCCAGGCGTCGTCGTAGGCGCGCTGGAGCGTCCGGCCGGCCGTCCCGGCGGCGACCGCCGAGGCGACGAACGGGGCGAGGACCTCGGCCCCGAGCAGGGCCATCGTCATCCCCTGGCCGCCCAGGGGGTCGACGGTCCCCCGGCAGTCCCCCGCGTAGAGGATGCCGGCCAGGGCCGGCGTGGCCGACTCGACGCGGACCCCCGAGACGGTCTTCCACGGCCCGCACGGACGCCCGGCCCCCCAGAGGCGGGCGATGCTCGGGTTGCTCGCCAGGTGGTCGCCCGCGACCCGGTCGAGGTCCCCTCGGGACGCCCGGGCCGCGGCCTCGGGGATCAGGGCGCAGACGTTCACGATCCCCCCCTCGACCCGGCACGTCCCGGCGTAGCCGCCCGGGACGAGGTGCAGGCCGACCGTCCCCTCGGCCTCGAAGTCGGCGGGGCCGTCGATTTCGAGGTGTCGTTTCAGCCCGAACAGGCGGGGCCGGAACAGGCTCCGGACCCGGGAGCGGCCCGTCGCGTCGACGAGGCGGGAGTGCCGCCCGTCGGCCGCGACCACGACCCGCGCGCGGATCTCGACCCGCCCGGCCTCGGCATGGCGGCCCGCGATGCCGACGACCCGACCCTCCTCGATGATCGGGCCGCCGACCCGGGTCCCCTCAACCACCGCGACCCCGGCCGCGCGTCCGCGGTCGACCAGGAGGGTGTCGAGCGCCGATCGGCTCAGGCCGATGCCGGGGGGGCTGCCGGCGGGGGCGAACTCGGCGTCGATCACCCGGCCCCGGGGGGTCGAGAGCCGGACGCGACGGATCGGGTGATAGCCCAGCCGGTCCACGTCGTCGGCGAGCCCGAGGCGGCCGAGCACGCCCCAGCTCTCGGGGCTGAGGAACTCGCCGCAGAGCTTGTCGCGCGGGAATGTCGCGGCGTCGACCAGCGCGACCCGCGCCCCAGACCGACCGAGCCGGAGCGCCAGCGAGGCCCCGGCCAGGCCGGCCCCGGCGATCGCGACGTCAAACGGGCGGCTCGGGTCGAAGGGCATCCGTCCTCGCGGTGCGGGCCGATCCCGCCGGGGACCGTGGCCTGGTTGCTGTACGCGCGGGCGGCCGCCGGGGCAATCCGGCCCTCACCAAGAACCGGCGCCGGATCGGCCGGGGGGTCCGATCCGGCGGCCGACCAGCGCGACCTGGAAGCCGATCGCGGACCGGACCGTCCAGGAGAAGCCGTCGAACGGGCGTGCGAGCGCGAGGAGCTCCCCCGGGGTGAAGCCGCGGAGCACGGAGAGGGGGCCGTCGTGGCGGACGAGCCGGCTCGCGGTGAACGCGCGGCTCCAGGCGACGAAGCCCCAGTAGGCGAGCCAGTCCCGGCGGATGTCGAGCACCACGACGCGACGGCGCGCCACGCGGGTCATCTCGGCGAGGAGGCGGGCCAGGGCCTCGCCCGAGAAGTGATGGGCGAACTTGACGGCCGTCACCAGGTCGATCGAGGCGTCGGCGAACGGGGCCCGCAGGGCGTCGCCCCGGGCCGAGATCGAGCCGAGACGCCGCGATTCGGCGGCGGCGATCGAGTCCCGGTCGAGGGTCAGGACCCGCGCCGGGGCCGCCCGCCTCGCGAGGTCGTCGCGGATCGCCTCGGCGAGGTCGCCCGACCCCGACCCGAGGTCCAGGACGGTCGTCGGCCCGGGGCCGGGCCGGTCCTCGCGGAGGAACCGCCTCAGCTCGCGGAGGATCGTCCTCCGGTTCCCGAGCTGTCGGTTGACCCGCCGCAGCACGCGGTAGGCCTCCGCGACGTCGTCGGCGGGGAGCCCCGGCGCGTCCATCAGCTCGGGGTCGTGCCGCCTCGCCGGGATCGGGGGCCAGCCGCGGGGCCCGGCGGTCATCAGGGCGATGCCGCGGGGGGGCCGGCGTCGCGCGGCCCCTCGCCCGTCGCGAAGGCCATCACGGCCAGGCCGATCACCCAGGCGGCGAAGAGTGCCAGGGCCGCATAGAATCGAAGTCGGGCACGCGCCATCCGTCGGGCCTCCGGCGATCGGGCTCAGGCGACGTCGTCGAGCGCCAGCGTGAAGTCGCGGGTCAGGGTCTGCTCGAGGTCGAAGACGTCGTCGAAGTCGGACCGGGAATCGGACGGCGTCTTCTCCAGGTCGCCCGAGGCGATCAGGTTGTAGACGATCTCGCCGAGGTCCGACGTCGTGCGGATGCCCCACTGGCGGAGGACGACGCGGGCCAGGAGGCCGTAGCTGGCCAGCGCCATGTCGCGGGCCCCCTCGCAGAGCTGCCGGCCGGTGACGTGCCGCGGCCTGCCGGACCGCCGCCCCTTGGTCCGCGGCTGCGACTTGGACCGGAGCTTCTTGGTGTGCTCGATCGCCTCGAAGACGAAGACGTAGGCGTGGATCGAGTATCGAGAGTCGCGGGAGAGGACCCCTGCCAGGTCGTCGCGAAGGCTCATGCTCTTGTCCTTTCCCCTCGGATCGTCGAACGATCAGAGTTCGACGGCGTCGTCGTCGTCGCGCCGCGACGGGCGGCCCTTCGACTCGACGCCGAGGATGTCGTCCTTGCCGACGACCACCCGGCGCCGATCTTCGAACTCCACGACCACCTTGCGAGCGAGGACCTCCTGGGCCAGGACGCGGCCCTGCCCCTTGGCCGTCACGACTCGCGAGCCGACGGCCGGCAGCTCGCGCTCGAGGGCCTGGTACGTGTCGAACTCATAGCGGAGGCAGCATTTCAGCCGGCCGCACCGGCCCGAGATCTTCGACGGGTCGAGCGTCGTCTTCTGGATCTTCGCCATCCGCATCGAGACCGGGGGCATCTTCGAGAGGTGGGTGTTGCAGCAGACGGGCTTGCCGCAGTCGCCGTAGTCGGCCAGCAGCTTCGCCTCGTCCCGGACGCCGATCTGGCGCATCTCGATCCGCGTCTGGAACGCCCGCGCCAGGTCCTTGACCAGCTCGCGGAAGTCGATCCGCTTCTCGGACAGGTAGTAGAAGACCATCCGCTCGCCGCCGAGGATGACCTCGACGTCGATGAGGTCCATCTGGAGCCGTCGCCTGGCGATGAACTCGCGGCAGGCCTCCAGGCCCAGCCTCGACCGCTCGGCCAGGCCGGCCTCGGCGGCGAGGTCCTCGGCCGTGGCGACCCGGACCACCTCGCCGACGACCGGGTCCTCGAGGAACAGCGCCGAGCGGTCGGTGGCCGGGCAGAGCACCTCGCCCAGCTCGATCCCGCGGTCGGTCCGGATCACCACTCGCTGGCCGCGGGGATGCGTGCAGTCGTCGATCCCGGCGAACTCGCCGAGGAATCGCATCTGGCCATATCGGACGATGAAGTTCGACGACATCAGACCTCGCGGGTCGGAGGGGCGTCGCGGCGGGCGAAGGGGCTCGAGCCGGCAGGCCGGGAGGGGGGGCTGGCCGCGAGGGGCGTCCCGGTCCTGAGAGTCGTTGACGCTCCACTATAAGGGATTATCCGGCCCTGACCAGACGAACCTCCGCCCGGGCCAGGACGATTGCAAAGTCCGTTTCGGCTGTTTATTCCTTGACAGGGGAGGGACTTGATTCGACCACCACCGGGATGGACTCCCATGACTCAACCCGCCGTCGATTCCCTGATGGCCGCCTTT
>JAABUQ010006570.1_pt1 | contig 17533 bp, 15 predicted proteins | sample 5560001 | NCBI WGS metagenome assembly JAABUQ01 (sample SAMN10711888, study PRJNA513371) | rock metagenome | isolation source: Antarctica rocks | place: Antarctica: Victoria Land, Finger Mt nord | collected 2015-12-18
TCGATATGGCGGAGTCGGAGCGGGTAAGCCGGCATATGCACGCGTGCGCGAAGTGTAGGGAGCGCTCGGAGCGTCTCGCGACGCAGGCACAGGGAGTGCATGGATTGTTGACGGCGCTGGCGCCCGATGGAGGCGAAGCGGCCGTTGATCCCACTCTCGCTTACGGCCGCTACCGGGAAACAACGGGCAGCAGAGCGGCGAGCTGGACAGTGCGATGGAACCATTTGCGCCACGCCTGGGGGAGACCGGCGTGGGGTGCAGTGGCGGCGGTAAGTACGGTTGCGCTCCTGTTGACCTTCACGCCGGCGCAGACCTGGGGACAGAAGTTCCTTCAAATGCTGCGCGTCCAAAAGCTCGCCGTGATCCCGGTAGATCTTTCTGTCTTGACCTCTGGAACTGCGAGTCATGGGCCGGGAAAGCTGATTGCGCAATTGATTTCAGACAGCGTTGTTGTCACGATGAACCCCGGGGAACCGGTAACGGGATCGAGCGTAGCGGCCGCGAGCGGCCTAGCCGGATTCAAAGTGAGAGCACTCGACCAACTAGGGGAGCCCCAGCGGATTCTCATCGCCGGCGAAGGAGCGTTTCACATGACGCTCGACCATGACCGGATACAGGCGGTGCTCGATCAGGCGGGCCGCTCCGATGTTTCAATCCCGGCGTCCGTGGATGGCAGTACGGTCGCGGTCCACATTCCGAAGATGGTGCGCCTGCTGTACGGCAGTTGTTCGCCGCAGCATGCGCAAGCCGCGGACGCTGCGAATTGCATTGACTTCGCGCAGGTGCCCAGCCCGACTGTAAGCGTCCCGCCCACGTTGAACATGGCGGCTTTAGCCGAGGCCGGCTTGCAGGCGACGGGCATGAGTCCCGCGGAAGCACACGCTTTCTGCCAGACTGTCGATTGGTCGTCCACGCTGGTGATTCCGATTCCGCAGAACGGCGGCACCTATCGAACCCTGTCCGTGGATGGCGTGAATGCCACTCTCATTGAACTGCCCGGGCATGGCAATTTCCTGGGCGCCTACACGCTGATTTGGGTGAAGGATGGTGTAGTGTTTTCGTTGTCGGGAAAGGGCAGCGCTGATCGAGCTGTTGCCGCCGCTGAATCGCTTAGTTGATTCGTGGGTATTCTGGAACTCGCCATCTCAACGCAACACCTGCGGAAAGTCTTCCGCGACAAAGTGGCCGTCCGCGCTCTCACGCTGGACGTTCGCCGTGGCGAGGTTTTCGGTTTCCTCGGCCCAAATGGAGCCGGAAAGAGCACGTCCGTCAAGATGCTGCTCAGCCTGGTGAAGCCTACTGCCGGTCGCGCGCAAGTTCTGGGCCAAGCGATCGGGGACAGAGCGACCAGAGCCAAGGTTGGCTTTTTACCCGAGCACTTCCGCTTCTACGACTGGCTCACCCCGGCTGAACTCTTGCATGTCCATGGCGGCTTGTACGGAGTTCCTCCGAAAACGTTGCGAGAGCGCGTGCCGGCGTTGCTTGAGACGGTGGGACTCGCTATACATCGCGACAAACAGCTCCGCGACTTCTCAAAAGGAATGCTACAGCGAATCGGACTCGCTCAGGCGCTGATCAATGAACCGGACCTGATCTTTCTGGATGAGCCGACCTCCGGCCTTGATCCCATTGGCCGCAGGCTGGTTCGAGACATCATCAAAGCGCAACGCGAGAGAGGCGCTACCGTCTTTCTGAATTCTCATTTGTTGAGCGAAGTGGAAGTGACGTGCGATCGCGTCGCGTTTATCAAAGCCGGCGAAGTGATCGAAGTTCGCCAGATGAGCGAGTTTGAGGAAAACCATAACAAAGTCCGGGCGCGCGTGGTGAGTATGCGCGAGAGCACGTTACAGGGACTGCACGACTGGGCGTCCGAAGTTCAATTCGATGGCGCGCACTTACATCTGAAGCTGGTATCGCCCGATCTCGCGCCGCGAGTCGTCCGTTACCTGGTAGAGCAGGGAACGGAAGTGTACGAATTCACGCCGCAACGCTTTTCGCTCGAAGATAGATTTCTGGAAATTCTCGGCCGGGACGAGGGCCTATGAGGCGCATCTGGATCATCGCCGGCGTCACGTTCCAGGAGGCGTCCCGAAAAAAACTGCTCGCGATGGCGCTGCTGGCTGGGATGGCGTTCCTGCTTTTTTTTGCCATCGCCACGCATTTCCAGATGGAGTCCTTTCAGGATCGGCACATTCCACCGTTCGTTCGTAACCAGGTTCTCAGCGGCATCCTGATGATGGGCCTGTATGCCATTGACCTACTGGTCGTCGTCATGACTGTGTTGACCTCCGTAGATACTCTCTCGGGCGAGATCGATTCCGGCACGATCCAGGCCGTCGCCACCAAGCCCGTGCGGAGATGGGAACTGCTGGTTGGGAAGTGGCTGGGGTTCTCCGGCATGCTCACGCTTTACATCCTGCTGATGGTTGTTGGCCTGAACGCGCTGACTTATGTTATGACCGGTGTCATCGCCCGCCATGTTCTGCAGGGCATCGCGCTCATCTGGCTAGAGAGCATGCTGCTGCTCTCGCTCACCCTCTTTTTTGGCACTTCCTTTTCCACGCTTACGAACGGTGCGATGGTTCTGGGACTACATGGGCTGGCGTTCCTAGGCGGCTGGATTGAGCAAGCAGGGGCGCTGACGAATACACCGAAAGCGGTAATGGTGGGCGTTGTGGCGAGCATTCTGATGCCGAGCGAGGCTCTGTGGCGCCGGGCCGCTTTCGAGATGCAGTCGCCACTGGCAACCGCCACCAATCTGTCGCCCTTCAGCGGAGCCTCGGTTCCTAGCGGCGCGATGGTGGGTTATGGCGCCGTGTACGCGTTGCTATTTCTTGCGTTGGCGATCCGGCGCTTAAGCCAGCGCGATCTTTGAGGTGTGCGCAATAAAGACGCAGCGAGTCTCCAAGTCGGTTGCGAAAACGACCTCTACGCAGCGGGATGAACATATTTTCTGGCGTTCCGCTGACGCGTTCTCTCGGACAGCACAGCCAGATTTTGTTATTTTCTTGAATCTAACTTCAAGGCGCGAGTAATCGATGCCCTAGCGAACTCAGCATAGCCTAAATGGGACCAGCTCTCACAACCTTCAACACGCTCTACGCCGCCGGAAGCAATATCGTAAAGCGAGACCCACGCCCAAGTTGGCTTTCCACCGAAACAGTCCCACGCATCCGTTCCACCACTTCTTTGACAATCGGTAAACCCAACCCCGTGCCGCCGGCGGGCCGCGATCTTGCTTTATCCACTCGATAGAAACGTTCGAAGATGCGCTTCAGATCGTCGCTTGGAATCCCAATACCGGTGTCGGAGACGGAGATGCGAACTTGCGCGGTGGGCGAACATTCGCATTCGATACGGACCTCTCCATCCGGCCGGTTAAACTTCACCGCATTGTCCACCAAATTAAGAAGCACCTGTTCCAGCCGGAAACGGTGCCCCACCACCGCGCAATCTTGGCAGGCGCTTGAATCTAGGTTCACGCCGCGTGCCGCCGCCGCCTTGTCCACTGTGTGAACCACGGACTCGACCACTTCCAGGATGGATATCCGCGTCGTCGGAGTAGCGGGTTCTGCCTCTGCGTCGAGTTCCGACAACACGAGCAAGTCGGACGCGATGTTGTTCAGACGCACCGAGTGCGAGAGGATGATCTCGACAAATCTGCGATTGTTGTCCTGATCTTCGAGCGCTCCATCCAGCAAAGTCTCGGCATAACCGCGAATGGACGCCAGCGGCGTCCTTAACTCATGCGAGACGTCCGCCACGAAATCCTTGCGAAGTTGCTCTTGCCGGTGCAGATCCGTGATGTCGTGCAGCACGATTACCGCGCCACGCCTATGCACGTCCCCGATGGGCAAAGCGCGGCCCTCGAACCAGCGCCCGGCCGCGGCCGGAAGCTGAAGGCGATTCTTCTCCGCACTGCCGCTTTGTGAAACGCGTTCCAAGATATTGCGAAGCTCCGGTTCTCGCACAATCTCGTATAGCGTTCGTCCTTCCGTGACCGGAGTTCGCGTGCTGAATGCCTCCGCAAAGGCTTCGTTACAGAAGACCACCTGCATCTCCGTATTTACAGCGAGCACGCCTTCCGCCATGCAGGCCAGGATGGTCTCACGGCGCGAACATTCCAGGTTTGCCCGCTCCACGACTTGACGTACACGCTCTGCCATGGCGCGCATGGCGCGTGAAAGACTCTGCAGCTCTGGAGGTCCATCGTCGGGAAGATCTGTTTCGGCATTTGGCAAAGCGGCTATGAACTCCTCAAAGCGCCGCGTGGGCAGGGACCATCTCAATCCCAGCGCGTACATAAAAGCCAAGCCGCCGGCGCTGACAACCGCTAGGATACCGGCCAGCTTCAGCAGCGCGGAGGTGACATCTCCCGCGACAAAATCCGGCCTGATCCACAACACGGCAATAGGCAAAGAAAGCATCATCAAGCACCACGTGCCGGCGAGCTTTCCGAAAGAGATTTCCTTCATTCTTTACCGCTTCAGAGCAGTGTCAGCGAAATGCTTTCGATACCGGGCGATCACGAATCAATGCAAAAGCCCTGTTATCCCTGGTGCCGCCGCAGAAACCAGGATTGACTGCTCGGCTGCTTCTTGCCGGGTTCACGCTCGGGCCGGATATAGCTGCCATCGGCTTGCATAAGACGCGCCTCGGCTTCGTCCTCCAAATACTTCGTGAGGATACGATCGCGCAGCCGGCGGACAAGTTTTTCATCCTCCACGGGGAACAGAACTTCCACGCGGCGATTCAAATTCCGCGGCATCAGATCGGCGCTCCCCACATAAATAAGCTCATTGCCGCCGTTGTGGAAATAGAAAATGCGGCTGTGCTCCAGGAAGCGGCCGATGATGCTCCTGACGCGGATGGTTTCGCTTACGCCAGGGATGCCGGGCCGCAGCGAGCAGACGCCACGCACAATGAGATCGATCTGAACGCCCGCTTGCGACGCTTCATACAGCAGCCGGATCATGCCCGCGTCCTCCAGCGCATTCATTTTGAAAATCAAATAGCCGTCGCCGTGTTCTCGCTGCCGCTCCATTTCAGCGCGCACAAGGCGCTCCAGCCCCGGCCGAATGCTATGCGGAGCAACCAGCAGCTTGCGATACGAAGTTTTCGCGGAGTAGCCGGTCAAATGATTGAACAGATCGCTCACGTCCGCGCCGATCTCCTCATTGCACGTGAACATGCCGATGTCGGTGTAGAGCTTGGCGGTAGTTGGATTGTAATTGCCGGTGCCCAGGTGGACGTAGCGCCTAATCAGATCGCCTTCGCGGCGAACCACCATGGCCATCTTGGCGTGGACCTTTACTTCCGGCAATCCATACACCACATGTACGCCTTCGCGCTCCAGCTTCTGCGCCCATTCGATATTGCTTTCTTCATCGAAGCGCGCCTTCAGCTCCACCAGCACCGCCACCTGCGTGCCGTTCTGGCTCGCATCGAGCAGCGCTTCCACAATCGGCGAATTCCGCCCCACCCGGTACAGCGTCATCTTGATGGCGAGCACGTCCGGGTCTTCCGCCGCCACCCGGAGAAAATCGACCACGGGTTGAAACGATTCGAAAGGTTGGTGCAGCAGTACGTCGCCTTCACGAATGGTGGTGAAGATCTCACCATTCGAGGTGTTGACGAATCCTTTCGGCGTAGACGGGATAAACGGCTTGTCCCTTAACGCCGCACGTTCAATGCTCAGCAGTCCCCGCGTACGGCTGAGGTCGATGGGCCCGTCCACCCGGTACACATCGTTGTGGTCGAGCTCCAGATTGCTTGTGAGCAGATCCAGCAGCCGCTGCGGCATCAACGTATTCACCTGCAGACGCACAGCGTCGCGAAAGCGGCGCCGGGATACCGCTTCCTGAATACTTTCCAGCAGATCGTCGGTCTCGAGTTCCTGGATCGCCAGCTCCGCATCGCGCGTCACATGGAACAGATCCGCTTCCACGATGTCCATCTCTGGAAACAGCAAACGCAGATTCGCGACGATCACCTGCTCCAGCCAGATGAACGCGAGCTCACCGGCGCGGGACGGAAGCGGAACCAGTTGTGGCAGCGTATCGGGCACCTTGATGCGAGCGAATCGCTCCTGTTCGTCTCCGTTCGTCACGATCGCCGCGATATTCAGGCTCAGATTGGAGATGTGCGGAAAGGGCCGGCCGTGATCGACCGCCAGCGGCGTCAACACCGGGTAGACGATGCGGCGGAAGTAGTCGTCCGCCGCGGTGCGCTGTTGCGCATTCAGAGCGTCCAGATCCAGGATCTGTATACCGGCCTCTCTGAGTTCCGGCATCAACTCTTCGCGCCACACCTTATAAATGTCGGAGACGATGCTCGTGACTTCCTGCCGGATTAGCGCCAACTGCTCGGTGGGCGACCTGCCATCGATGCTGATCTCGGTCGTGCGCGTCTCCAATTGCTGCCATAGCCCCGCTACTCGAACCATGAAGAACTCATCCATGTTCGAACCGAGAATGGAGACGAACTTCACGCGTTCGAGCAGCGGATTATTGGGGTCTTGCGCCTCTTCGAGCACGCGGCGCTGAAACGCCAGCAGGCTGAGATGAGGGTTCAAGTAAAGATCGGGAGAGTCTAGCCGAGCCGCAAGCCCTACTGCAACTCGGGACGACGTGCCTGGCCGTCTCCTGGTGGACCGTGCGCTTCTCATACAGGTTGCGGTGGGTCTCTTTTTGGGTCTCTCTAATACTGTAGAACGTTCGAGTTTCGGATCGAGTCAAGGTCCGAATACGTGCCCGATTAGGTTGACCAAATCCGCCTGGGTTGCTACGATCAAGATGCGGGGTGGAGCAGTCAGGTAGCTCGTTGGGCTCATAACCCAAAGGTCGCAAGTTCAAATCTTGCCCCCGCAACCAACGCTCGCCCCTTAAACCGTCCAGTTCTGGACTTTTAATCCCCGCACCCGCCGGAACTCTCGCTCATTGTTAGTAATTACAGTCAGCGCGGTGGCTTTTGCGTGCGCGGCAATCCACAAGTCATTGTTGCCGATCATTTCGCCTCGCGACTCCAGATCCTTGCGAATAATGCCATACATGGAAGCTGCTTCTGTTGTAAGTGGCAGCACTGGCAGCAGCGTAGCTAACTCCGCAAGTTGACCCAGAGTCCTCTCTCTGTGCTGGCTCTTCTCGGCGCCGAACAACAGCTCTCCATAAGTGATCACTGAAAGAACGGCCTCGCCAGGCCTTAGCTGCCCGAAGCGAGCTAGAACCTCTGGCCGGCGCTGCTGCCGGATGTAGATGCAGATGTTGGTATCGAGAAGAAACCGGGGGCTGATCAAAGCCCGCTACGTTCCTGTGGTTCCGTGTCGTCGCGATCAATCGGGAAGCAGTCCTCTGGAAGGCCGGCCAAAATTTGGAACGCTGCAGCGAGACTCCTCGGCTCTTCACGCAAGACGATCTCATCGCCCCTCCGGAAGATTTCCACTTCGGAACTATCTAGGCGGAACTGCTTTGGAAGACGCACGGCCTGACTATTGCCAGATATAAAGACTTTTGCCTTGGTCATTTCACTCCGTATGTACATACCAGTATATATGAAATCCGGCTCGGAGGCTACACCACTTCCCGGAAGGTTAGCTGTGGGATCTGATGGAGTGGCGGGGACGACGGGGCTCGAACCCGCGACCTCCGACGTGACAGGCCGGCGCTCTAACCAACTGAGCTACGTCCCCTTTGTGGCAAACGTCGGAACATCAGCAGGATAGCATAGCGCCCGCCGCTTTTTTGCCCCGTTCAGTCGATCCCATTCACGGTGTACAATTCACACCATGTCAAAGTTCACACGGATCGTGAGCGCCGCAGCTTTTCTCCTCGCTGCCGTCGCGCTCCAGGCCAAGTCGCTCTCGGTTCAATGGCAGGAACTGACGGCGAGCGATTTCGTGGAAGCTGTGGAACAGGCGAAAGGCGTGTGTGTTCTGCCTTTTGGAATCATTGAAAAACACGGGCCGCATCTGCCGCTGGGAACGGACCTCATCAACATCCGTTACTCGGCTGTCCATGGAGCCGAGCAGGAGTACGCCGTCGTTTTCCCAGACTATTACTTTGGCCAGATCTTCGAAGCGAAGCACGAACCGGGCACGATAGCGTACAGTGCGCGACTCCAGCTAGAACTTCTGCAAGAGACTACCGACGAGATGGGTCGCAATGGATGCAAGAAGATCCTGATTGCGAACGGACATGGTGGCAACAATAATTTCTTGCCTTACTTTGCGCAATCGCAGCTCGCATCGCCACACGACTACGTGGTGTATGTCTATCTTCGGGGAGCGTACCCGCCCGGCCGCCCCGCGATGAAGACCAAAGTCGACCTGCACGCGGGCGAATCGGAGACCTCGCATACCATGGTTTCTCGTCCTGACTTAGTGCACTTGGACCGGGCACGCAGCGAGTCCGGTGCAGATCAGAACCGGCTGGATTTGCCTAACGGCGTTTACACCGGCATATGGTGGTACGCAAAATTTCCCGATCACTACGCTGGCGAAGGCGCTGCTGCCACGGAGGAATTAGGCGAATTCGATATGAAAGCGGCCGCGACCGGTATTGCTAATGCGATTCGGGCGCTCAAGGCAGATCAGGTTAGCGGGAGGTTGCAGGACGAGTTCTTCCGAAAGTCGAAACAGCCGCTCGAAACCGAGCAATAGCTTGCAGCTATTGGCGCCGAACGACACGCCCTTAGTCGATTCGAACGCTGCCCGACTCGGCATGAACCTTGACCAACGGTCCGCCACCGCGAACCTTTCCTTCTATATGATGCGGCGAATAGGCGCTGCTGACGGTCATCTCCGGAACGTAGATAGGGCCGCTCTCCGTCTGGGCGCTGACGTCATAGCCGCTGCCCGGCGCAAGCTTCACGGTCACGCCGCCGGATTCCGCTTTGGCACGAATCGGAGCAGCCGTCGTCTGACCAATCCGAATGCTGCCCGACTGCGTTTCTGCGTCTATTTCACCGGCTACTTCCGTCGCTTCAATCCCGCCAGAGTCGGCGCGAGCGAACACTGACCCTTTGATATTTCCGATGTGAAGGCCGCCGGACTCCGCCATGGCATGCACCTCCGCCGCCACATCGTGGATTTGAATTCCGCCCGATTCCGTTTTGCAATCCACCGGGCCGCGGACGCCTTGCACTCGAATGCCTCCCGACTCGGCGCGGGCGCGAAGCTGCGTGTCGGATGGCGTCTGAATCTCCAGGCGCATGGAAATGCCCTTCAATAGATCGCGTCCTTGGACATAGCCGGCTCGCACTCGATTGCCGTTCTGCTCCACTGGCGGATGATGCTCCAGTTCCTGCATGCGCTGTTCCACGTCCGAGCCGTTGTCCGACCCGAACCATCCGTGCTCCGCCTTGAGAATCGCATGGATTTGCACGGACCCGGACGAGCCGCGAGTGACAGTGATTCCTCCCGATTCCGTCTTGACATCCAGATCCACTGGGCCGGACACGGTAAGCGTTTTGTCAAACGATCCTTCTTGGGCCGCCCCAGCCGCTAACCCAGTGGCCAGCGTAAGAGAGAAGAGAATCAGGGTACTAGCTTTCATCGACAAGGCTCCTTGTAGCTGCTTCTGAATGAATACGAAGACAGCCACGCAATGTTCCACCTGTTTCGCGGTCACTTCTATCGCATGCCATGTGGCCTCTCGCATGCTCTAGCTTCCGGCAGTTCCAAGGAAAAACAACTATGCGAAAAGTCCGTGCCAGCCTAATGGTGGCACTCTGCCCGTTCGCTCTTCTCTCGGGCCTAAACAGTAATGAAGCCACCACTCGCACTGCCAGCGACTTCGCCCGGGCGATCCGCGCAGATGACCTAGCTACTCTGCAAAAACTGGCGTCGAGTCCGGCGGCCGCAAACGTGCCCGACAACCTGAAAGCAACGCCCCTCCATTTTGCCGCCCTCTATGGCAGCTCCGGGGCGGTCCGCATCTTACTCCATGCCGGAGCAGACCCGAAGGCCCGCAACGAAAGCGCCGCTACGCCTCTCATCTATGCTGCGTGGAATGCGGATAAAACTCGCTTACTTGTCGAGAACGGCGCCGAAGTCAATTGTGCGCAAAGCGGTGGAATCACGCCGCTTATGGTCGCGGCCTCAGCTTACGGAAACGTAGGCGCCGTGCGTTATCTCATCGAGAAAGGCGCCGATGTTCGTGCCCTCGACCGTTTCCAAACCGACGCCTTGATGCGCAGCGTCGATCCTGCAGTTTCGGAAGTTCTTCTCGCGCACGGGGCCGATCCTCACCTTGCGAATGCGGCCGGTTTCAGCGCCCTGCACAATCCGCTGGTGTTCCGGGACTATGAGCGTGTCCGCCTCCTGCTCGCCGCCGGGGCCGACCCAAACAGGCTCAACACGTTTCAGGGCGTTGTCAGAAAGGGGCCGATTGCGCTTGTGCACCAGAGTACACTCATGCTCGCCGCTCCGCATAGCGAGGGGAAAACCATCGCGGCACTCCTGAGTGCGGGCGCTCATGTGAATGAAGTCGATATCCGAAAGATGAGTCCGCTCATGCTTTCGATAGCGACTGACCACGCCGATCCCGCCGTGGTCCGGCAGCTTATCGCCGCAGGCGCGGACGTCAATGCCAAAGACCAGACGGGAGAATCGGTGCTCACCTGGGCGCGCAAGTTCCGAAATCCCGAGATTCTTGCCGCTCTCCAGGCGGCCGGCGCTCAGGGCGCTGAGCTCCCGCCGGCGCCCCAGCCCGCACCGGCGTCGCAGCCCGCCAACTCCTTGGATGCCGTTCGCCGCGCCCTCCCGCTTCTCGCCAGTTCAGGCCCTCAGTTCTTTCGCGAGGGTGGCTGCGCCGGTTGTCATCACCAGATAATTCAGGCCCGTGTGTTTGCGGCCGCCACCCGCGCCCGCCTCAATCCGGACCCCAACCTGCGCAAAACCTTTCTCGAATCCATGACGGTTCTTCGCCCGGAAATCGTCTCCCTGTTCCCTGTTCTGAGGGTAGCCCCGGGCGACTATGACCCCGCGCTCGCGGGCATGATGGCTTTCGCCGATCTCGGTGTGCCGGCCAACGGAGTGACTGATCTGGTGGTTCACTACATCGCCGCCCGCCAGCATCCCTCCGGCGCCTGGATCAATCTAGGCCTTGCTCGTCCCCCCATTGAGGACAGCAGCATCACTTTGACGGCTATGGCTATACGCACTCTGAAGCTGTACAGTTGGCCTGCCCGTCAGGCCGAGTTCGATGAGCGCACCCAACGGGCCCGCAGTTGGCTCGAAAAGGCGAAGCCCATCACAACTTATGAGAGCGCCGATAAAATCACGGGTTTACAGGCCGCAGGCGTCCCGGTCGCCAACTTAGCCGCTGAGGCAGTCGCGCTTTTGCAACTGCAGCGGCCCGACGGAGGTTGGCCGCAAACCCCGTATCTCGATTCCGACGCTTACGCCACCGGAATGGTGCTGCATACGCTGTACACAGCCGGCTTGCTGTCCCCCAACGATCCCTCCTATCGCAAAGGTGTGGATTTTCTGCTCCGTACCCAATTCGCGGATGGCTCCTGGTACGTCCGAAGCCGTGCGCCTAAATTCCAGCCCTACTTCCAAAGCGGCTTCCCATTCGATCACGATCAGTGGATCTCCAGCGCCGCCACATCGCTAGCCGTCATGGCCCTCGCACCGGCTGCCGCAAGTGACACTAGTGGCCTGTCGCGGCGAACAAACTGAGCCGCGCGCCCAATATAAGTCGGTACTGAGCCGCGAACGCGAGAGAGCGGACACTGCTAAGCCGACCTTATAGGGAGCCACCAGCTTGAAATTACTGTTCGCGCAGCAGCTTTGCCGGATTGATATGCAGCGCCCGCCTCACCGGGTTGGCAACAGCCAGCGATCCGGTGAGCAGCGTCGTAACTGCAACCGCCGCGAGTACCAATGGATCCTGTGCCGACGCATGATAGACGATCGCCGAAAGTACTCGGCTCGCGGCGGCGCCAAGCAGCATCCCAACGACTGACCCCGCAGCGAGCAGGATCAGCATACGGCCGAGCGCGGCCGAGAGAATCTGCTTCGCCGCCGCACCCAGCGCCACACGAATACCCAGCTCACGCAGCCGCTTTCTCACCGTATACGAGGCAAGGCCGAAGGTGCCGGTGATCGTGAGCAGGAGTCCAAAAGCGCCAAAGAGGCCGAGCGCGACCGTAGCCACCTGCGCTGGAAAGAGACTCAGTCCAAGCTGGCTGATCCAGGTGCCCGATTCCCGGATAGGAATGGCGGGGTCAAAGATCGCGGATCACTTTGCGAATAGTGGCTGCCATTTCCGGCGCGTCCCGCCGGGTCCGGACGATGAGCGCCGTTGATGTGGTCCCTTCCTGCGAGATCGGGAAGAACGCCGCGGGCTTCGGCTCTTCACTGAGCGAAAACTGTTTTCCATCTGCCATGATGCCGACGATCTGGATCGAGAGGCCGGACTGGTTCTTGAAATAACGGCCGACGGCGTGCTCGAAGCCCCCGTGGTCAAAAGGAAAGAGCCGCCGCGCAAACTCGCCATTCACAATGGCAACGGCGGGCGTCTTGGTCGTGTCGCTAAAGCTTACATTGCGTCCCGCGAGCAGTGGTGTTCCAGAGGCGGCCAAATAGCCAGGTGACACTTCGTAGTGATACGTATCAAATGCTTCGCTTGCGGGTCTGAAGTCGGTGGCTTGTTGAGCAAAAACAGCAGAGGTGCCGTTGTCGGAGAGTGGCGTAGTATTCGCGTAGCCTGCCGCTTCCACTCCCGGAAGCTGCAAAACCCTTTCCAGCAGTTGCCGCTGGAAATGATCGGCGGCGACGCTCGAATAGCCAGCCTGGTTCAGATCGAATCGCGTACGCACCGCATTCTTCGGATTGAAACCCATGTCCATCGTCATTGCTTTGCCCAGGCCGCGCAGCGAGACAAAGGCCGCCGTGATCGTGACGCAGCAGAGCGCGATCTGCGCCGCCAACAGCGAATCACGCAGCGCCAGCGACGTCCTCCAGAAGTTTGGCTGCTGCTCTTGATGGCAGGCCTAGGACACGGCTTCCAGTTGCGCAAGTCGCTTGGTGAACTCCGCCTTCACAACATGAATAAGCTCTTGTGTCTTCGCGGGTAAAACGCGGTTCACGGACAACGCGAAAACATTCGCTCTCGTCCCCTCCCAATCCGGCAGAACTCTGACAAGACCGGCTCCGAAGGCCGGATGTGACGCCAAATGCTGCGGAAGCATCGCGATCCCAAGGTGTTCCCGCGCCGCTTGCGAGGAGACGATCACGCTGCTGGAAGCGCAGGCCCCTTCAACAGCCACCGTTTCACGCTTCCTTCCCTGGTGCAGCTCCCAATGCTTTTCAGTTGAGCCATGGATATGGCGAACGCATGCATGTTCCCGCAATTCTTGCGGTGAAGCCGGAATCCCTCTGCGCTTCAGATAGAGCCTTGAGGCATACATCATTCTTGGAAAGGAACCGACTGGACGCGCGGGAAATGAAGAGTCGGGAAGCGCAACCTGGTGTGCAACCGCGAACGCCACGTCAAGAGCATCGCTGGCGAGATCTGGTTGCGTTTGAGTAGCGATGATTTCGATGGACATGCTGGGGTTCTCCCGACAGTACTTTGCGAAGACCGGTGAAAGAATAGTAGTAGCCAAGTCAGAGGGCGCGCCGACCCTAAGATGGCCGGATACCTTCGTGAAGTTTGCGCCTATTTCTTCACGCGTCCGCGCGGCTTCCGCAATGATTTTCTTGGCTCGCTCAAAAAACTCCTGACCTGATTCAGTAAGAGCGAAGCTCCGTGTCGATCTTCGTATCAGAGGTACACCCATCTCTTTCTCGAGACTGGTCATCCGGCGGCTCAGAGTAGACGCCGTGATGTCAAGAGCGGCAGCGGCTCGCCCGAAGTTCCGGAGCTTTGCCAGCTCAACAAACAGCTCCATGTCGGCAAGCAAACGCATCATGACACCCCGAGCCTTCTCATTACTTTATTTTATACAATGCTGTACACGCATTCTTGCAAGTAACTAACCGATGTTGTCGCTTATCTTATGAGGAGAGCACGGCCGCTGGCGGGGTGTTCAATCAGTCTGAGTAGGCGGTTGGCCCTTTTCAGATAAGTGCCGCGCGTGTCATTCATGTCGAATAACATCTCCCTTCACACAGAGCAATTCAAACGTTTTAAGCAGTGCCTCACCGGGTCCTTGACTCAACCCGAAGAAAAAGGGTATGACAAGCAACGAACGCCATGGCTACAAGTTGTCGACCAGTTCCCTGCCATTATTGTGAACGCGGCCAACACGCAGGACATCGTGGAAACAGTTCGCTTCGTTCGTGAGATGGAAGTGGATCTTGCCGTGCAGAATACGGGACACGGTATCGCATTGCCATGCAACGGTGGCGTTCTGCTGCGGCTGAGTGAGATGAAGGCCATTCAGGTAAACGTGGCTGACGGTACGGCGACGGTGGAGCCCGGAGTTGTAGCAGGCGAGCTCTTGAAGAAAGCGCAGCCATGCGGTCTCGCCTACGCATCAGGGCAGGTCCCAAATGTGGGTGTCATCGGCTATACCTTGGGCGGAGGCGTTGGCTGGCTTGGGCGGAAAGTGGGCGCCGCTTGCCACGCGCTGCAATCGGCAACGGTGGTTCTGGCAGACGGATCGGTCGTGACCGCCAGCGCCGCCGAGAACTCAGACCTGTTCTGGGCGCTTCGCGGCGGTGGAGGAAATTTCGGGGTTGTAACCGCACTCACTGTAAAACTTGTGCGGTTGGACAAAGTTTTCGGCGGCATGGCTTATTACCGCATGAAAGAGGCATCGGAGGTCATTCGTTTTTACCGCGAGTGGACCGCCACATTGAGCGACGACACCAGCACCATACTTCGCCTGATGAAGCTCCCGCCCAAGCCAAGCTTTCTGCTGCATCTTCTTACGGAGACCTGCGCGATCGGAGTTTGCCATGCGGATGAAGGAACAGCTAGCCGACTGCACGACGAGCTGAAGCGCTTCAAAGCTCCGGTTCTCGATCAACTCGAAGTGCGACCATATCTTGACATGGGGCAATTTGACGAGGCCTCCCATCTCGATGGCTCGCCGACCTACGGGCGCCTGGAATCGCTGAAAGACCTGAGCGATCCCGTTATTGATGGTCTCGTCGGCATCGCCGCCACGCGCATGCCGCCACTCATAATGGTTGAGCTGCAGCACCTGGGAGGCGTCTTGAGTCAGGAGCAAGCCGAGGAGACGGCCTACACTGCGCCAGCAGCGCCATTCTTTCTTCATGTCGTATCGCCCGCGATGAACAACTCGCTTTCTGAGCTGGCCGTTGCGACAAAAGAAGCGTTTGATTCATTGGGTCCGGTATATACGGGGCACGTATCGTATAACTTTCTTCGAGGTGATCAACAGAAGCGAGTGCCCGATGCCTTCGGGCCGGACAAGTACGCCCGTCTTCAGTCTTTGAAGAAGAAGTATGACCCTTCCAATTTGTTCCGGCTGAATCTAAACATTCCTCCCACTTCTCTTCTATAGAGGAGGTCTGCGGCGCGGTACATGGAAGAACTGAGTAAATGAAAGGAGAACTGAGTAGATGAAAATCCTGGTTATAGGAGCCGCCGGCAAGACCGGTACGGCCGTCGTTGAGCGGGCGGTGGCCGCCGGCCATGAGGTCACCGCTTTTGTTCGGAAAGCTGACGGATACAAGGGTCCAAACGTTCGCGTCATTGAAGGTGACGCCACCGATAGCGCCGTGATAGAGAAAGCCGTCGCCGGCCAAGACGCCGTACTGGACACGATTGGCGGCAAGACCCCTTACAAGGCAACTACGCTCGAAGAAAGCGCCGCCAGAACGATCATCGCTTCCATGCAGCGCAACGGCGTCCGCCGTCTCGTGGTCACGTCCATGATTGGCGAGGGAGAGAGTGAGGCGAATGCCACCATTTACGAACGTCTACTCGTAGCGACCTTTTTGCGCGGCGCGGACAAGGACAAAGCGGCTATGGAGTCCGCCGTCGAAGCGAGTGATCTGGACTGGGTCATTCTTCGCCCAGCTCTCCTCTCCGACGATCCCGCCACTGGAAACGTCCGCGTCTTCCCCGCCGAGAGTGGCGACAAAGCTCACAAGATTACCCGCGCCGACCTAGCCGCCTTTATGATCGCCCAGCTTTCCAATAACGAGCACCTCCGCCAAGCCGTCACTATCGCTAATAGCTGACAGCCGGCCCGGCCCAAATGCAAATCATTTCTTCGGCGGTGGCGGGGACCCCGGCTCGCTGCTTGGAGGAACTATGTTTTTCAGCCGCAAGTAGGTGACCAGATTGCCGTAGTGTTCGGAAAGATGCATGTCGTTGGCAGTCAGCACGACGGGTTTCGGCATGTCGCCTCCGAAGAGCTTCACCGTTTGCGTAGCGGACGCATCGGTCATGCCGTCGTAGGCCTTGTCGCAGTAGGCGAAGGCGTCTTTGAGCGAGGCGATTAGATCGGCTTTCGAGGTCTTGGTCTGCTCGATCCGCAGGGAGGGATTTTTCTCACCGAGTGCGATGGAACAAAACAGGTACTGTGCATCGGCCACGTGTCCGATGACCTGGCCGAAGCTGCGGACCGCGTCCGTAGGCTTGAAGTTGTAATTCTGCTCCGGCATTTTTTCCGCTGAGCCGAGCAGCCAAATCTTCATCTGTCCGTAAGCGCGTTTATTGAATGCGCTGAAGGGACTGTCCTGCGCCACGGCGACGGTGGCTGGCAGAAGAAGGCAGATCAGAAGTGTTCGCATGGTTCTCCTCCCCGGGGTGATCTCATGGAATCGCTTACGAGAACAGGAACCCGATTGTTCCGCCTTTCTCCGAAATCAAGATCGGGTAGCGCTCGCGCGCGGCCTGTCGGTGTCTTCGGTCACCAGCGGCTCAGCGCAGTTCGCTTGCTGTTTCGCCAGGCCGCGGATTGCGGCGCGACGAACTGGTGCGCCTGGAGGTGCGTCATCTGCGACTGCGCGAAGAGCGCTGGGTCTTGCTCCATCTCCGGGGGAAGGGAAGACGCATTCGCACGGTTCCTGTTCCGTACTGGGTGAAACGGCTCGTTGATCGTTAGCTCGAAGATGGAAGAGGCTCTCAAACTGCAGGCTCAAAAATCAGTGTGTTTGTGCCCGAATCCATTCATACTAGAGAAGAGGTGCGAGATGGCCGCCGTAACCGAGCCGTTACTCATGACGGTCGAACAGTATCGTGAACTTCCGCAGCGAGGCGACATTGTCCAGGAACTGCAATGGGGGCAGGTGGTCACATTGACTCGACCTGAAATGAGGCACACCAAGATCCAGTACCGATTGGTGGAACTCTTACCCTCCCGGGTCGGGGACAAGGGGATTGTGGCGTCGGAAGTTCCCTTCCGGGCTCTCCCTCAGTATGAACTTCGTGGTGCGGATGTGGCTTTTGTGTCGCACGAACGATGGACAGCCACGGACGACGATGACAATTTACAAGGATCGCCTGAGTTGGTGATCGAAGTCTTATCTCGCTCCAATACTCAGTCGGAAATGCGAGAAAAGGCAACACTCTACTTGTCGACCGGAGCACAAGAGTTTTGGATGGTC
>JAABUQ010006571.1_pt1 | contig 17532 bp, 19 predicted proteins | sample 5560001 | NCBI WGS metagenome assembly JAABUQ01 (sample SAMN10711888, study PRJNA513371) | rock metagenome | isolation source: Antarctica rocks | place: Antarctica: Victoria Land, Finger Mt nord | collected 2015-12-18
TCTGGATGAGCTCGCGGTCCTTGAACGCGCCGGGCTCGGACTCGTCCGCGTTGCAGACGAGGTACTTGTCCATCGAGCCCTTGGGCAGGAAGGAGGCCTTCTTGCCGATCTGGAAGCCGGCGCCCCCACGGCCGCGCAGGTTGGAGGCGGTGAGCTGCTCGAGCACCTCCTCGGGCGCCATCCCGAGCGCCTTGCGCAGCGACCCGTAGCCGCCCCGGCGCTCGTAGACCTCGAGCGTGGCGAGCCCCGGCTCGTCGATGTCGCGGAAGAGGACCTTGGTCACGAGTCCCCGTCCTCCTCCTTCTCGCTCTCGTCCTCGTTCTGGGAGAGCTCGATCGGGGCGGGTGGCCCGAGGCGGTCCTCCGGATCGCCTCCGGGCGGCAGACCGGCGCTCTGCACGGGCTCGACGCCCTCCGGGGCGTGGAACTCGCTCGCCTCGGGCATCTCGTCGCGGTTGGCGTCGGGGTCGGCCGCGCGACGGTAGCGGAGCTGCTTGGGCTCGAGCGGCGGCCGGCCGGCGCGCAGGTCGGCGACGATCCGCTCGGCGTCGGCGGGCTCGAGCGGCCCGACGTACTCGCCGTTCAGCGAGGCCATCGGCGCGATGTCGCACGCGCCCAGGCACTCGAAGGAGCGCAGGTTGAAGTCGGGATCCTCGCCCGTGGCGTCCTCCATGGCCGCGTAGATCGCGTCGGCGCCGCGCAGCGAGCACGAGATGTTCGTGCACACGTAGATCGTGTGGCGGCCGATCGGCACGGTGGAGAACATGTCGTAGAAGGTGGCGATCGAGTCGACGTAGGCCGGCGTGAGGCGCATGACCGCGGCGACCTGCTCCATCGCCTCGGGCGAGCACCAGCCATAGTGGTCCTGGGCGGAGTGCAGGGCGGGGATGACCGCCGAGCGCCGGTCGGGATAGCGCGCCATGGCCGACTCGATCTGCGCGCGCAGCTCCTCGGGCACCGGGGTGACCGCGAGGTCGGGCACCGCGGAGGGGTCCTTGCTCAGATCGACCGGGTCGTCCCAGCCCGGGACCCGCGAGCCGTGGGCGAAGCGCGGAACTCGCTGCTCGGCGTCCTGGGTGTGCGCGCTCACCGGTCGATCCCCCCCAGGATCGGGTCGAGCATGGCCAGGGTGGCGATCAGGTCGGCGATGTAGGCGTCCTTGACCATGGGCGCGACGGCCTGGAGGTTCACGAAGCTCGGGTCGCGCATGTGCACGCGCGCGGGCTTGGCCGATCCGTCGGCGCGCACGAAGCACCCGAGCTCGCCGCGCGGTGACTCGATCGCGTAGTAGAGCTCGCCCGGCGGCACGCGGAAGCCCTCGGTGACGAGCTTGAAGTGGTGGATGAGCGCCTCCATCGAGGTGGCGAGCTCGTGGCGGGGCGGCAGCGCGACCTTGCGGTCGGGGCTGATGTAGTCGCCCTCGGGCAGCCCGTCGAGCGCCTGCTCGATGATCTTCACCGACTCCTGCATCTCGGCCATGCGGACGCGGTAGCGGTCGTAGTTGTCGCCCACCGTGCCCACCGGGACGCGGAAGTCGAAGTGCTCGTAGGAGGAGTAGGGCTGCGCCTTGCGCAGATCCCACGGCACTCCGGCGGCGCGGAGCAGCGGCCCCGTGACGCCGAGGTCGAGCAGCGCCTCGGCCTCGAGCGGGCAGACGTGGCGCAGCCGCTGCAGCACGATCTCGTTCTTGTCGAGCAGGTCCGCGTACTGGTCGATGCGCCGCGGCATGTCGGAGATGAACGCGCGCAGCTTGGCCGCGAAGCCGGCGGGCACGTCCTCCATGACGCCGCCGACCTGGATGTAGCGCGTGTGCATGCGCTGGCCCGAGGACATCTCGAAGAGGTCGAGGATCTGCTCCTTCTCGCGAAACGCGTACCAGAACATGGAGATCGCCCCGAGGTCGAGGCAGCTCGTCCCCAGCCACACGAGGTGGGACATGATCCGGTTGAGCTCGAGGTGGATCACGCGCAGGTATTGCGCGCGCGGGGGGACCTCGAGGCCGAGCAGCTCCTCCACCGCCCCGCAGAACGCCATCGCGTTGAAGTAGTAGGCGAGGTAGTCCATCCGCTCCACGACGGGGATGGCCTTCCAGTAGCTCTTGTCCTCGGCGGTCTTCTCGATGCCGGTGTGGACGTAGCCGATGATCGGCTTGAGGTCGCGTAGCACCTCCCCCTCGAGGGTCACCAGGAGGCGCAGCACTCCGTGGGTGGCGGGGTGGTGCGGACCGAAGTTGAGGGTCAGGAGCTCCTGCTCCGGCCCGCTCTCGAGCGCCTCGTCGACCTGGTGGTCGACGGGAGCGAGCGTGATGCTCTCCTCCTGCTGGCGGTAGTCGCTCAGCGTGCTCACTGCCCCTCCAGCCAGCCGGGGACCTGCTTCTCGTTGTAGGTGAAGATGATCGGCTCGCCGCCCACCGGGAAGTCGCGGCGCTGGGGGAAGCCCTCGTAGTCCTCGGGCATGAGGAGCCGGCGCAGGTCGGGATGGCCGTTGAAGATCACGCCGAACATGTCGTAGACCTCGCGCTCCTGATGGTCGGCGCCGGCCCACATGTCGACGACCGAGTCGATCTCCGGATGCTCGACGGAGACGCGCGCCTTGACGGTTATCCGGTCGACCTTCTCCATGTCCAGGAGCTCGTAGTGCACGGCGAGGCGCGGCTCCTCCGGGTAGTGGTCGGACCCGTGCAGGCTGGCCAGGAAGCGGTAGCCGCGCTCGCGCAGGTGCGTGAGCGCCTCGCGCACCTGCGCCGGCGCCACGACGATCGTGCCGCGCTCGCGGAAGAAGACGGTGTCCTGCACCGTGTCGGGGTCCGCGTCGCGGAGCTCCTGGGCGAGGAGCTCGAGCCCGGTGGCGTCAGGCACCGGCGGTATCTCCGGGCAACGCGACGTTGTCGGCGGTCGCGCTCGTCTCCAGGAGCTCCTCGGTGCCGCGCGCCCGGTAGCGCTCGCGCCAGCCGTCGTCCGGGTGGCCCTGGATCTTGCTCTGGAGCTTGAGGATCCCGTGCATGAGCGCCTCGGGGCGCGGCGGGCACCCGGGGACGTGCACGTCGACGGGCATGAACTTGTCGGCCGGGACGAGCGCGTAGTTGTTGAAGACGCCCATCGAGGAGGAGCAGGCGCCCATCGCGATCGCCCACTTGGGCTCGAGCATCTGGTCGTAGATGCGCCGCACCACGGGAGCCATCTTGATCGAGATCCGGCCCGAGATGATGAGAAGGTCGGCCTGGCGCGGAGAGGCGCGGAAGGCCTCGAAGCCGAAGCGCGCGACGTCGACGCGAGAGGCCACGATGCTCATCATCTCGATCGCGCAGCACGCAAGCCCGAAGGTGGCCGGGAAGAGGGCGTTGGAGCGCGCCCAGTTCAGCGCCTTCTCGAGCGTGGTGGTGAGCACCCGCTCCTCGACGTAGCGGTCGAGGTCCTCGCCCGCGAGGTCTCCACGCAGCATATCGCGCGCGTGGAGCTGGCGCGCCCGGAACTCGTCGGGGCGCTCGGCCGGGTCCACCTTCTGGCGGGTTATTTCCACGCGAGCGCTCCTCGGCGCCAGACGTAGATGTAGGCCACCGTGAGCAGCACGATGAAGACGATGGTCTCCGAGAGCGCGAAGGCGCCGAAGCTCTTGAGCTGCACGGCCACGGGGTAGAGGAAGATGACCTCGATGTCGAAGAGGATGAACAGCATCGCGATGAGGTAGAAGGAGATCCCGAAGCGGAAGTTCTGCTGGATCTCCGAGGGCAGCCCGCACTCGTAGGGCATCTGCTTGGTCTTGCTCGGGCGCCGCGGCCCGAGGAAGGTGTTGAGCAGCGCGAAGGCCACCCCGACGATGCCGCCCAAGGCGAGGAAGACGATCGCGGGCAGATAGGAGCGGAGCACGCCAAGCGGGTTATACCACCGGATGGACAGAGTTCGTGACAAATTGTTACTTAGTGCCCGATGACGCGAGAGAGCGGGGTTGAGCGACGTGGCCGCCGTGCATGCCGTCGTCGGCTTCCTGCTCCTCGCGCTCAGCCTCGCCGCGGGAGGGTGGGGCGCGTGGCGCTGGTATCGCGTCGAGCCGAGCCGGCTGTTCTGGCGGCTGCTGCGCGCGAGCCAGGCGGTGCTGCTCGTGCAGGTGATCCTGGGAGGCGTGCTGCTCCTGAGCGGCCACCAGCCGCGCCACCTGCACCTCGTGTACGGGCTGCTGCCCCTCGCGGTCTCCTTCATCGCCGAGCAGCTCCGGGTCGGCTCGGCCGACACGGTGCTCGGCGCGCGCGGCCTCGAGTCGGCGGCGGCGGTCGGAGAGCTGCCCGAGGCCGAGCAGCGCTCGGTCGTGCTCGCCATCCTGCGCCGGGAGATGGGGGTGATGGCCCTCGCCGCGCTCGTCGTCGTCGTGCTCGCGCTGCGGGCCGCGAGCACGGCGGGCGCTCTCTAGCCCAGCGTGTCGAGCCGGAGCTGCCACCACCCGACGTCGCGCCAGGCGCCGTGCTTGTGTCCGACCTCGGAGAACACGCCGACCGGCTCGAAGCCGAGCCGCTCGTGCAGCGCGACCGACGAGGGGTTGGGCAGCGCGATGCCCGCCACCGCGAGGTGGAACCCTCCGGCCGCCGCCCGCTGCAGCGCCGCCGTGTAGAGCGGCCTCCCGAGCCCGCGACCCGTCGCGTCGGAGCGGAGGTAGACGGTCGACTCGACCGTGGAGTCGTAGGCCGGCTTGGAGCGGAAGGACGACATCGTCGCGTAGCCGGCGATCTCGCCGCCGAGGTCGGCGACGAGCCACGGACGGCCCGCCCGGCGGGCGGAGTCGAGCCGCGCGCGCCACGCCGTCTCGTCGGGCGCCTCGAGATCGAACGTCGCATACGCGGTCTCGACGTAGTGCGCGTAGATCGCGGCCACCGCGGCGAGGTCGGCCTCCTCCATCGGCCGGTGATCGACCCCGGTCACGCGTCCAGCCGCCGGTACGCGCCGCGGTACCACACGAGGGGATCACCCTCGCCGTGGCCCACGGCGGTCACCCCGCCGATGGCGATGGCGTGGTCGCCCCCGGGCAGGAGCTCGCGCAGGTCGCACACCGCCCACGCGAGCGCCTCGTCGAGCACGGGCAAGCCGTCCTCGGAATGGTGGGGGACGTCGCGCAGCTTCTCGCTCTCGGGCACCTTGGAGGCGAAGTGGGCGGCGAGCCCCTCCTGGCCGGTGTGGAGCACGTTGACCGCGAAGCGCCGGGTCTCGCGCACGAGCGGGAGCGTGCGCGTGGACTCGTCGAAGCACACGAGCAGCAGGAGCGGCTCGAGCGAGAGCGAGCAGACGGCGTTGGCGGTCATGCCCCCCGACCCGCGCGGACCCGCGGTGGTGATGACGGCCACTCCGGTGGCAAAGCGGCCGAGCACGTCGCGATAGCGTCGCGGGTGGAGCTCCCCAGCCATCGCTCGCGGTTATAGCGTTGGGCCCCGGCGCCGGCCTGTCGGTTGCCGCCGTGAGGGAAGGCCGCGTGGGCCGTCTCGCGGCCGGCGCCGGGGAACGGGTGCCTCATTCGCCGCGGGCGGGCCGGCTCCTGCCTCCCCTATGATGCCCGCCGCCATGCCCCGCCGCCTCGCGCTCGTCATCCTCGGCCTGCTCCTCCTCGCCGGCCTCGACGCCTGCGGCGCCCGCGGCGTCACCGTGGCCAAGAACGACCCGGACCATCACGGCGCCGAGCTCTTCAGCGCACGCTGCTCCGGATGCCACACGCTCAAGGCTGCCGGCACGCACGGCTCCGCGAGCGACATCCGCACGCGCCAGCGCACCAACGGCCCCAACTTCACGGTGCGCAAGGAGAACATGGCCCGGGTCCTCTTCGCGATCCGCAACGGCGGGTTCTCGGGAGCGATCATGCCCCAGAACATCGTCGTGGGTCCCGACGCGGACGCGGTGGCCGGCTTCGTCGCCAAGTACTCGGGCCTCGGGGCCCGGCAGAACTCGCCGAGCCAGGGCAAGCCGACCGGCGCGCAGGGCTCGCCCTGAGGGTTTCGAGCCGGCTCGCCGTGCTCGACCTGAGGGGCATCCGCCGCGACCCCGACGCAGCGCGCGCCGCGCTGGGCCGGCGCGGGGAGTCCGCCGGCGTCGACCGCGTGCTGGCGCTCGACGAGCGCTGGCGCGAGCTCACGGCCCGGCTCGAGGCGCTGAAGGCCGAGCAGAACGCGGCGAGCCGCGGGCGCCGCGCCGCCCCGACCCCCGAGGAGCACGCCGCCCTCGGCGAGCTGGCCGCGCGCGGCCGGGCGCTGAGCGACGAGGAGAGCACCGTGCGCGGCGAGCGCGACGCCGCCCTGGCCGCCCTCCCGAACCTGCCCTCCCCCGAGGCCCCCGACGAGGACACGGTGCTCCGGGAGGTGGGCGACGCGAGCCGGGAGGGGCGGGATCACCTTGCCCTGGCCGGCCCGCGCATCGACATGGAGCGCGCGGCGCGGGTGTCCGGATCCCGCTTCGCCTACCTGAAGGGGGATCTCGTGCTGCTCGAGCTCGCCCTCGTGCGCTACGCGCTCGAGACCCTGCGGGCCGAGGGCTTCGAGCCGGTGATCCCCCCCGTGCTCGTGCGGGCGCCCGCGCTGTACGGCACCGGCTTCCTCCCCGACGCCGAGGAGCAGATCTACCGGGTGCCCGAGGACGGCCTCTACCTCGTCGGCACCGCCGAGGTCCCCCTCGCCTCCCTGCACGCGGGCGAGATCCTCGAGGAGCACGAGCTCCCGGTCCGCTACGCGGGCTTCTCGCCCTGCTTCAGGCGCGAGGCCGGCGCGGCGGGGAAGGACACGCGCGGGATCTTCCGCGTGCACCAGTTCGACAAGGTCGAGATGTTCTCGTTCGTCGCGCCGGAGGAGTCGGGGGCCGAGCACGAGCGGATCCTCGCCCTCGAGGAGAGGATCCTCCAGGCCCTCGAGATCCCCTACCGGGTGGTGGCGATCGCGGTGGGCGACCTCGGCACCTCCGCGGCGGTCAAGTACGACTGCGAGGCGTGGCTGCCCGGGCAGGGGCGCTACCGCGAGCTCACCTCGTGCTCGAACACCACTGACTTCCAGGCGCGGCGGCTCGAGGTGCGCTACCGCCCGGCCGAGAGCCGCAAGCCGGCGGCGCTGCACACGCTGAACGGCACCGCGGTGGCGGTCGGGCGCACGCTCATCGCCCTGCTCGAGAACGGCCAGCAGGACGACGGGAGCGTCGTGCTGCCCCAGCCGCTCGTGGCCTGCGGGGCGCCGGCGCGGCTCGCCTCACCAGACTGAGTCGAAGAGGAGCTCCGTCGCGAGCGCCTGGAGGCTCATGAGGGCGAGCACGAGGGTCGCCCGGCGGGTGGGCATCACGCGGGCGGCGGCGAGGCAGGCGAGGGGCACGAGGAAGAGCCAGATGCGCTCCGTCTCGGCCTTGGAGTAGCCGGTCAGCGCCGAGACGGCGATGATCGCGGCGAGCGCGAGGGCCGTGACCTCGCGGGCCGAGAGGGCGCGCAGGGCATACCACGCGAGCGGCAGCCCCAGGGCGGCAAGCCACGCGGCGGGCGAGCCGAAGAGCCAGTACGCGTACGGGCGCGCGTAGTAGACGCCGAGCCGGTAGACCTCGTTCGCGGCGCGGAGCGAGCCGAGCGGGTCATAGCCGGTGAGGGCGAAGAGGAGCGCGTAGGCGGCGATGACCGTGGCCGCGCAGGCGGCGGCGAGCCTCACCCCGGCCGCGAGCCCGTCGCGCTTCCAGGCCACGAGCACCGACCACGCGCCGAGCGCGAGCAGCGGGTAGGAGAAGAAGGAGGCGAGCGCGAGGAGAAGCGGCCCGGCGGCCCGGGCCAGGCGACGGCGGGCGAGCAGCGCCGCCGCGGCGGCGAGGCCGAGCGTGACGAACGCCGCGTCGGTCGACGTGACGCCGTAGAGGAGGCTCGAGGGCGCGAAGGCGAAGAGCAGCGCGGCCACACGAGCCTGCGGCTCGGGGACGAGGCTGCGGCCAAGCGCATAGAGCAGCGGCGTGGCCAGCGCGCCGACGCCGATGACGAGCGCGGCCAGCCCCGCGGCTGAATCGATCCCGAGGAGGTGCAGGGTGAGCAGCGTCCCCGGCGGGTGGGCGGAGGGATGGGTGGGCAGCGAGGGCGCCACCTCCGCGAAGCGATCGAGGAACGAACGCGTGCCGCGCGCGAAGGCCGGCAGGGCCGGCAGGTACTCGTTCTGGCCCTCGGGCGTCTGGCCGAAGACGGCGTCCCACGCCGCCGGCGAGACCCGCGCGGCGGCGAGGGCGAGGCGCAGCCCGAGGGTGAGGCCGAGCACAGCGAGGGCGAAGGCGGCGGGTGAGACCGTCGTCGTCGCGCTCGCCAGGCGCGGGGCGACGGCGAGTCCGAGCGCAAAGGCGCCCAGCGCGAGCAGCTCCCAGCCCGAGGCGAGCGGAGACCAGAAGAGGAAGAAGGGCGGGCTCGGCGCCCCAAGCTCTCCGCCGTAGAGGTAGTGGAAGGCGAGCCCGACGGCGATGGTGGCGCCCGCCGCGACGGCGATCGCGTACGCCGCGCGGGGACGGGGAAGGCGGGCCGGCTCCACGCGCGCCGACGTTAGGGCACCGGTAGGTTGGCCGGTGGATGCGGCGACGATGGGCGATGGCGATGTGCTCCGTCGCGGCGGGGGGGCTCCCCGCGTGCGGCTCGGCGTCCGCGCCGCCGCCGGCGCCCGAGCCGGCCGTCTCGCCGCCGCTGGGCGCGCGGCCGGCGGGGCGCGTCGTGCCCGTGGGCAACCTGCCCGAGGGCGTGGCGGTGGACGGCCAGACCGGCCTCGTCGCCGTGGGGTTGCGCCAGCCGGCGCGGCTCGTCGTGCTCGACGGCCGCAGCGGGCGGGTGTTCAAGCGGATCGCGCTGCGCAGCGCCACCCGACATCTGAGCCTCGCCGCCCCCGGAGGACCGCTGCTCGTTCCCGAGGAGGAGGCCGGCGTGCTCGCACGGGTCGCGCTGCCGTCGGGCCGAGTCGAGTCGAGCACCCGGGTGGGCACCGCGCCGCACGACGCCACCGCGGCGGGCGGCCAGATCGTCGTGGCCAACGAGCACTCCGACTCCGCCTCCATCCTGCAAGGGGATCGCGTGCTCCGCACCGTCGCCGCTCCCCTCCAGCCCGGCGGAGTGGATGCGGCGCCGGACGGGACCGTGGCGCTCATCGCCGTCCGCGGGCGCGTCCTCGCCACCTACGACCCGCGCTCGGGGCGCATGCTGGCCCGAGCGGGCGCGGGGGTGGGACCCACGCACGTGGTCTACGACCGGCGCTCGCACCGCTTCTTCGTCGCCGACACCGAGGGCCAGGCGATCCTCTCCTTCAAGCTGCGACCCAAGCCGACGATCGTCGGGCGCCTCAACCTGCCCGGCACGCCGTACGGGATCGCGGTCGACCCCGATCGCGGCCGCCTGTGGGTGACGCTGACGGCGCGCAACCAGCTCGTCGAGGCGTTCGCAAGCCTCGAGCACGCGCCGCGGGTGGTGGCGAGCTATGCCTCGGTCCGCCAGCCGAACACGGTCGCGGTCGACCCGAGGACCGGCCGGGTCTTCGTCACCGGGCGCGACGATGGCGTGCTCCAGATCCTGGATCCCCCGCGCTGAGCAAGTCCGTGCTGACGCTCGTCGCGCTCGTCGTGCCGCTCGGGCTCGACACCCTCGCCGTGTCCGCGGGCCTCGGGGCGAGCGGCAAGGCCTCGCCTCGCGAGCGCCGGCGCCTCTCGTTGCTCTTCGCGGCGTTCGAGGGCGGGATGCCGCTGGTCGGGCTCGCGCTCGGCGCGCCGCTGGCCCGGGCGGTGGGCGGCGCGGCGGAGTACGCGGCGATCGTCGTCCTCGCCGTGCTCGGGTTGCTGGCGCTGCGCGGAGGAGGCGAGGAGCGGCTCTCCGCCCGCCCGACCTCCCTCGCCGCGGCGCTCGTCCTCGGCCTCTCGGTCTCCCTCGACGAGCTCGCGCTCGGGTTCACGCTCGGGCTCCTCCGCGTCCCGGTCCTCCCCGCCATCGCGCTCATCGCCGTGCAGGCGCTCGTCCTCTCCCAGCTCGGCCTGCGCCTCGGCGCCCGCGCGGGCCGCGCGGCGGGCGAGCGCGCCGAGCGCCTGGCCGGGGTGGCGCTGCTGCTTCTCGCGGGCGCGTTGCTCGCGGAGCGGGTCGCGGCCGGGTGACCGCGCGGCTCGTGAACGGAGGGGGAGGGATTCGAACCCTCGGGACCGGGGGAACCGGCCCCGCGCAGCGCCTCGGCGCGCACCCCGGCCGGGTAGGCGGGGTTCCGGTTCGCCGCGCGGGCCTGCTCCGTGCTCCCGAAGCGGCGCCCGGCCGGCAACGCGGGGTCATGCGCGAGGCAGTACGTCCGTCCGGTCAGCGCGGGCGCGCAGCACATGCGCCCCGCCCGCGTCCGGGCGTAGCAGCCGCGATGGAGTCGTCTCATGGTCCGAACGGTCGCAGCCGGCGAGGACGCCGAGGACGGCGGCGACGCCCTACCGCGGCTCGCCTGGCGCTTGTTGACGCGCGGCTCGTGACTGCTTTACAGTGCGGCGGTGCTTGAGGAGGGGAAGTTGACGCTGTCGTGTTCTCCTCGCTCTGATGGCAAGGGCTTATCGGTTCAGAACGAGGGCGGCAAGCTCGTCGCGGTGCTCACCGACCATGGCGCTTATGGGCCCTTCGAGCTGTGCGACCCCTCCGGCGCGCTGTTGCTGAGGGGACGCAAGCGCCACAGCTTCATGTATTCGCGTTGGTGGGACGCGGCCGACGAGGAAGGCGTCCGTCAGCTCACGATGCGTTTGGGGCAGTTCCGCACCAAGCGAGCCGACATCGTGCTCGCAGATGAGCGCGAGCTGAGCATCCAGGCGGTTGGAAAGCCACCTGCGGGGCGCATCCTCGCGGGGGACGGAGGAAGAACCCTTGCCGAGATCACTGACGCAGGCGACGGAAAGCTTCAGATCGCCGCGGAGGAGCTCAGCACGATCGAGTTGCTAGGCGCAGTCGGACTCTGGCGTCTCGCGCACAGCTACTCCAGCGCCGCCGGCCAAGCCGGCCAGGCGGCGAACGCGAGCGCGGGCTTCTAAGCATAAAACCGTACGTGGGTCCCACGCACCCATCAAGGAGTCATGCCTGCAGTGCGGCTTGATGCCGTCGGCGGGTGAGCGGGTTGGATGGTCGGGCGCTTTGAGAACTGTGCGCCGACGACTTTCCCGGGCGCTGCGCCTTTGCTCCGGTGAGCGCGACATCTCCCCTCCTCTCTTGGTCGATCGGAGAACCTACCCGCGCGCCGCGGGGGAGCGAGGAGTCTGGGCCGCTTGGGGGCGCAGTTGAGAAAGTGCTGGGGAGCCTGGTACCCGGCCGCGCTGGAGTTGGGTCGGGTCGCGCGGGCTGTCAGCGTAGGGCGGCAGCGCTATCCGCCGGGGCCGAGTGAGCGAGCCGCGGACGCGCGGAGCGCGCGGTGGCCAGCAGTCGCGCGGTGATGCCCTGGATCGTGGTGATGCCGTAGCCCATCGACGGGTTGCCGTCGGTCATGACCGCGAGGGCGAAGGTCTGGTGCGGACGCTCGAGCCGCGCGACCTGGTGGACGAGCTGACCGAGCCCGGTTCCTCGCCAGCCGCCCTTGAAGAACACGCGCCAGCCCGGCCGCGCCACCGCCGGGATTCCCCAGCTCTCGTAGCCGGCGATCCCCGAGAGCAGGCCCCGCGCGTAGCCGCGGAAGTGCCGCGGGATGAGCCGGTCCATCCCGAAGAAGAAACGGGCCTGATCGGCAGCGCTGATTTGAGCGTTCGCCCAGAACCCGCGGACCGAGAAGTCCGTCATCCGGGCGCGGCGAGCCAGTCCCGTACAGGCCACCATCGCGGACGTGGTCATACACGGCCGTCGCCGCGTTGTTGTCGGAGACGTGGATCATCGGGTAGAGGATCGACCGGCTCCCCGCGTCGAGGCCCCGGTGCCGGCGCCCGAGGTCGTCCAGGTAGGCGACGAGCAGCATCGCCTTCACGACGCTCGCCGAGACGAAGCGACGATGCACGTGCAGACCGCTGAGGCGCCCCTGGCTGTCGAGCACGGCGAACGCCGTACGACCCAGGCGGCGCTCGAGGAAGCCACGGGCTGAAGCGACGCGACGGGCGAGGGGAAAGCCGGCCGGTGCGTCGCCCTGCCCCGCGAAGTAGCTCACCGATCGCGAGCGTGCCAGGTGCCGGCGGGCCGTGAAGCGCCGGTGGGGACACGGTGGGTGCGCGCTCTGCGGACCGAGCGCCTGCTCCCCCGGCGCGGTGAAGCACACGATGTAGCGGAACCGCCCGGCCGTGACCGGGAACGTCGCGCCCAGGCGCGTCAGCTCGCCGCGCTGCGCCGTGCGGGTCCGAGCGGCCAGCACAAACCGCCTTTGCGCGCCCTCGGCCACGAACCAGTAGGCGCGCCGGCCGCCCCATCGCAGATCTGGTGGGTGCTGCGAGGAGACCGACAGGCGCACGCGCCCGAGCGGCAGGTAGCGCAGCCGCGCGCGCAGCAGTTCGTCGACGACGATCTCCACGGTGCCACTCTGCGCCTGCGGGGCGGAGGAGTCGACCCGGTAGCGCGTGTTGCGATCCGGCGCCACCGGGAACGCGTAGGAGCCGTCCCGCGCGGTGAGCGCGGCGGCAACCTTCCGCCATCCGCCGAACGGGTAAGGGCTGGCGTCGAGCTCGACCGGCTGACCGGCGACAGGCACGGACGCGGCGGTCAGCGTGCCAAAGACGGTGGTCGACCGTCCGAACGAGAGCTCCGAACGCCCCGCGCGCGCCGTCACCGTCGCATCCGACTGTGCCTGAGCGGCCGGCACAACGGCAAGCGCCAAAGTCACCGACACGCACGCCAGCCGCCACATCATCACTCTCATTAAATCAGCCCTGAGCGTCGCCCGCGGGAACAAGTAAGCGGCCCACTCCTCGCCGTCGTGTCGTCGCAGACCCGTGCTCAGGTCGCCCGCGGCGCCCCGGTACGGTGGATCGTCGTCACAGTCGCGGGCAATGGGTCAGTTCGAGTTGCGGCCCCGCGTCGGAACGTTCGACCTGCAAGAAACGCGCGCGTGGAGCGAACGGCGGCGGCCTCGCAACGGTGCATGCCCAAAAAACGCGCGCCGGTGTGCGACCGGTCGGCACCCAAAAACGCGCGGACGCGCGCAGACGGATGCACCGGCCGCCACGCGCGCGGCGGCCAGGGCGCAACGTTGCGCCACGAAAAAACGCGCAGGGTGGTCGCGCCTGCCAGCGCGTCGGCCAGGGAGCGCACCGCAACTGCCGGGTGCGCGCCAGTCGCGCGCCAGTCAGCTCCTCGTTTGAGCGGTTCTGAGCGGTTCTCAGCGGCAACGCCGAGGACTGGTTGCCCGGCCTCGGCGCCGGCCACAAACCCCGTGAGAGCGGGGAAACCCCGGCGTAGAGCGGAGGGGGAGGGATTCGAACCCTCGGGACCGGGGGAACCGGTCCAGCGGTTTTCAAGACCGCCGCATTCGACCGCTCTGCCACCCCTCCGAGACGGCGAGGAGGGCGATGCTAGGGCGTGCGGCCGGCGGACGCCCACCCTCTACACTGCCGCGAGCGCGAGGGAGAGGTGGCCGAGTGGCTGAAGGCACTCGCCTGCTAAGCGAGTATGGGGTTCATCCCCCATCGCGGGTTCGAATCCCGCCCTCTCCGCTGCCGCGGCGCCTCCCCGCCCGCGCCACCCGGTTGGCCCCCCAGTCGAGGGGTAGGATTGCCCAAACTGCGCCCGTAGCTCAGCTGGATAGAGCGTCGGTCTACGGAACCGAAGGTCAGAGGTTCGAATCCTCTCGGGCGCGCTAGAAAAGCCCCGATATCGGGGCTTTTGTGTCTGTGGCACTCGGCGCAAAATGACTCCGTGTCCCCAATATGTCCCGAGATCTGCGAGGATGAGGCGCGTGGAGAGCGCACTGAGGACCCCGACGGGCCACGTCTTTCGCGTCGAACGGACCCGAGGAGCGTCCTGGTACGCGAAGTACCGGCTGCCGGGCGGACGACAAGTGCAGCGCCGCCTGGGACCGGCGTGGACCGAACGCGGCCGGCCACCAGCGGGCTACTTCACGAAGCGCACCGCGGAGGCGTGGCTGCGCGACGTGCTCGACGAAGCACGACGCGGAACGCTCCCCGGGATGGTGCGCACCGGGGCGACGTTCGCCGACGCCGCGGCCGAGTTCCTGCGCTACGCAGAGCACGATCGCGCCTGCAAGCCCTCGACGCTGAGCGACTACCGCTCTGTACTCAACGCGCACCTCAAGCCCGCCTTCGACTCGATGGCGCTCGAGGAGATCACCACAGAAGCGATCGAGCGCTGGCGCACTCGGCTCGACAGCGGTCTCTCCAATAGGACAAAGAACAAGCTGCTGGTCGTCCTCCATGGAGTGTTCCGGCGCGCGCATAAGGCCTACGGGCTGCCGAGAAACCCGGTCGTCGACGTGGAGAAGCACCCGCAGCGCTCCAGCGGCGACATCGACGTCTTTAGCCCTGAGGAAGTCATGGCTCTCGTGCGGGCGGCCAGCTCGACGCAAGACGCCGCGATCTACCTGACCGCGGCGTTCACGGGTCTACGACGGGGAGAGCTGATCGCGCTGCGCTGGCGGGACGTTGATTTCGAAGGGCAGGCGATCCGCGTGCGAGCGAGCTACGCCGGCGGACAGTTGACTACGCCGAAGTCGGGAAAGGTCCGCGCGGTGCCGATGGCGCCTGAGGTCGCGAGCGCGCTCGCGTCACTCGGCCAACGCGAGCTGTTCGCCGGCGACGACGACCTAGTTTTCCCCGGCGAGACAGGCGGATACCTCGACGGCTCCGCTCTGCGCCGCCGCTACGGCGCCGCACTCGAGCTCGCCGGTCTGCGTCCACTCCGCTTCCACGACCTCCGCCACACATTCGGCACGCGCATGATCGGCGTCGCCGACATCGTCCGGGTACAGGAGTGGATGGGTCATTCCGACATCCAGACGACGCGGAAGTACCTCCACTACGCACCACGCGCCGAAGACGCTGCACTCGTCGCGAAGGCGTTCGCGATCACGAGCACCACGACCGACACAGCGGTCGATGCGTAGCGCATGGCCGACACGCCACCCGACCTGGACCCGCACCCGAATGCGCCCGGGCCACCGAGGACACCCGCCGTGCGCCGTGTGCTCGAGCACCACTCCGGCGTCGTGCTCGCTCACCGTGGTTGACGGCCAGATCGGGCCGCTGACGCCGCTTCGCCGGCCTTGCCTGGCTCGCATGACACCTCCCTCCCACGTTGGTCGCGCGAGCGGGCAGGCCAACCGGCAGATCTTCGCAACGCCGCCGAGTTATCGGAGAGGGCCCGGGGCGTCTGAGGGGATGACGAAGCACTTCCAGTGCCGCTTCCACCACTTCGCGGAGCCAGAGTCCGAGGATGGTGCCGCCCAACGCCATCGTGATGACTCTCGCAGAAGCGTCTGACCGTGTTCGCGCTCCCAGCGCCTGAGGCGGCCGGCCATGGCGAGATAAAGCGGACCGCTGGCGAGCAGGATCCCACCTGCCGCGTCGTAACCGGTACGGGGAAACAAGAGCAGCAGTGCGAGGAGCGTTACTACGGCGAGGAGCGTCGTGCGTGCAAGGGCGCGAAGAGCCGTCCGACGCGGAGCCTCGAACTCCGCGTCGTGCGGCGCGCGTTGCGGCAGAAATGGTTCGCTGCATCAAGGAAAGAAAAGAGAAGCGCCATAGAATGGCCGCGTACACCGCGCCACCAAAGACCGACCCGGCCAGTACGCGAACGACATCGTGGCTCGCTTCGACGCCCACGAGCACCGGACCACCCGTCGCTAGCACTACCGCCGAGGCCCGCAGCTCAACGACCACAGAGCCCAGCGAGCGCACGGCGCGAGTCTAACCCCCATCAGCTCGGCGCTACGCGAGGTGGGACCGTCGGCCGAATGACCGAAGCGGAGAAGCGGATAATCGGGGCCGATGAAAGACACCGGGATGCTGCGACGCGCGAGATCCGATGATTGCGAGGCGATCGCCCGCATCTATAACGAGGCGATCACCGAGCGGCGCGCGACTTTCGAGACCCAACCATGCTCGGGCGCTGACATCCAGAAGTGGCTCGGCTCGCCTGGTCATCCCGTGCTCGTCGCCGAGTACGGCGGCGTCGTCGCCGGTTGGGCGCGGATCGCGCCGTACAGCGCGCGTGCGTGCTATGCGGGCGTGGGAGAGGCAAGCATCTACGTGCAGGGCTCCATGCGCGGACGCGGTGCGGGCGGCTCACTGGCCTGGGCTCTGCGTGACTACGCGGAGCGGGCCGGGTTCCACAAGCTCGTCGGCAAGCTCTTCACCGAGAACCACCGAAGTCGTCGCCTCGTCACCCGGCACGGCTTTCGTGAGGTCGGGACCCACCTTCGCCACGGATTCATGGAGGGAGAGTGGCGCGACGTGCTCGTAGTGGAGCTTCTTCTCGGGACAGTCGCGACTAACCGCCGCTTCGCGCGCAAGAACCGCGATCTTCTCGCTGCGCAGCGTCCGCGCGGCTCGACGCGGTGGCGATCGATTCGCCGATCGGCTCGCGCCCGCCGGAGGGCTCGGGTTGGTAATCCTCGCTCAAGGGAGCCGCGAATTGGGATCCTGAACGGTCCGAACGCTCCGTCGTTCGCGAAGGCGACCTGTGGGCGCTTAGGTGGTGCGCCGGGCGTGCCATACGTCGCAGAGGTAGGGCAGCTCGAAGCGCCCGGGCGGTGCGAGGTCACGCACGCGCCGCAGCACGGCCGCGCGCTGCTCGGCGTCGGCGAGGATGACGGTGCTGCGCGAGGCGACGTTCTCCACGAGCTGCTCGGCGTCGCTGGGCTGGTAGTGGCGGATCAACCTTCGCTCGGGATCAGAGAGCCCGCGGACCCCGGTCCACGGCGGTGAGGAGCCGGCCGCGAGGCTGGCTCGGTCCTCGGCACCGAACGCATCGGCCACCGCAGCGACCCACGGCACGGCGTCATCGAGAAGATTCCACAGCAATCCCACCGTGCCCCCGGGACGCAGCACGCGCACGATCTCCGCCAGCGCGCGGTCGCGATCAAACCAGTGAAACGCCTGCCCGACGAGCACCGCCTCCACGCACGCGTCAGGCAGCGGGAGCGCTTCCGCGCTCCCCGCGAGTGTTTGCGCCGCAGAAGGAATCAGGGCGCGCATCTCTCCCAGCGGCTCTACGGCGACGACCTCGAGCCCGAAATCCAGCAGCCCCCTGGTCAGCTTGCCGGTGCCCGCCCCGAGATCGAGCACCCGCCGCGTGTGCTCAGGCACGCACGCGCGCAGCGCCTCCACCGGGTAGCCCGGCCGCCCGCGCTCATACGCCGCCGCTCCCGCGCCAAAGGACCCAGCTCGACGGACCCTCGCATCCCCCATCGCAGAAGGACCTCTACCCCACACCCGCCGCTCTCGCGCACGACCGCCGCCAGGCGCCTCAAAGACAGGCCCACGCGGGGCCCCGTTCATGGAAACCGCGTGACCCGCTTCCCGCGGTGGCTGTCGGGCAAAGGTCGGTGGCGTCCGGTGGGTTTAAGACCATTCAGGGATGCCACAGAACTTCATTGCGTGTGACCGTGGACAGCTGTTGATGTTGCCGCCGTCGTTGGTGGACTGGG
>JAABUQ010006572.1_pt1 | contig 17532 bp, 8 predicted proteins | sample 5560001 | NCBI WGS metagenome assembly JAABUQ01 (sample SAMN10711888, study PRJNA513371) | rock metagenome | isolation source: Antarctica rocks | place: Antarctica: Victoria Land, Finger Mt nord | collected 2015-12-18
CCACCCGCTCCGCGAGCATCGCCGCATGCGGGTCGTTGTCCAGGTAATCATCCAGGACGTGTTTCGAGACCTCGACCCGGCGGTCGGCCGCGCCGGGCTTCCCGCCCTCCCCGCCGGCCGAACCCTCCAGGATGGCGATCTCCGCCTGCAGCCGGTTCAACTGGTACTTGGTCTTGAGCCGCTCGGACTCCGTCTGGTTGAGCAGGTCGTGCGCGAGCTGGCTCTTGATCGCCAGGGTCGCCTTGTCGTCGGAGCCGGCCTCCACGGCCAGCTGGCGCATCGTCGTACGCTTCTGTTTGAGGTCCTGCTGGTAGCGGTCCCAGAGCGCCCGGAGCTTCTCGATCCGGTTCTTGCGCTCGCCGCTGCCGTCGACGTCGACCCGCTTCATGTACTGCTCGATGATCTTGTTGACGATCACCGCGATGTCCTTGGGCAAGTCCCCGTTCATCGAGACGGTGAGGATCTCCGACCCCTTGGCGAAGTCGGCGGAGACCTGCTTGGCGAGCCAGTCGGTGGGGTCGTTCTGCTGGGCGGTCACCTCCCGGATCGTCGGCAGCCGGGCCACCTCGGGGTCGTTGATGACCTCCTTGAGCACCCCCCGCCCCGTGATCAGGGCCGTCTGGGTCTTCTGGAAGGTGAGGTAATCGGTCTGCTGCGGGGTGGCCCTGGGCATGATCCGGGGGGGGACCTGCGACACCCGGATCGCGCCGTCGGCCCGGTACTTCGCCGGCGGGACGGTGACCCACGCCCCGGCCGCGACCAGGGCGGCCGCCAGGAGCCCGCCGCCGAGGGCCAGCGGCCAGCGCCGCCGGAACGCCCGGAACAGGGCCACGGCGTCGGGGGCGGGGACGGCCGGGCGGGTGGAGGGCGGCAGGCCTTCGCCGGCCTGGTCGCCCGCGAGCTTGATCGGCAGCTGGGACATGGGAGGGTCACCTGGGGTCGTTGTGGACGCGATCGGTGTGGTGTCCCCGGCTCAACGGCGGGCCCGGGGGGCGGTGTTCCGGGCCGTCGGCCTCGGGGTCAGACCTCGCCGCGGTCCGCCGAGGCCGCGGCCTTGGGCCGCGGTCCACCGTAGGCCATCAGGTCAATCCTCATGGGCCGGTCGGCTTCGGGCTCGATGAGAAGGTGGGAGAAGAGGAACAGTTCCGCCCAGAGCATCCCCAGGGCGAGCGGCATCATGAGCCAGCCGGCCATGTCGTGGTAGAAGGCGTCCGCCACCCCCCCGCCGACGGTCGAGTGGAGCAGGCCGGTCACCGTGATCCGGGTGACGTTCGCGGCCAGCGAGATCGGCACCGCGCTGAGGAGGATCATGACCTTGTCGGCGGGACGCCGCCGGATGACGAAGACGGCCGCGGTCGCGAACGCGAAGAACATGAACAACATCCCGAGGCCGTTGCACGCCTCGACGACGCCGATCTTGGCCTCCCCGATCACGATGATGAAGCCTTCGGAGACGGCCGGCAGGCCCAGGGTCTGGAGGGCGAACGTGCTGGCGGCCGTGGCGATCCGCTGGAGCGGGGTGCCGAGCAGGAACTCCGCCCGGTACGGCAGCGGCACCATGAAGATCAGGAACGCGACCGACGGCCAGGCCCACCGCAGGCAGGGCCAGCCCCCGAGCAGGGCGAACAGGCCCGCCAGCAGCGGCAGGAGCGACACCTGGTCGAGCCACTCGAAGAAGACGTACGCCGCGGCGAGTTTCATCGCCAGGCCGACCCCGATCAGCCCGAGCCCCCACCAGCCGGGCCGGAACGTCGTGAGCTTGTCCTTGCGGATCCAGAGCAGGGCCGCCGAGAACAGCGGGACGAGGAAGCCGTGCGAGTAGCGGGGGTCGTGCGCCCACCGCTCGCCCATGTCGCAGAGGGCCGGCCAGAAGGCCCACAGGGCGCTCGCGGCCAGCAAGACCGGGCCGACCGCGGCGGGCCCCAGGGCGGGACTCAAAGCGGTGCGGAGGCGGTGGAGGGGTGTCATCACGGAGTTACCTGACGCCGGCGGAGGGGAGTCGGCTTCGACCTGGTGCCCAAGTTGGTGCATGCTATTATCGGGAATGATACCGGCCCTGACAAGGGTTCACGTTCAAGATGCCGCGCGTCACCGAGACCCCCGGCGTGGGCCCGCCATTATTACATAAGACACTATTCCGTTCCGCACGGAGGCGTTGTACCGGACCGGGCCGGATTGGGGGTTTTCGAGTGGACATTTCGGGACGCCGGGCAAAAAATCTTGATCGGGTGAGGCGATGGACCCCCGGAGTGGGATTGCTCACGCGACCCGCGCTCCCAAGCTCCCGACCCGCGCTCAAGGTACCCTTTGGCCACCCGGATCGCCGGCGCCTGCCTCCATCCCACATGCGGCCGGGTCACTCGGCAGGCCGACCTCGCCGACGGACCGCTTATGACCGCGCCTGTAGGGTGCGAGCCGCCGTCGAGGCCGGGCCCAGGGCACAGAGGCGGCCCGACGCGTGCCGAAGTGGCGGGGATTTCTCCGGAAGGAATTAGGTAGCAGAGAAAGGCGGCGGGGTAGCCCGGACGCCTGCGGCTCAAAGCGCGCCGGGTTCGATCCCCGGGCGACCGTGAGTCTTCCCACGCCGAGGAGAGGTCGGCCCGCCGGTAGCTGCCGACCACCGGAAAGTCGCCAACGGGAACGTTGGCGGCCCGCGGGCCGTGTTGCCCCAGGCCGGTCGAGATGGGGCATCGCGGTGAGCGACTTTGCGGCCCAAGGGTCTGGACCGACCCGCCCTTCAAAAAGTCCACCTCGCGGACGTGCGGGGCGCAGCCGCTCCGGACGGCCGGGGCGTTGGGCGGGACGCGCGGCCCGATCCGCTCGATGGTTAAGGACGGCACCCCCGGTGCGTCGGCCCCCGTGCGTTTCCGGACCGGGGGTTACGACCGGTCACGGTCCTGCGTCCCCGGAGAGGACCCCGAAATGGCAAACATGGTCACGCCCAGGCCGCCCGTTTTCGCGACCAGGGTTCCTACCCCCGCCGCCCCCGGCGACCCCCTGAAGGTTCACCACTGATGTCGACGATCTCCGCGACCGCAACCGGCGGTAACGCCTCGAACCCGACGACCTGGGGCGGCGCCACCCCGGGCCCGAACGACGACGTGGTCATCCCCGCGACGGCGGCCGTCACGGTCGACGCGCCGCTGTCGGTCCGGTCGGTCACCGTCAACTCCACGAGCGGGACCGCGTTCGGCGTCCTGACGGTCAACTCGGCGCTGAACCTGACGGCCGCCTCGGGGGTCGGAATCCTCCTGGGTTCGGCCTACAACCAGTCGACCTGCCCGACGCTCCTCGTGATCGGGCCCGGCGGCTCGGTCACCGGCAACCCGGCCGCCGGCAACACGGTCACGGTCCAGGTGGGCGGGGCGAACTTCTCGTCGTGCGGGTGGGCGGCGAACGGGACGGGGTGGGGCGCGGGGCAGTCGTGTGCCGTCACGAACGCCGGCCCGGGCGTCTTCCGGGTCACGGCCCCCGGGCCGGACAACGGGTCCCTGGCCGCCAGCTACTTGACCCTCACGGGCCTCGGGTCGGCGTCGGCCGACGCGCTCCAGTGCTACCTCGAAGACCCGGGCCACCACTTCACCCTGGACCACTGCCGTTTCGTCGGCTGCGGCCAGGTCAACGCCCAGCCCCGCCCGAACGCCGGGGCGGTGATCCCGTTCCGCCTCAACGACGTGAAGTTCTCGGGCTCCCCCGGGTCGAACGTCCAGGTGTCGTGCGGGACCGGCTTCACCGGGGGCTCGGTGACCGCGTGCGTCTTCGACGGCCCGGTGTCGTTCAGCAATTGCGTCTCCTGGGCCTTCCCGGGGTGTTACTTCGGCGCGCTCGACGCGAACTCGTTCACCGGCTCCCTGTCGGCTACCAACACGTTCCCGGGCTGTTTCTTCCGCCAGAACCCGCCCAACGGCGTCGCCAACCAGGACTCCCAACTCTACGGCGACCTCACCAACGGCTACTGCTTCCTCGACGCGCCGGCCGACCCCACCCACCGGCACTTCTGGAGCCACAAGACGGCCGGCACGGTGACCGGCAACGTGTTCGAAATGTCCGGGACCGACGGCGATTCCAACGGCTACATCCACCAAGGCCCCGGCCCGGTCACGTTCACGTACAACCTGCAACTCCCGTTACGCGGCTTCACCGCGCTCAACGACGGCGCGTGGAAGTCGGGCCGGCTGGCGGCCCTGCTCTCGACGACCCAGGCCGCGGGTCAGTACACGATCGAGCACAACACCGCCGGCGCCGTCGGCACCCTCTCCCCGTTCGAGATGGGTGACCTCCAGAACCCGCCGACGGGCTGGATCACCTCGCTCCGTTCCAACCTGATCTTCGGCGACCCGACCCGGAACACGACGGGTGCCGTCGGGTTCATCGCCTGGAACGGGCACCAGAACGCCGACGGCACGGTGGGGGTCGAAAGCAACAACGTCATTGCGAACGCGGATTATAACGCGACGTATGCGTTGAATTCGTCGGTCAAGGCGGGGTCGGCGGGCGGCACCCCTTACGACCTGGTGATGAGCTACGTCCCGGGCGCGAACGACGTCAAGGGCCAGGACCCGCGGTTCGTGGACCCGACCCGCCGGCTCGGCAAATGGGGGCAGGCGGTCTACGCGACCGACGGCACCGACGCCGCGGCGCTGGCACTCCTGCGGGCCGACGTCACGAAGATCCCGGCGCTGATCGCCTGGGTTCAGGGCGGGTTCGCCCCGGCGAACTCCGCGTACCCCACCAGTTACACGGGCGACGCCGCGCAGTACCGGGGGGCCGTCGCGCCGCCCGCCCCGGCGGGCGGCCCCTCCGGGGTGTCCGCGTTCCTGACCCACCTCACCGACCCGCTCACCGGCGCCAGCGGGTTCCCGGTCTACTCGCTGGCGAACCTCGGCCCGGTCCCGTCGATGTACGGCTCGGAGCACTACGACCCGCCCCGCGGCGCCTACGCCGCGAAGGCCGCTCAGGTCCGGCGCGGGACCGCCGCCTCCGACTGGTCGGGCGCGGTCACGTGCGGCCTGACCCGGATGGGCCTGGGGTACTTCCTCCCCAACGGCGGCGGCATCCAGTTCTTCCACCTCTACAACACCGGGTCCGCCCTCGACTACTACAACACCGGCAACCTCGACTCGCGGGATTCGGCCCTCTGTTTGGACCCGGTCTACCACGTCTCCAACCTGCCGATCTTCGTCACCCAGGAGACCTCCCGCGAGACCGCCTTCTCGGTGATCGCCCTCATCGAGTGCGAGTGGATGGGTAGAGATCACGCGACCCTGACGGAGGAGATGGCCGCCATGTGCCTCGGGCACATGGACCAGTGGACCCGGCCCGCCGGGACCCGGTACTACGCCGCCTGGCTCCGCCCGTTCATGCTCGCGCTCACGTGCGAGGCCCTCATCACCTACTGGGAGCGCTACCGCAAGAACCCGGACACCACGTATGTCACCACCGGCCCGGCCGCGGGCTGGACGCAGGCCTCGATCGTGGCCGCGATCCCCGGGCGGGTGAAGGCGGGGCTCGACACCATCTGGGCCAACGACTGGCTCCCCGCCGGGACCGCCTACGGGATCGACACCGGGCCGGGGCTCCCCGCCACGCCGACGACCCCGGTCCCGCAGACGACCACCTGGCCCAACGGCAGCTTCAAGCTCGGGAACGAGGACACGTTCGCCGGCCCGCTCATGCCGGTCCTGGGCAGCGCGGTGCAGGCGGGGGCGACGCTTACGACCTTCAGCGGACCGGCCGCGCTCTCGGCCCAGAACGACTACTTCAAATACGCCTGGGTCCGGTTCCGCTCCCCCGGGGTCTGGGCCGGCTACCACGGCCGGATCGGTGCCTACGCCGGGGCGACCCGGACGTTCACCCTCGACGGGTTCACCGGGGGCGACCCGTCGCCCCCCGGCACGCCCCCGGCCGCGGGCGACCTGTTCGACCTTTACGTGGACCTCGAAGGCTCCCCGGCGGCGGTCCCCGGTTTGAGCATCCTCTACACCGGCGGCACCGGCGCCAGCCCCGACCTCAACCACCTGATCGCCCCCGCGTTCGCCTGGTACTACTGGTGGACGAAGTTCAACGGCACGCCGGACCCGTCCTACCGCGCGAACTACGAACTGGTCTTCAACGGCGGCACGATGTGCTGGCAGCGGCCGAGCCTCCAGAAGCAGTGGAACCAGGCGGTGCGCTGGGGTTTCACCGGGCTCGACTGGGAAGCCCGCGGCGACGCCGAGTGGCCCGCCGCCGCGGCCCACACGCTCGCCGGCCCGACGCCCGCCTCGGGGCCCGCCAACGCCCCCTCCGACCGGATCAAGGTGGCGCTCCCCGCCGGGACGCTCCCCGCCGGGACGTCGGTCCCGAGCCCGGTCCGGGTGACGTTCGTGAGTTCCACCGGCCGGGGGTCGTTCGTCCCCGCCGTGGCCTTCCTGACGAATCACCGCCCCTACGCCATGACCCGGTTCGTCCCCGACCCGCTCGACGCCGGCGCGAACGTCACCGTCACCTGCACCAACGACGGCGGCCTGACCCCCCCCGCCGGGTTCGCCTACGCGGTCACGGCCGCATCGGCGGTCGCCACCGGGTACAGGCTCACCGGCCCGGCGGCCGCGACGGCCGGCGTCCCGTTCGCGGTCACGCTGGCGACCGTCCCGGCCGGGTCCGTGCCGCCGGTGTCCTGGCTCCGGTCCGGCGGCGGCGTGCTGGCCGCGACCCCCGGCGACGGCTACGCGGGGGGGTCGTACACGCTGAACCTGTACCCGAACCCCGACGGCACGACCCCGGCACCGGCCCTCGCCTGGGTCAGCGCCGAGCGGACGACGCAGGCGCTCTCCTACAAGGAACCGGCCGCCGGCACCCGGTCGCTGACGGCCCCCAACTCGGTCGCGGTGGCGGCGCCGGCGGCGCTGGTGGTGGCCGTGTCGGCGGCCGCGCCGGCGGCCACGTCGTACACCCTGACCGGCCCGGCCTCGGGGGCGCCGGGCGTGGCTTCCGGGGCGTTCACGGTCTCCCTGACCCCGGCCGGGGGTGTGCTCGCCGCGGCGGTGACGCTCAGGCCCGGCGACGGCGGGGCCGGCGGCGTCTTCTCGCCCGCCACCGTCACCCTGTCGACCCTCGCGCCGTCGGCGTCCTTCACGTACACCCCCGCCTCGGCCGCCGCCGTGACCGTCTCGTGCGGCAGCGGCGGGGCCCTGGCCGACCCCGCCCCCTTGACCTACACGCCCGTCAGGGCCGCGCGACCCGGGCGTTACCTGCCCCGGCGGATCGCGCCCCGTTGACCGGGGCTTGAACCCGGGACCCCCCTGGGCCTCGAAGATCACGCTGCCGGCCCGTCCGGCCGCCCCCGGGCGGCCGGACGGGCCGGTGGCCGTTTCACGCCCCCGGATTGATAAGATTACGAATCATCGGGTGCCAATCAAGGCGTTGCCACATTCCTCTGGCGGTACCCCGGGGGGTCGGCCCGCGGTCCCTTCTCCACCGAGTCGTTTTGGAGTGCAAAGTATTCAACAAATCTCAAATCTAATATTTCCCCACGCCTGCCTCGTGGACAAAGCCGTTCGTACACGCTAAGTCTTATATCCCCCCCGCGACTCCCCCGGGCAAGACAAGGGCAACGCAACGCGACAAAAGCGTTCCGGACTGCCCGCGCCGTCCCCTTGCCCGCGGACCATCCGAGACGAACAGCCCGAGGGTAAGGGTCCACGATGATTAAGGCAGCGTCGTTGCGCCTCGTTCTTTGCTTGACCATGCCGGCCGTATCGATCGCGATCGTGAGTTGGTCAGATGGGTCGGGGGCCGCCGGACGGCCCCGCGACCCGGGACGGGTCGTTGCCGACGCCGGTCAGCCCGGTGCCGGTGAGTATGCCTCCCTCCTTGACGGCGGCGGGTCTGACGCGACCCCCGGCTCCCGACCGGTCCGGGGGGGATCGGGCCTGGGCTTACTGGGCGTTTCCGCTTTCGGCCTGCTCCTCCCCCGCTGGCCCCGCCCGAGGGCCCGCGCCCGCCGCCACGGGCCCCGTGCGTTTCGTTCTCGCGCGGAATTCCTTGAAGCCCGTGAGCTGCTGACTACGTACACGCTGTTCGGTACGTCGTCGGTGCCGCAGTTCGCGGTGGCGTCGGACCCCAACGCGATCGAGCTGGGGGTCCGGTTCACGTCGGACGTGTCGGGTTCGGTGTCGGCGGTGCGTTTCTACAAGGGCTCGGGGGTGTCGGGTGAGCACGACGTGCACGTGTGGACGTCGGCGGGGACGCTGCTGTCGACGGGGACGTACGTGGCGTCGGGTTCGGACGTGGGCTGGGAGACGGTGCCGCTCCCCTCGCCGGTGGTGCTGACGGCGGGAGTGACGTACGTGGCGTCGTACGACAGCCCGCCCGGGGGTTACGCGGTGACGTGGGGTGGCCTGTCGTCGGGTGTGGACAGCGGTCCGCTGCACGTGGCGCCCTCGGGGACGGTGTACCGTTACGGCACGGGTTCGTTCCCGGACCAGGGCCCGCTGACGTCGAACTACTGGGTCGACGTCGTCTTCACCCCGTCCTCCGTCGCCCCTTCCTCAACCATTTACGTCGACACCTCCGCGCAGTTGCAGCAGGCGATCAATAACGCCGCCCCGGGCACGCAGATCCTGGTGGAGCCCGGCACCTATCAGGGCGACCTCGGCGCGTATCACCTCCAGGGCACGGCGACACAGCCGATCGTCATCGCCGCCGCCGACCCGAGCAACCCGCCGGTCATTCAGGGGGGCACCTCCGTCGGGATTTATTTCAACAACCCCAGCTACCTCAGGTTGAGCAACCTCGTCTTCGACGGCGACTCCACCGGCCTGAACCTGGACGACGGCGGCAACTACGGCTCGGCGCATGACATCGTGCTCAGCGGGCTGGTGGTCCGCAACATGAGCTACGTCGGGATCAAGATGGCGGGCGTCGACAACTTCCAGATCGTGAACACGGTCGTGGACAACTGGTACGGCGCCGGGGGCGTCGGCATCGACATGGTCGGCTGCCACAACGGCTCCGTGTCCGGCTCCACCCTGACCGACACGGACGGCCAGCCCAGTTATGGCATCCAGATGAAGGGGGGGAGCGCCAACATCGACGTCCGCGACTCCCTGTTCCAGCACGCCGGCGTCCGCGCCATCCAGATCGGCGGGGCGACCGCCCAGGGCTACTTCCGCCCCTCGTTCCAGGGCTACGAGGCCACGAACATCACGGTCGAGGGGAACGTGATCGTCGGCTCGCAGGCGGCGGTGACCTTCGCCGGGGTCGACGGTGCGGTCGTGCGGTACAACACCATCTACCGCCCGACCACCTGGGATTTCCGGATTTTGCAGGAGGAAATGTACCCCGGCTACATCCCCAGCCGCGACGGCGTGGTGACGGATAACGTCATCGCGTTCCGGTCCGACGAGGTCTCGACCGCGGTCGACGTGGGGCCCTACACCGCGCCGGAGACCTTCCCGTTCGCCGGCAACTGGTGGTACGCTCTGGACAACCCGTCCCTGAGCCAGCCGGCGCTGCCGACGGCGGAGGTCGGGGGGACTTACGGTGTCGACCCGCAATTCGTCAACGCCGAGGGGGGGGACTTTCACCTGAAGGCGCCCAGCCCGGCGGCCTCGAAAGGCGCCTACGCCCCGCGGTCGTAGGCCGGGGGGCCGTTGCCGACGGCCGGTCCGGTCTTCGGGCGCGTCGACCGCCCCGACCGGGTCGGCCGTCGGCCTTTGCCCCCGGGGAGCCATGACGCGAGGCCCGCTGGTCTGCCTGCTCGCCGCCCTGGCCGTGGGGGTGTTGCTGACCGTGCCGGTGCCGTCCCGAGGCCGGGAGGTCCACGCGCTGCTGGACCTGGCCCACGCGCCGACGTTCGGCGTGCTGGCCCTGATCGTCCTGGCCGCCGGTCGGGGCCGGCTCCCCCGGTCGCCCCGGCGCGCCGTCCTGGCCGCCTGGGCCGCGGTCGCCCTCTTCGGCGGCGTGATGGAGCGGGCGCAGGCCCTCTCCGGCCGGCACCCGAGCGGGCACGACGCCCTGGCCAACGCCCTGGGCGCCGCCGCCTTCCTCGCCTTCGCCGCGGCCCGCTCCGCCCCGACCCGGGGCCGCCGGCTCGCCCGGGTTGTCGCGGGGTCGGCGCTCCTGATCGTGCCGTCCGCCCCGCCCCTGCTCACGCTCGCCGACGTGGGCTGGCAGGCCCGGGACTTGCCCCGGCTCGCCTCCTTCGAACGCCCCACGGAGCTGTCGCGTTGGGACTTCGGCGACTGCCGCGCCGCCCGCTCGCGCGCCCACGCGACCGACGGCGCCTGGAGCCTCCGGCTGGAGCTCGGCCCCGGGCCCTACCCGTCCGCCACGCTGACCTGGCCGCCGCGCGACTGGTCCGGCCACGACGCGCTGACGTTCGACGCCGACCTGTCGCCGGGCCCGCCGCTGGCCCTGGTCGTCAAGGTCGAGGACATGGCCCCCGGCCGTCGGGCGGGGGACCGGTTCGAACGGGTGGTCCGCCTGCGCCCCGGGGCGCAACGGGTCCGGTTCGAACTGTCCGACGTCGCCAACGCCCCGGCGGGGCGACCCCTCGACCTGCGCCGGGTCGGCCGCCTGCAATTCTTCGCCGTCGACCTCCGTTCGCCGAGGGTCCTTTACATCGACGACGTCCGGCTCCGCTGAGAACCCCCACGTCGGCTCACGGCAGGGCGGGGGCCGCCTCCGGCCGGCCGTCCCGCGGCGGGACGGACCGGAGGTACTGGCCGTAGGCGTTGTTCAGGCCGTCGGCGAGGGCGAGCAGTTGCGCCGCGGTGATGTAGCCCATCCGGTAGGCGACCTCTTCCAGGCAGGCGATCTTGAGCCCCTGCCGCGACTCGACCACCTCGACGAAGTGGGCCGCCTGGAGGAGCGACTCGGGCGTCCCCGTGTCGAGCCAGGCGAAGCCACGGCCGAACTGCTCGACGCGCAGCTGCCCGCGCTCCATGTAATGGCGGTTGACGTCGGTGATCTCCAGCTCGCCGCGGGGCGAGGGCTTGAGCCCCTCGGCGATTTCGACCACCCGGTTGTCATAAAAATACAGCCCGGTGACCGCGTACATCGACCTGGGCCGGGCCGGCTTCTCCTCGATCGACACGGCCCGGTCGTCCGGCCCGAACTCGACCACCCCGTACCGCCCCGGGTCCTTGACCGGGTAGGCGAAGACCGTGGCCCCCCCCGGGCGGGCGGCGGCCCGGGAGACGATCTGGGCGAGCCCCTGGCCGTAAAAGATGTTGTCCCCGAGGACGAGCGCCACCCCGCCGCCGCCGATGAACTCGCGGCCGATCAGGAACGCCTGCGCCAGCCCCTCGGGCCTCGGCTGCACGGCGTACCGGATCGTCATGCCCAGGGCGGAGCCGTCGCCCAGGACGCGCTGGAAGTTGGGGACGTCCTCCGGGGTGGAGATCAGCAAGACGTCCCGGATCCCCGCGAGCATCAGGACCGACAAGGGGTAGAACACCATCGGCTTGTCGTAAACCGGGAGCAACTGCTTGCTGACGGCGCGGGTGATCGGGTACAAGCGGGTCCCGGACCCGCCGGCCAGGACGATCCCCTTGCGGATCACTCGGTCGCTCGTGGATGCGGCGGTTGAAATGGGCCACCCCGCGTACCGTCGGTCAAGGGGCCGCCCCGCCCCGCCCCCTTTGACGACCGCAAAGGGCTCCGGGCGTGGCGGCCCGGCCCGAACTATCGCCGACCCCGTCCCGGATGGCAAGCCCGTGGTCTCGAACTTCTTGTGCCCGGCGTTGGTGCGGACTCACCGGCCATGCGGACCCTGGTAACGGGCGGGGCCGGGTTCATCGGCTCCCACCTGGTCGACCGCCTCCTTGCCGACGGCGGTGAGGTGGTCGTGGTCGACAATTTCGACCCGTTCTACCCCGAGGCGCGGAAGCGGGCCAACCTGGCGGGGGCGTCCCGGAGCCCGCGCTTCCGCCTGATCGAGCTGGACGTCCGCGACGCCGGGCACGTCGAGCGCGTCGTCCGGGAGACCCGGCCCGAGGCGGTCGTCCACCTGGCGGCCCTCGCCGGGGTCCGGCCGAGCATCGAACGGCCGGGCCTCTACGCGGAGGTCAACGTCACCGGGACGGTCAACGTGTTCCAGGCCGTCCGCGGGCTGGACCCCCTCCCGCGGTTCGTGTACGCCTCCAGCTCCAGCGTCTACGGCGACCGCGCCGAGGCCCCGTTCCGGGAGTCCGACCCGGTCGACCGGCCGATCAGCCCCTACGCCGCGACGAAGAGGGCGTGCGAGCTGCTCGCGCACACCTTCCACCACCTCGACGGCCTTTCCGTCACCGGCCTCCGCTTCTTCACCGCCTACGGCCCGCGCAACCGCCCGGACCTGGCCGTCGCCAAGTTCACGGACCTGATCGACCGGGGGCAGCCCGTGCCGATGTTCGGCGACGGCTCGGCCCGTCGCGACTTCACGTACGTCGCCGACGTCGTCGACGGGATCGTGCGTGCGGTCGACCGGTGCGCCGGCCTCCACCTCTACAACCTGGGCAACTCCGACCCGCTCGAACTCCGTTCCATGATCGCGATGGTCGGGGACGCGCTGGGCAAGGAGCCGGTCATCGAGCGTCACCCCGCGCAGCCCGGCGACGTGCGGCAGACCTACGCCGACGTGTCGCTGGCGGCGGCGGAACTGGGCTACAAGCCGGCCACGAATTTCCGGGACGGCCTGGCCCGCTACGTCGCCTGGCGGCGGGCCGGCGGTGGCCCGGTCCCGACCTGACCGGCCCCCCAACGGGAAGCGCCTCGTGAGAAGACTGACGTCCCCGTGACCCGGATTTCGGGGGATCGTGGGTAGACGGGCGCGGGAATCCCGGCTAGGATACGGGTGCGCTGTAGAGCACCGGTAGCTCGCCAGGCTCATAACCTGGAGGTAGGGGGTTCGATTCCCCCCGGCGCAACTGGCCACCCCCGATCGCTCGGGATAACGTCCGCGCTTCACGACGCCGTCCAGCCCGGATCAGGCCGCGATCAAAGCGTGTCCCATGCCGCCCTGCGAGGCGGCGACCGCTTGACCCATATCGACGAAGGCCGGGAACGATCCGTAGGACCCGATCGGCCTGGCCCATCGTCACCCGAGTAAGCGAAGGGCGGCAGGGCAGGGGGCCTCGTGCCGGCGCGGACGGGTCGGCCGCGGCTGGGGCGACGACGCTTTGTCAATAACCCGGGTCAGGCACCAGACGCGCTCCGCCTCCCCGGACCAGGCCGTGCGTTTCGGGGGCCGGGGGACGGGTCATCTTCCCCCGGGGAGGATTATAGCACGCGCCGGGTTCATTCCGAGCGTGTCAATGTCTCCCGCGGGGAGACACCCTTTCCGCCTTTCAGGGAAGGCCGTTCGAAGCCGACGTGAACGGTCCGACGCGAACCCGCGCGTCCGACGGGGACAGAGTCCGCCCGGCGCGGCGCCGGGACGGGGCACACCAACGACCCCTGACGCGGAGGTCAACCCATGCGAGTTCTGATCACGGGCGGTGCCGGGTTCATCGGGTCGCACCTGGCCGACGCCTACCTCGCCCGCGGCGACCAGGTCCACGCGCTGGACGACCTGTCGACCGGGAGCATGGACAACATCCGCCACCTCCGCGGCCACCCGCGGTTCGGGTATACCGTCGACAGCGTCCACGACCGGGCCGTGGTGGCCGAGCTGGTCGACGGGTGCGACGCCGTCTTCCACCTGGCCGCGGCGGTCGGCGTCAGACTGATCGTCGAGAGCCCGGTCCGGACGATCGAGACCAACGTGCACGGCACCGAGGTCGTCCTGGCGCAGGCCGCCAAGAAGAAGAAGAAGGTGCTCATCGCCTCCACCTCCGAGGTCTACGGCCTGAGCAACGACGTGCCGTTCCGGGAGGACGGCAACCTGGTGATGGGGGCGACGACCAAGGGGCGGTGGAGCTACGCCTGCTCGAAGGCGATCGACGAGTTCCTGGCGTTGGCCTACTGGCGCGAGAAGAAGCTGCCGACGGTCGTCGTCCGGCTGTTCAACACCGTCGGCCCCAGGCAGACCGGTCAGTACGGGATGGTGATCCCGACGTTCACCGGGCAGGCCCTGGCGGGGCGGCCGATCACCGTCTTCGGCGACGGCTCGCAGACCCGCTGTTTCTGCCACGTCACCGACGTGGTCGGGGCGTTAGTCAAGTTGATGGACCACCCCGAGGCGGTCGGCCAGGTGTTCAACATCGGCTCGGACGAGGAGGTCACGGTCGCCGCGCTGGCCGAGCGGATCAAGGCGCTAACCGGCTCGCGGTCGGAGGTCGTCCGCGTGCCGTATGCCGAGGCCTACGAGGCGGGGTTCGAGGACATGCCCCGCCGCGTCCCCGACATCTCCAAGGTCGGCCGACTCGTCGGGTTCCGCCCCACCCGGACGCTCGACCAGATCCTCGCCGACGTGATCGCGTTCCACGGCGGCGGGGCGGCCCCGTTCGGCGGGCCACGCGCCCCCGCCGGGACCGTCGTGGCGGCGTCGAAGGACTGACCCCCCGCCGCGCCCGCCCCGGCCGCCCCTTGCTCCCGCCGAACTCCCACGGTTTTCGCGGCGCCCGCCGCCGGCGCGTTCATTTTCCCGAAGCCGTCGACCGCCGGGGGCGTGACGGCAAGGCGGGCCCCGGCCGGGCCCGGAGGTCTGGTCCATCCGATGCGGATCGTCCACGTCATCACGCGGCTGATCCTCGGCGGGGCGCAGGAGAACACCCTGCTGACCGTCGAGGGGTTGCACCACCGTTACGGCGACGACGTGACCCTGATCACGGGCCCGGCCGAGGGGCCCGAGGGGGACCTCTTCGGCCGCGCCGAGGGGCAGGGGCTCAAGGTCGAGCTGATCCCCGAGCTCGTCCGCGCCGTCCGGCCCGCGACCGACCTCAGGGCGTACCGGCTGCTGCGCAAGGCGATCCGCCGGCTCCGCCCCGACGTCGTGCACACCCACAGCTCCAAGGCAGGCGTCCTGGGCCGGGCGGCGGCCTGGCACGAGCGGGTGCCGGCGGTCGTGCACACGGTCCACGGCCTGCCTTTCGGGCCCTCCGAGTCGCCCTGGAGGAACCGGCTCTACGTCGCGTTGGAGCGGTCGGCGGCGCGGCGTTGTCACGCGATCGTGAGCGTCTGCGACGCGATGACCGAGCAGTCGCTGGCGGCCGGGGTCGGCCGGCCCGAACAGTACCAGACCGTCTACAGCGGCATGGACGTCGAGGCCTTCCTCAACCCCCCCCGGCCGCGGGACGAGGTCCGAAGGGAGCTCGGGCTGGCCGGCGACGAGGTCGCCTTCGGGACCGTCGCCCGGCTCTTCGAGCGGAAGGGGCACGACGACATCCTGGCCGCCGCGCCGGCGGTCCTCGCGGCGAACCCGAAGGTCCGGTTCGTGTTCATCGGGGACGGCGTCCTCCGGGACCGGCTCACGGCCGAGACCGAGCGGATGGGGCTGCGCCACGCCTTCCGCTTCGTGGGCCTGGTCCCCCCCGGGCGCATCCCCGAGCTGCTCGGCGCGGTGGACGCGGTGGTCCACCCGAGCCTCCGCGAGGGGCTGGCGCGGGTCCTGCCGCAAGCCCTGCTGGTCGGCCGCCCGGTGGTCAGCTACGACGTCGACGGGGCGAAGGAGGTGGTGCTGCCCGAGACGGGCGTCCTGTTGCGGCCCCGCGACATCGACGGCCTGACCGGGGCGGTCCTCCGGCTCGCCGCCGACCCGGCGCTGCGCGACGCGATGGGGCGTGAAGGGCGTCGGCGGTTCGCGCACAAGTTCCGCCACGAGACGATGACCGACCAGCTCCGGGCGCTTTACCGAAAATTAGCCGAAAGCCCACACCCTTCAGTTCTGGTCGGTGGGCGCGTCGCGGACCGACGACGCGTCGACTAACGCCGGCCCCGCGGTCCCGCTCGAGGCCCCGGTCCGGGTTCGGCGGCAGCGTCACCGGGTCGAGGAGTTCTTCGAGGCCGGCAACGGCGAGGCCGGCTCGGATCACTACGAAGTGCGGAGCTGGGTCGGATGGCACCATCACATGACCTCGGCGTTCCTGGCCCTGTGGTTCTCGTGCCTGGAGCGACGACGTGTCGGGGGGGAAAACCCCGGCGATCACGGTGTCGCGGATGCGACAGGTGTTCACGCGGTTGCCCCGCCACCCCGCGCCGACGCCCGAGGAGATCGCGAAGGAGGTCACGCGCGTCCTGCGGCGTAACGAGGGGTCGAGGATCTACCGCTGGCATAAAGCCACCGGGAGGTTCCCACCGCGCCGTTCGCGGGGCGATAGCAGTTGAGCAACCCTTGAATCGGTTACAGTAGAACTATCCTGTTCATCCCGAAATAGAATTTGGCGTTCCCTTTCACCGGGGTAGTGCCTCAGGAAGGCGGCCGCCGGCGCGACCGCGGCCGAACGGGTTCCCGGCCGGCGGCATGAAAGGGGATCGTGCCCGCCTCGACGTGACCCCCACGACCGTCACGACCGCACTCGAAATGACATAACCCCCGTTACCGGACGTTGCGTCGTTTTAGTATCATGTGATCACCCGCGCAGCGGGAGAAGCCACTCGGCCGATGTGCCCGGGGCGACCGGTTTACCGGAGGCCGAAAGGCCGCAAGGTGGGAGCGATCCATTGCCATCGGTCGACGCAGCAACCCCTGAGTTGCTCGTCAGTGCCTGCCTCGCAGGGCACGCTTGAGCAGGCGCCTTCGCTGGCGACCGATCCTTTTGGATCGCTCCCCACCGACCTGAAATCCTACTTCGACAACGTGCGGCACCAGCCGCCGCCCGGCCGGGGCGGGAAACTGCTCCCGGCGCGACCCCCTCAAACTCGCGCGGAAGACATTGTTCCCGACGGGTGCCACGGGTTCCCGGCGGTCATGGCATCTTTCGCGAAGGTCGGCCCTCCTTGGAACCGGGCGTGGGGGGGGGCGGTGGGTCCGCGGCGGGGGGGTTGTACGGGGGGCTGTTCAGGGTCTGCTCGTGGCGGCGGACCGCGTCGGGCGCGGACTCGCGGTACTGATCGAAAATGGGCCCGGACAGCTCGTGGATCGCCTTGTTCCGCCGCTCCCGGATCTCCTGGACCTCGATCGGGATGAAGTCGTCGAAGGTGGCGGCGAATTTCTTGTGGAAGTCCGGGTGGAACACCGGGCCGCCGGGTTTGCGCGCGGCCACCTCCGCCTTCAACGCGGCGATCGACGCCCCGAGGCTCTTCTTGGACTTCCGCTCCCAGCGGCGGACCGTCTCCCTGAAATGTTCGAGTTGTTCGGCCTCCTCGAGCGACGGCATCGGCCGGGGCTCCAACACCTTCGACTCGCCCGAGATCCGCGCCTCGACGCGGTCGAGGATCCTGAGCAAGTCCTCGTCGTATTCATACCGGAGCGCTTTATACTTGGCGTCCGCCGCGTTGATCACCCCGGCGATCTTGGCCGTGAGCTCCTGCTCGGCCGGCGAGAGCTTGGCGTTCGACGCGGCGGGGTCGGGGAGGTCGTTCCCGGCGGGGGTCCGCTCGGCGCAACCGGCGAGGGCCGTCAGGGTCAGGCTCGACAAGGCGGCGGCGAGTCGGTGGGGGGCGCGCACGGGGGCCTCACGCAAAGGG
>JAABUQ010006573.1_pt1 | contig 17528 bp, 20 predicted proteins | sample 5560001 | NCBI WGS metagenome assembly JAABUQ01 (sample SAMN10711888, study PRJNA513371) | rock metagenome | isolation source: Antarctica rocks | place: Antarctica: Victoria Land, Finger Mt nord | collected 2015-12-18
CCTCAAGACGGAACTGGACGGCGACGGGCCGTTCGACACCAGGCAGGTTGCGCGCACGGCCCTGTTCAGGTTCGTCGAACCAAGCGGTTCGCCGGACATCGAACCAAGCGGTTCGCCGGACATCAAGGGCTGGCACAACCGCCAGCGCCTCCGTTCGAGCCTCGGCTACACCACGCCTGCCAACAAAGAACAGCTCGCCGCAGCCGCGTAGGCCGTAACCCGTGTCCACCATAACGGGGGATGGTCACCTCGCCCTCAACCCCGATCTTTACCAACCTCAACATCCAAGCCGCGCATCCACCCTCGGCTAGAGAACAACGCGAGAGTAGCCAACTGGCCGCCGCACCCCCAATTTTGCGACGGTCCCTATGGCGCCGGCGGATGGCGTTGACCGTGTTGACCAGCACCTGGCGGTGCCGCGGTGAGCGGAAGCCTTCTTGGGTCAGCAGTGCGCGATCGCCGCATCCCCGGTGCCGTCCCGCGCCAGGTCGAGGACCCTGGCCTCCATCTCCGCGCCGCACGCGAGCGAGGCCAGCGCGCCGACAAAGGAGGGCAGGAGGGAGGGGTAATCCTACTCCGCCCAGCTTCTCAGCACCAATCAGCCGATCCATACACCACGCTGACAAGGGGCGCATGGGTTGGCAGAAGACGACCGGCTATACGGCCGGCGGTCGCACGCGGAAACCGCCCTGTTCCGCTACAAGGCCCTGATCGGCAACAGCCTTCGTACACGGACACTGCCTACCCAGAAGACCGAGGCCAAGGTCGCCTGCTCCGTGCTGAACCAGATGACCAGCTTCGGCAGGCCAGTGTCACAACGGAGCTGCCGAGAGTGCTCTAGGCTGGCGCTCCACGTCCACCACCCAGATAATGCACCAACGCCCCGCCCACCTATACCGGAGTTCATCTTGGCGACATACAGCAGGTGCAACCTTCCTTCGCCAGCCTCGGCTTCAGCCCGGCACCGCATCAGGCCGCGCCACAGACGTGCAGGACCAGGATTTTGTGGTTGACCTCCGTCATCTGCACGATCCTGATGGTAGTGGCCATGTTCGGCGCCATACAGGCCGGCGCGGGGCTCATTGCCGTATGGGCGTTCGCCCGGACCCGTAGCTCCGCACCCGCCGTACTGCCGTCAGTGACGATCCTGAAGCCCGTCTGCGGCGACGAACCTTTGCTGGCAGAGGCGATCCAGTCGTTTTGCGTGCAGGACTATCCATGCTTCCAACTGCTGATCGGTGCGCAGGACGCCGACGATCCGGCGCTTGGCGTGGCCCGCCAGCTGCAAGCCAGGTTCCCCGCCTGCGACATCGGCATCATCGTCGATCCGAAGCTGCACGGGCCGAACCGCAAGGTCAGCAACCTGATGAACATGCTGGCAGCGGCCAAGCACCCTGTGCTGGTGATCTCCGACAGCGACACGCACGTGCGACCGGATTACCTGATGCAAGTGGTTTCGGCGCTGGAAACCCCCGGCACCGGGCTGGTGACCACGGTGTGCGCCGGCGAGCCGGCTTTTGCTGGGACTGCAGCCCAACTTGGTGTCATGCACCTTTCGCACTCCTTCTTGCCTGGCGCCCTGCTTGCTGCAGCCATTGGCCGAAAGGATTGCCTAGGCGGAACCATGGCGCTGCAGCGGAAGACGCTGGAGAGTGTGGGCGGGCTGGGTAGCCTGGTGGCGCACCTGGCAGACGACAACGTGCTGGGCCAGCGCGTGCGCCAGCTTGGCCTCACGATCAAGCTGGCAGCGACGGTGCCGGTGATGACCGTGCGCGAGCGTTCCCTGGGGGCCGTGTGGCAGCAGGAACTGCGGTGGGCGCGCACGATCCGTGCCCTAGCACCGGTGGCTTACGGTGCGTCTATCCTGCAATTCCCGCTGTTCTGGGCGCTGCTGGCCATGCTGTTCTCCGGGGGTGGCATCCTGGAAACCGCTGTCTTCCTGGCAACCTGGGTTGTCCGTTTCGGCGTGACGCGGGCAATCGACAAGGGCTTGCACGGCATGCGAGCCAGACGGGCCATGCCCACGCCTGCCCTGCTTCTGCCGCTGCGGGACGTGCTTTCGGCTGTGGAGATCATCGCCAGCTTCTGTGGCGATGCCGTGGTCTGGCGCGGTCATGCCATGCGCGCCGATGGCAGCGACATCGCGCCACCCCATAACAGGCCCAACGCGATCACGGCCGAATGGCTGCCTGGCCAGTCCGGCACCCAAGCTACAGACGGCGCGGGGTGATGGCACGACCGTTTCTGAGAACCATACCGGCTGCAGGCCTATGAGAGTCGTATCGCTTGGCCTGGGCTTCGCAGGGCTGCTGCTCGGCACGGCGGTGATCGGCTGGTTCGGCTTTGCGCCCGTCCTCCAAGCGACCGCTGCGGCCGGCATCTGGGGCTTCGCTGCGGTCTGTGCTTGGCAAGCGGTGCTGTTCGTGCTGCTTGGCCTGTGCTGGTACGTGCTGCTGCCACAAGGCCCTGCCTGGCGCCTGCCGGTGGCAGTCTGGGGGCGGATGGTGCGCGATGCCACGGGCGGCCTGCTGCCATTCTCGCTGGTGGGCGGCTTCGTCCTGGGCGCCCGCGCGGTGACCTTGCTCGGCGTAGCTTGGCCGGCAGCGGCTGCGTCCACCGTCGTGGACCTCACCACCGAGTTCCTGGCGCAGATCGGGTTGGTGCTGATCGGCGTGCTCCTGTTGGTGGCGCGTACGCCCGGCGCCACGCCAGTCCTGCCGATGGGCGTCGGCCTGACCACCGCATTGGCGGCAGGGCTTGCGTTCATGTGGCTGCAACGGCGCGGCACTGCGCCACTCCTGCGGCTGAGCCGCCGTGTGCTGGGCGGTTCGCTGCCGGCGGTGGATGCCCAGGCTGCCGCCATCCAGCAAGCATTGGCTGCGATCTATGCGGCACCCTGGCGCGTGGCCCTGGGTACCGTGCTGCACCTGCTCGCCTGGTTCGGCACCGGCTGCGCCAGTTGGATCGCGTTCCGGCTGCTCGGCGCCGACATCGGCTTCGCTGATGCACTCGGCATCGAGGCACTGCTGCACGCCGTGTTGGCCACCGCTATCCTGGTCCCTGGATATGCCGGGGTGCAGGAGGCGGCCTATGCCGGGGTGGGCACGCTGTTCGGGCAGCCGGCCGAGCTGGCGTTGGCTGTGTCCCTGCTGCGACGCGCCCGCGACGTGGCACTGGGCGTGCCGATCCTGCTGGCCTGGCAGATGCTGGAATGGCAGCACCGGCGCAGGCGCCAGCCGGCCTTGAACGGGAGGACCGGTTGAACAATGTCACCGACCCTCGTGTCGGCGGCCGCCCGGGCGGTCTCCACCCCGACCTTCACCGATCCGGCGGCGCTCGTGACCTGGCTGATCAAGAGCAACAACGGGCGCGGGTTCCAGTTCGTGGACGATGCTGCCACCGCGCCCGTGTTCAGCCCCGGCCTGCGGTCGGCGTTGCTGGCATCGCTGACCCGCTCCCGCCAACGCAACGAGCCACCCTGGGGGGCGGACGGCGACATCATCCTCGATACCCAGGAGGACGGGCGGCACGGAACCGGCTGCTCTCCACGCAGCGAACCGCTCCGGACCGTTCGACGGTCTCGGCATCGTTCGACGTGGACGGCGCCCGCCGGAGCCGGCGCTTCATGGCGGTCAACCTGGGTGGGGCGTGGAGGATCGAGAACATCGTCGAAGCCGACGGCCTGTCGCTGCGATGCTCGCTGGAGTGCCGGAACTGACGGGCAGCCCTCTGTCGGTCCTGGCTGAAAAGGCTGGTTCCGTCCCGTAAGGGTGCAGCATGCGCATCTTGGCAGCCGCTACCGCGGGTCTCCGGCATAGCTCGCCGTTACCGTCAAGGTCCGCATCAACCGGGCCGCGGCAGCGAGGTCGCTGACGGCCTGCTCCAGCGCGCCGACGGTGACAAGGGGCGTCGCTGTCACGGTGAGGTCAAAGACGTGCTGCGGATGCGGGAAGTCGGCGATGAAGCTCGCCACGGCGTCCACGGTGGCAGCCGATGCACCGCCCGTTGGCAACTGGACATGGAGGGCCGCGATGACCTGCGCCTTGATCCGCTCGACCGCTCCGCCGGGGTCGTCATCGGGCAGGAACGGCAAGAGCGAGGCGAGCAGGAAGGCCACGATGAACCGGCGGCTATCCAGATGCAGTTCAAGCGTCCGCAGCCCGGCCCGGCCCGGGACGTCCGCCGCATTCACGTCCCCGACTTCGCCGCCCAGCATCGCACGGCCGACGGCGCGGCCCTCGAGGCTGAGCTCGTTCAGGACGGCAAGGCCCTTCGCCGGGTCGTAGGACCCGTCCAGCACCACGTCGAACGGAACCTGCTGTTGCCGGTTCAGCCAATCCAGCTTGGGCTGGCCGCCATGCAGGACGAGGACGATGCCCCGTGCCTCGATCCGTATGCTGACGGGACCGTTCGGCGCCGTGAGCGGCCCGAACGGGATGCCACGCTCCACCAGGGAGGCCACCTGGTAGCCGAAGCGCGAGAGGAAGCCGAACGTGACGTTGGTGAAGCGGCAGCCGCCGCCTCCGGCCGCCTCGGCGGTGGCAGCGCCATCCTGCAGCAGCGGCGCCGACGCGATCAGGTCGCGGCACCGCGCGGCTGTGGCCGGCTGCGCCAGAGTGGGCGCCGGGGCTAGCAGGACGGCCACGAGAGCGGCCCGGATCAGGATGGACATGCCCCATGCTGCATTATCGGCCCCGGCCAGCCAACCATTGGCGATCCGGGTGGCGGGCAGAGGAGCGGGCTCGTCCCGCGACACGCTCGCCGGTTCTTCCAAGCGGATGCCGTGTAGGCCGCGTCGGACGATGGAGAGGAAGGTCACCGGGTGGTGAAGCTTGCGGTGGCGTGGCTTGGCATGACCGTGCTGACGGGTGGCGGCGCTTGCACCACGGGCAGCGAGTTTGATGTAGGTCAGCGGCGGGTCTCGGCGCTAACCAGCACCACACTACGTTAGCAAGTCAGAAGTAACTGCCCAGGTTGCCTGTGACGGATCAGGTTACGCGGAGGTGCGCGTTCAGGTGATGTGGCGTTGCGGTGAGTGTGCGCAGCAGGTCCCATCCCTGCTTTCGCGCCGTCGAGAGCACCGAGCGGATGATCCCGAAGTCCGTGGCCCCCTGCTCGCAGCGGAACCCGCCTGAGATCTTTTGCCGCAGCTTCATCATCCGCGCGTCGCGCTCGGCGAGGTCGTTGGTGAGTGGGACCGCGGGGTCGGGCAGGAAGCGGAGCACATCGTGTTTGCGGGTGCTCAGGCGCAGCAGGAGGTTGTGGCCCACCCGGCGCGGCGTGCGTCCGCGGCGGCCTTTTGCCTCGCCGGACGCACGGACCAGCGCGGGCTGCGCTTCATGGAACGCGAAGCGTTGCACCGGGATCGCGTCGTAGCGGCGTTGAACGGGACTGCCGCGAGATTGGGGGGCGTAACATCATCCGGTGCCGGGCGGCGTGGTGTGTGGCGTAGGCGGGGACTGTTTCGTGTCGGGCATCGGCCACCACCTGCCTCACTTCCAATCGGATCAAGCCCGATAACGTTACGCCCCCCAATCTTGCAACAGTCCCCCAAGCGTATGAACAAAGAGCAGCAGATGCGTTGGAGCAGGGTGACCGTGCAGCCCTTCCTCGACGTGCGGATGGCGGTGCTGAACGACACGCTCGAAGACGCGTTCCGCCATCGCCACCCCGGCTTCCGGCCCGCCAACGATGAGCACAGGTCGATGACAGTCGCGGCATGATCACCTCCCCCCACGATTTTGAATGCTCTCTGTCGTAGCGGTGGCCGCGATCTCAGGGGGCGTTGCCGCCCCGGCCTCACGCACCTCGACGGCGGCATCGAGGAACTCCGCCTCCAGCAGGCCGGTCGCCTGCTCCGGGCCGGGGCCGGTGGTCTGGATGCGGACCATCCTGCGGCCGAACGGGTCCACCCATTGCTGGATCACCATGACCTCGTGGCCCTGGAACACATAGGCGCCCCACATCTCCACCGTTCCCAGCCCAGCCATGCCTGCCCTATCCCGTGATCATGGTTTCGCTCAGGTGCCGCCAGACCGGGACCGCCCGGTCCCGCCGGTCGAGCAGCAGGGCCGTGCTGGCCCGATCGTTGGCGGCGCCCGGCGTGACCTGGCGCTCCCGGTAGGTGACCAGGGCCGAGCCCGCCGACTCGTGCCGGACCGCGACCTCAGTGATCTCCATGACCAAACCGGGCCGCGTGCCGCGCAGTGCCGGGAACCCCGCCGCAAAAGCCGCGAACGGCAGCAGCCGTCCGGCTGGCGTGATCATCAGGAAGCCCTCGTCGAAGCGCTGCAGGACCGGCGCGGGATCGTCCCCGCCTTCTCCACGGAACCAGGCCTGCAGCAGCCGGTGCAGCCCATCTATCTCGGCGGCAGCCCGGTCGGCGAAGCGGGACGCGTCTTGCATGGGTGACCCCCTCTGGCTCAAAGCCGCATCAGCACGGACTGGATGCCGACGCTCTCGGCCCAGCCGGGCGCGAGCGGCGCCACGAACACGTTCTCCGTCCGGGTCCGCGACAGCTTCCAGGCGCCGTCCACCTTGCGGAAGGCGTTGTTCAACCGGCTCGACCGCAGCAGGGAGGAGCCATCGGCGAACACCCAGGGCTGCAGGTGCACCCATTGGCCCGTGGCGGTGTCCCCGGTCACGCATATCTGCTCGGACGTGAGGTAGTGAATGTTCAGGATCAGCGCCGGGTCGCGCTTCTGGCCCCAGAACGCCTCGAAGTGCCGGCGTATCGCGTCGTGGCCGACGCTGCGGCCGAACTGGTTGTCGTAGTAGGCGCCGACGCCCTCCCATACCGCATCCTCGGTATAAAGCCCGACGATGCGGCTGATGCGCTCCCGGTCGTCGTCCACGCCAGCCTCCGGACAAGGAGTGTCGCACAGGTGCATGTAGCGCGCCTGCAACCGGCGTATATCGGCCTCCGCCTGCAGCGATTGCACCTGGTCCGACAGGGCCTGGACCCGGGCCGCCAACTGCGCGAGGTCCTCCGTCATAGCGCCAGCACCAGGCGTGGAGTCTTCGCGCGGGAGCAGCACAGGGTCATCTGGTCGTTCGCGGCCTTTTCCTCGTCGGTGAGGTAGGTGTCGCGGTGGTCCGGCACGCCCTCCAGCACGTCGCACAGACAGGTGCCGCAGACGCCCTGCTCGCAGGACACGTCCACCGCAATGCCCGCGTCGGCAAGCGCCTGGACGATGGTGGCGCCGACCGGCACGGCGATGGTGCGGCCGGACTTGGCCAGCACGATCTCGAACCCGTCTCCTGTTTCATCCACGGCGGCGGTGAACGCCTCGCTGTGGATTTGCGCCTCGGCATGGCCGCGCTGCCGGGCGCCGGCGATCACCCACTTCATGAACCCGGCGGGTCCGCAGACATACAAATGCGTGCCGGGCGCCGGCAGCGGCAGGTCGCGGTCCAGGTCCAGGCGCTGCGCCGGTGGGCCGTCGTCGAAGTGCATGCGCACCCGGTCCTGGAACGGGGCCTGGCCAAGCTCCGCCAGGAAGGCCGCCCGCCCCTGCTCCCGCGCGCAGTAATGCAGCGCAGCCTCTTGGCCGGTGCGGTGCAGGTGGTGCGCCATCGCCAGCAGCGGCGTGACGCCGATGCCGCCGCCGATCAGCACGGAGGTCGCGGCCGTAGGCGCGAGCGGGAACCGGTTGCGCGGCAGCCCGGTCCGCACGCGCTCGCCGACGCCGAAGCCTCCATGCACCGCGGCCGAGCCGCCGCGCGACCCGGCCTCCAGCAGCACGCCGAGCCGGTAGCGGCTGCGGTCGGCCGGGTCGCCACACAGCGAGTAGGGGCGCACCAGGCCGGGCGCCACTTGCACCTCCACATGCGCCCCGGCGTCGAACGGCGGCAGGATTGCGCCGTCCGCAGCGGCCAGGTCCAGCACGACGACGCCGTGCGCCTGCTGCTCCCGCCGGGTAACCACCAGGTCAAGGTGCGGGTCCATGCTCGTCCTCCTACCGCAAATAAAGGCCGCCGTTGACGTCCCAGGTCGCGCCCGTCGCGAAGCCGGCCTCGGGCGAGGCAAGCTGCACCACCAAGCCGGCGACGAAGGCCGGGTCGCCCAGGGCGCCAACCGGGATGCCGGCCAGCAGCGCCGGCATCCGCTCCGCCGGGATGGTGCGATGCACGGCCGGCGTGTCGAGCGGGCCAGGCGCGACCGCGTTCACCGTCACGCCATGCGGCGCCAGGTCCCGGGCGAATACCTTCGTCAGCGTGACGATGGCGCCCTTCGACGCGGCATAGTGCGCGCCGGTCGCCGTGCCGCCGTTCTGCCCGGCGAGCGAGGCCATGTTGACGATGCGGCCATGCCCCCGGCCGCGGAAATGCGCGCCGAACACCTGGCTGCCCAGAAAGGTCCCGCGCACGTTCACCGCCATCACCGCGTCGAACTCCTCCGCCGTGATGTCCATCAGCGGCTTGGCTGCCGTCGCCGCCGCGTTGTTCACCAGCACGTCCGCACCGCCCCAACGTTCGACGATGGTGGCCAGCGCACGCTCAAACCCCGCCTTCTCCCGCACGTCCATCGTCACCGCAATGGCCGTGTCACTAGACGGGTTCAGCCCCGCCGCCCCCTCGCCCGCCGCCGCCCCATCCAGGTCGCCGAGCGCCACGCGATAGCCCGCCCGGTGCAGCGCCCCGGCGATCACGCGCCCCAGCCCGTGCCCGGCGCCGGTGACGAGCGCCACCCGGCTCATAGGATATAGCCGATCCCGGTCAGGCTTTCCGTCGAGTTGATCAGGCGCACCACCTTCTCCTCGATCAGCACGCCGCCCGGCCCGCGCACCAGGCGGTAGGTGAGGTCGGCGCTGTACATGCGCTCCCGTCCCCGGCGGAACTCCGTCAGCATCTGCGCGCACCGGAGGGTGCAGCTGCCGGGCCGTGCCTCCAGGATGCGGAAGCGGGACACCAGCCGCACGGTGCGCGCAACCGGCGACGCCGACACGGACTGCCCGCTCACCAGCCGGTCCACCCGCTTCTGCCGCATCGCCGCGTCGTCATAGGCGTAGTTGAGCGTGTTCTCGAAGTCGGTGGCGCCAGGCTCGATCGGCACGACGTAGTGGGCGTCCGGCGTCCACAGCGCCAGCCATTCGGCATAGCTGGCGCTGTCGAGCAGGTCCGCTTCCAGCCAGGCGAACGCCATCGCCTCGTCCAAGGCGATGGCCGCAGCGGCGACAGGCGTGTCCATCATGCCTCCATCAGCCGCTTCCATTGCTGGTAGGCCGCGCGCATGCCGGTTTCGGCGCTGACGTCGCTGCGGCGCCGGCCATCCGGTAGCGTCTGCTCCTGCGACAGGCCGCGGTTCAGCATGATCCACTGGCTGGTGCCGGGCGTGCCCTGGGCGCCATGCTGCACCCGGTCCCATACCTCGGCATCGTCAGGGCTGCCAAAGCCCATCGGACCCTGGAAGAACTCGTGGATGCGCAGCCGGGCACGGTTGGCGGCTGCCGGCCCGCCCTGCATGCCGATGGCGATGTGGCGTATCTCGGTCTCGTCCACCGAGATCGGCTGCAGCACCCGGAAGAACGCCATGGAGCAAGCGACGTTGGGGAACAGGTTCAGGTTGAAGCCGGACCCGCCGACCGCGCGGACGATCCGCCGCACCGCCACCTCGTCATGCGCCTGCCTCAACTCGGCCGCCAGCGCCCCGAACCGCTCGGGGATGGCGGCATCCAACCCGTCCTCCAAGTCAATCAGCTCGGGGATCATGACCATCACGCTATGGCCGTTGCCGAGGTCCTCGACGAAGCCACCGTTGTTCATCATGTCCAGCATCTCGCCGGTCTGCTCGTCCACCGCGGTGAGGAACGACTTGTGGACCAGCGGGAAGTGGTAGGCGTCGGTGGTGTTCTCCAGCTGTATCTTCCAGTTGCCGGGGAAGCGGAACTTGTGCTCGCCCAGCGTCGTCACCGGGTAGCCGCCACCCTGCTTGTTGAATAGGTCAATCCACGCCTTGGCGCCGCCGAGGAACTCCGTCAGCGGCTCGATGTCGGGCTTGAACGTCGCGAAGATCAGGCCGCCATACTCCTCGACCCGGAGGGACAGCAGGTGCAGGCTGGCCTTGTCGAGCGTGCCTTCGTAACCGGCCTCATACGGCACCCCGCGGAGCGAGCCGTCCAGCCCGTAGCTCCAGCCGTGATACGGGCAGACAAGGCTGCTGGTGCGGCCCTTCGGCACCTCGCATAAGGTGGCAGCGCGGTGGCGGCAGCGGTTCACGTGGACATGCACCGCGCCCTTGCGGTCCCGCACCACGATCACGTTCTGCCGGCCGATGCGCGAGGTCTTGAAGGCGCCGGGCTCGGCAATCTCGCTGGCGTGCGCGACCCAGACCCAGGTGCTCTCGAACACGCGGGTCATCTCCGCCTCGAAGATGGCCGGGTCGGTGTAGAGGGTGGAGCGGGCGCGGTCGGCCTGGACCAGGTTGGCTGCGCCAGGCAGGGCGGTCAGGTGCGTGTCCATGAAAAACTCTCCTTGGGGGCAAGTAGGGATGCGTCATCCAGGAAGCGCAGGATGGCGTCGCTGAACGGGCCGGGCAGTTGGTCCGGCAGCGGCACCATCCCCTCTGCAATGACGTGCAGCCGGGCCTGGGGGATCGCCGCCGCGACACGCGCCGCGGCGGGATGCGCATGGGGGTCCATCGCCGCGTCAATCACCAGCGTGGGGCAGGCGACTCGGCCGATGCGGTCCTCCATGCGGTAGGCGTTCACGACCTGGTGGCCCGCCGCCGCCAGCGGCCCGGCCCGCAGCGCGTCGGCGACGTAGCGCTCCAGCAGGTCCGGCCGCTCCCGGGGATAGAACGGCACCCGCCGCGCCCACAACTCGGCCAGATGCCGTCCGTCGGAGTGCCGCTCCACCTCGTCAACCACCGGCTTGCCGGCGTGCGCCGCCCGGCGTGCGGCATCAACCAGGGAGCAGGACGACAGCACCAGCGCCGCCGCCCGCTCCGGCCGGCTTGCGGCCATCTCCATCGCGATGACGGCGCCGGTGTGGTGCCCGGCCAGGACCGCCCGGCCGATCCCGAGCGCATCCAGCATGGCGAAAGCTGCCTCGGCCCAGGCTTCGATGGTGGGCGGGCCGGCAAGCCGTTCGGACTCGCCAAACCCCGGCGTGTCCATCGCGACCGCCTGCACCCACCGCCCCAACAGCGGCAGCACGTCGCGGTATTCGTCTTGGGACCGTGGGGTCTGGTGCAGCAGCAGCACCGGCAGCCCGGCGCCGCACACGGCCACATGGATGCGCCCGCATCCCGTCGGCACGAGGCGGCGTTCGACCGGGGGCGCAGCGCCCATATCAGGCCTCCCCCAGATACGCGGCGACCAGCCGGTCATCGTGCATCAGCGCGGCAGCCGGTCCCTGCTCCACGATCTCGCCGGCCTCCAGCACATACGCGTAATCGGCGGTTTCCAGCGCCGCCCGCGCGTTCTGCTCGACGAGCAGGATTGACACCCTGGCCTGCCGCAGCCCGGCGATGATGGCGAAAATCTCCCGAACCACGATCGGCGCCAGGCCCAGGCTCGGCTCGTCCAGCATCAGCAGGCGCGGACGGCTCATCAGCGCCCGGCCCAGCGCCAGCATCTGCCGCTCGCCACCCGACAACGTGTTGGCCTGCTGTCCCCGCCGCTCCTTGAGACGGGGAAAGCGGCCGAACACCTCCTCCATGCCGCGGCGCACCTCGGCACGGGCGGCATGGCGGCCATAGGCGCCCAGCATCAGGTTGTCGCCGACCGACATGTCGCCGAACAGCTCCCGCCGCTCCGGCACCAGGCAAAGGCCCCGCTCCACCCGGTCCTCCACCTCCAGCCGGTGCAGGTCGTGCCCGTCATAGGTCATGCCGCCGGTAAATGGCAGCAGGCCCATCGCGGCGCCCAGCAGAGTCGTCTTGCCGGCGCCGTTCGGGCCGATCACGGTCACGATCTGTCCGGCGTCCAATGCCAGCGACACGCCCCGCACCGCCGCGATCCGGCCATACCCGACTGCCACGTCCTCGATCAGCAGCAGGCTCATGCCCCGACGCTCACGGCCGGAACCGGCGCAGGGGCCACGCTGCCGAGATAGGCCTCCTGCACCCGCGGGTCCGCGCGCACTGCGGCGGGCGCGCCCTCGCACAGCTTGCTGCCGAACTGCATCACGACCACCCGGTCCACAAGGGTCATCAGGAAGTCCATGTCGTGCTCGACCAGCAGGATCGTCACGCCCTCCCGCCGCAGGGCTTGCAGCAGGGCCGCGAGCGCCTGCTTCTCCTGGCGCCGCAGCCCTGCCGCAGGCTCGTCCAGCACCAGCAGCGCCGGGTCGGCCGCCAGCGCGCGGGCGATCTCCAGCAGGCGCTGGTTGCCGAGCGGCAGGTTGCCCGCCAGCTCGAACGGACGGGCGGCCACGCCGACACGCTGAAGCTGCCGCATCGCCTCGTGCCGCGCCTGCGCCTCCTGGCCGCGGTTCAGCGTCAGCGCGCCGGCGGCGAGGCCGCCCCCGGTCCGGGTGTGGGTGCCCAGCAGCACGTTGTCCAGCAGGGTCATCCGCGGACGCAGCTTCACGTGCTGGAAGGTGCGGCCGATGCCGGCCCGCGCGATCCGGCGCTGGGGCAGGCCGCCGATCTCCTGCCCGGCGAACACGATCCGCCCGCGCGTCGGCGACAGCGCGCCGGTGACCATGTTGAACACCGTGCTCTTGCCGGCGCCGTTCGGGCCGATCAGGCCCAGTATCTCGCCGGCCTCGACGGTGAAGCTCAGATCCTGCACCGCAACGAGGCCGCCGAAATGCCGCTCCAACCCGGCGACCTGCAGCAGCGCCCGGCCCGGCGCCGGCTGGGACCGCCGCGGCAGGGCGGGAGCCGGGCCGGGCGGCTCGCGTCGCAAGGGCGGCAGCCAGCGGAGGGCGAACGGCACCAGCCCTTCCCGCGCCCGCTGCAGGAACACGATGAACAGCACGGAGAACACCACGGTCTCAAGCTGCCCGGCGGCGCCCGGGGCGATCAGCGGCAGGTAGTCCTGCACCGCGTTCTTCAGCAGGGTGATGATGGCGGCGCCCAGCACGGCGCCCAGCAGGTGGCCGGAGCCGCCGATCATCGCCATCATCAGGTATTCGATGCCGATCTCGACATTGAACGAGGTGGGGCTGACGAAGCGGCCCATGTGCGCATAAAGCCAGCCCGACAGCGCCGCCAGCAGCGCCGCCAGCACGAACAGGCCGAGCCGGGTGCCGAAGGCGTTGATCCCCAGGCTTTCCGTCAGGATGTTGCCGCCCCGCAGCACCCGCATGGCCCGGCCGGCGCGGGACCGCAGCAGGTTGCCGGTCAGCAGCAGCGCGCCCACCGTAATCGCCCACACCAGGTAGAACATGCGCGTGCCGCTGGTGAAGTCGAACCCAGCGGCCGAGATGGGCGGGATCTCCGCGATGCCGCTGAAGTTGCCGAGGCCGTCAATGGTACCGAACAGGTAGTAGATCGCCAGCCCCCACGCGACCGTGCTGAGCGACAGGAAATGCCCGCGCAGCCGCAGCGTCAGCGCCCCCACCGCCGCCGCCGCCACCCCGCAGCAGGCCAGCGCCAGCAGCAGGCCGATCCACGCCGAACCCCCCTGCACCGTGGTGAACCATGCCGTCGCATAGGCGGCGATGCCGACGAAGGCCGCCTGCCCGAACGATACGATGCCGCCGACCCCGGTCAGCAGCACCAGGCCAAGCGCAGCCAGGCTGTAAACGCCGATGTAGTTCAGCAGCGTGACGGTGAACGGGTCGAACGCCCATGGCGCCGCCGCCAGCAGCGCCACCGCCAGCACACCCACCAGCCGGAGCTGGAGGACGCTCATTCCTCGATGTCCTCCTCGGAGTGCCCGGCCTGCAGCGACCGCCACAGCAGCACCGGGATCAGCAGCGAGAACACCAGCACCTCCTTGAACCCGCTGCTGTAGAACGACACGAAGCTGCCCAGCAGGCCCACCGCGAGCGCGCCCAGGGTGGTCAGGGGGTAGCTCGCCAGCCCGCCGATGATGGCGGCCACGAAGGCCAGCAGGCCCAGCAGGAAGCCGGAATCGTAGAAGACCGTGTTGACCGGCGAGATCAGGATGCCCGACACCCCCGCCATCACGGAGCCGAGCAGGTAGGCGAGCGTGCCGGCACGGCCAGGCCGGATGCCGACCAGGCGGGCGCCGGTGCGGTTGACGGAGGTCGCGTGCAGCGCCTTGCCCGTCAGCGTGAAGCTGAAGAACCCATACAGCAGCAGGCTGAACAACACCGCCGCGCCGACGATCAGCACCACCTGCCCCGGCACGGAAATGTCGTCGTAGCTTAGGGACCATTCGGCCAGCGGCTCTGTCCTGACGCCCTCGGGACCGAAGAACAGCAGGCTTATGCCCACCAGTGCGAAGTGCAGCGCGACCGCCAGGATCATGAGCAGCAGCACGTTGGCGTCCGCGACCGGGCGGAACACCAGGCGGTCCAGCAGGGGCGCGATCGGCAGCACCAGCAGTAGCGACAGCGCGACCCGCACCGGCGCAGGCCAGGCCGCCCCTGCAGCAGCCCAGCCAAGCAGCGCGACCGCGAGCGGCAGCAGCAGCATGAAGGCCATCGCGCGGGGCGCCAGGGCAAGGCGCCGGCGCCGGGCCAGCCCGGCCAACTCGACAAGGGAGGCCAGCACCGCCAGCACCGCCACCAGTAGGATCGTGCCTGGGACCTTCTGCTGCTCGAACGCAGCCAGGGTCAGCGCGGCCAGGGCGGCGATGTCGCCGAACGGCACGAAGATCACCCGGGTCACGCTGAAGATCAGCACGAGGCCGACGGCGATCAGCGCGTAGATCGCGCCGCTGGAGATGCCGTCAACCGCCAGCAGCGCCGCGATCTCGGCTGTCATGGGCCGGCGGTTACGGCGCGTAGGTCCATTGCCCGTTCACCAGGCGCAGAATGATCAGCGACCGCTCGTCCACGCCATAGCTGGAGGCCTGGGTGAAAGTGTAGATGCCCTCGGTCCCCGGCAGCTCCTTGGTGCTGAAGATCGCGTCGCGGAGCGCCGTGTGGAACTCGGGCGTGCCGGGCTTGGCGGCGGCCATCGCGCGCTTGGCGGCATCGGTGAAGATCAGCCAGGCGTCGAAGGAGTAGGCGGAGAAGCCGTCGGTCGTCGGCGTGCCGTGGACCTTCTGGTAGGCCTGCCGGAACGCAAGCGAGATGGACTTGGCGTAATGGTCGTCCGGCAACTGCTCGGCCACGATCACCGGCCCGGCGGACACCTGGACGTCGTTGGCGGCCTTGCCGGCGATACGGATGAAGTCGGCGTTCACCAGCGCCGGTGTGCCATACAGCTTCCCCTTGTAGCCGCGGTCCGAGAGCGCCAGCAACGGCAGCGCCGCCTGCGTGCCAGACCCGCCGTCCAGCACGCCGTCCGGTCGGGTGGCGGCCAGCTTGAGGATCTGCCCAGTGACGGAAGTGTCGGTGCGGGCATACCGCTCGTTGGTGGTGAGCACGATCTCCTTGCGCTCCTCCGCCGCCTTGGCGCCGTTGTGGACCAGGTCACCCCAGGGATCGGCGAAGCCGATGTAGCCGATGGTGCGCGACTTATCCCGGACCATGCGGTCGGTAATCGCCTTGATCATAAGCTGCGGGGTCTGCGGCACCGCGGCCACCCAGCGGTCCCCAGTCTCCCCGGTCGCAGGGGAGATCGGCGAGATCGCGATCAGCGGCACGTGCAGCTCGGCGGCAACCGCGGCCATGGCGATGGTGGAGGTGGCGCTGGAAGTGCCGATCAGCACGTCCACATGGTTTTCCTGCACCAGCTTGCGAGCGTTGCGGGTGGCGGTCGCCGGGTCGGACCCGTCATCGAGCTGGATCAGGTTGATCTTCTCGCCGCCGACCTCAGACCGGTATTCATAGGCGGCATTGATGCCGCGCCCATACAGCACGCCGAGCGAAGAGGCCGATCCGCTCAGCGAGGTGACGAAGCCGACGGTGACGTCGGCCTGGGCGGGAGGTGCGAGGCATAGGCCAAGGACGGCAACCGCCATGCACGAACGCGCTGAGGCACCCATCTCGTCACTCTCCTTCATGGACTTACGCGGAATGGAAATCGGCAGGCGTGCACGCAAACAGAGGACGAGGCGGGCTTGGCAGGATTGGAACACCATACGTGTTGCACCCGGCCAGACCGCCGGGTCCGGGGCTGCAGCCGCATGGGCGCCGCCTCAGGGATAGGGAGGCAGCGGCGGCACCCCGGTGAACAGCGCGCCGGCGTTCTCGTAAACGGTCTCGTTCAGGAAGGCGTGCTGGGTCACCACCATCGAATCCCGCACCATGCGCTGCAACGGGTGCGTGTCGCGGATCGCGGCGATGCCGCCCAGCCGAAAGGCATGCTGCACGACGTCGGCGCCGGTCTGCGCGGCGTAGGTGGCGGACAGGCGGATCAGGCTCGCCTGCTCCGGCAGGACCGGGTCGCCGGACATCACGCTGTCCCACGCCTGCTCCGATGCCTCATAGAAGAAGGCCCGGGCGCTGCGCCACTGCGCCTCCGCCCGGCCGAGCTGGGCGCGGAAGTAGGCGCGGTCGGCCAGGCGCGGAGCGCCCGTCATGCCCTTCGGCCCACCCGCCATCTCCGTCACCAGGTCCAGCGCGGCGCGGGCCAGGCCGATGTTGACGACGGCATGCACCCCGGCCTGATAGGCGATGGCGGGGTAGCGGTAAAGCGGCTCGTCCACCTGGCTGCCGGTGCCGCGCAGGAAGGTCCACTCGTCGCGCACCTCCTTGTCCCGCAGCCGCAGGTCGTGGCTGCCCGTCCCGCGCATGCCGACGACGTCCCAGTTCTCGACGATCTCGACCTCCCCCGCCGGGAACACGGCGGTGAGCGGACGTACCGGTCCAGGGTCGGAGGCCGGGCCGGTGGTGCCGCCGATGCCGACGCCAAGCCAGGCCGCGCCCTTGCAGCCGCTGGCAAAGTGCCACCGTCCGCTGGCGCGCCAACCGCCCTCGATCCGGACGGCAGGCTGCATCGGGTGCAGGCCCCCCGCGAACACCTGGTCGGGACCGGCCGCGTAGATCTTCGCCTGCGTTTCGAGCGGGAGCGAGGCGAGGTAAACGTTGGCGGAGCCGAACGCCGCCACCCAGGCCGCCGACCCGTCCACGGCGGCGATCCGCTCCAGCGTCCGCATGAAGGTGGCGGGCGGAAGCGCGTCGCCGCCGAACCGCCTGGGCGTGCTGGCCCGGTAGATGCCGGCCCGCTTCATCAGGGCAACCGCATCGGGCGGGACATGACGCAGCCGCTCGAACTCGTCCCGCCGGGCCGCAATCTCCGGCAGCAGGTCATCGAGGGTCAGCGGAGCCTCGGAGGCAGGCTGCTCCGGCTCATGGCGGACAGGCTGGGTGGGCATGTAGTTCATCGGGCCAGGCTCCGTGCGCTGCAGGATGGTCCATCGCCTTTCCAGACACCCTAGCCCATCTTATTCACAGCATGGCAGGGATTCGGCAGCGGGTGTCGCGTAAGCTGCTGATCGTGTTTATGGATTGGGTGTCGAAGCCATCCACTCATCCGATCACGCCGAGCCACACCCGCC